>ERZ791821.967-NODE-967-length-19049-cov-7.847057_pt1 | contig 19049 bp, 21 predicted proteins | sample MGYA00510300_ERZ791821 | MGnify/ENA primary metagenome ERZ791821 (study PRJEB30046, sample SAMN00792034) | human gut metagenome | study: EMG produced TPA metagenomics assembly of the A metagenome-wide association study of gut microbiota in type 2... | reverse complement strand
ATATTATATATATTTATAAATACAGTAATTATCTCATAAAGTCAACTTTAGAGATAATTACTATATTTTTTAACCTATATTATTTTAATATCTTATCTTTTGTTAATCAAATAACTGTATTTTTTTCAATGATCAATGGATAATTTTCAGCACCTTTTAACCATTTACCATCGGATACTACTACATTTTTATCGCAAATTACATTTTCTACTAGAGCATCATCTTGTAATTCACAATTCTGCATGATTACGCTATTTTTAACTTGAACGCCTTTTCCAATTTTAACACCACGGAATAAGATACTGTTTTCTACAGAACCTTCAATTACGCAACCATTTGCAACTAGAGAATTATTAACTTTTGCTTGTTTTTTGTACTGTACAGGAGCTTCATCACGAACTCTTGTATAGATTGGGTTATAACCCATGAATAATTCTTCCCAAATTTCTGGTTCTAACAAATCCATATTAGTTTTGAAATAGGAAATTGTAGAGCAGATTTCAGATACATAACCTTCATGTTGGAAGCCATAGATATTTAAATTATCCTGATGACGTAAAATACCATCAATCAAGAAATCATAGCCACCACGTTCATATGCTGTAGATATGATTTCCATGAATTTTTTACGGGACATTAAATAAATGCCCATGAATACTTTGGAATTTTCATAAACAGCTGGACGGTTAGCAATTTCTGTAACAAGACCATTTTCACCAGTCTGTAAAATAGTTGCATTGTCTGGACGTTCTTTATTTTCAATATGGTAAACCATAGTGATATCAGCACCAGTATTCTGATGGAAACGAAGAGCTGTAGTAAAGTCTATATTATAAACAAAACGGCTGTTGCAGATTAATACATATTCTTGTTCAGACTGTCTGATAAAGCTCATATGTCTATAGAAAAACTGTAAGTTACCATTACGGCTATCTTTATTCATTTTTATAGCTGGTAAATAGAATAAACCATCATGACGACGTGCTAAATCCCAGTCTTTACCAGAACGAAGATGGTCTAAGATAGAACGAGATTTTGCTGGCATCATCATACCAATTTTTGTAATACCAGAGTTAACCATGCTAGATAAAGCAAAGTCTAATAAACGATAACGACCTGCAAAAGGTAATGTTGCAACAGGTCTTTTTGTTGTAAGTGTTCTTATTTGTTTATCATCTTCATATAAATCCATTATTCCGAGAACATTTTTCATAATTATATCCCTCTCTTATTTTATCCCACATTTACATTTTCAGTTGCATCGGAAACAACCATTGGTCGTACAGTTTCACCTTCAGGAATTACTACAATAGTACCATCGTCACTACCTACTTGAGCAGTTGCTTCAATTTTGCTATTTTGAGCTACAATAGCTTTTTCAACAACAGCATCTGCTTCGATTTTTGCAAATGGCATAATTACAGAATTGCTTACTTTTGCACCTTTAGCAATGCGTACACCTGGGAATATAACAGAATTTTTTACTTCACCGCAAATCATAGAACCTTCACTTACAAGAGAATTTTTAATTTTAGCTTTTGGTCCTACATAGTGAGGTGGCATAGCCATATCCACGGAATAAATTTTCCATTTACCATTCATTTCAAATGGTTGTTTTTCTTTTAATAAATCCATGTTTGCTTCCCAAAGGCTATCGATTGTTCCTACATCTTTCCAATAACCTTCAAATGCATAGGAATATAATCTAGCTTGGTCAGCTAACATTTTTGGAATAATATTTTTACCAAAGTCATGACTAGAAGTTTCATCTTTAGCATCATTTTCTAAGTATTCACGTAAGAAATTCCAGCTAAAGATATAAATACCCATAGAAGCTAAATTGCTTTCTGGTTTAGCAGGTTTTTCGGCAAATTTAGTAATACGACCTTCTTTATCTGTGCTCATAATACCAAAACGAGAAGCTTCTTTCATTGGAACTTTAATTACACCAATTGTAGCTTCTGCTTTATTCATTTTATGTGCTTCAATCATTTTAGCATAATCCATTGTATAAATATGGTCACCAGATAAGATTAAAACATAGTCTGGATTAGCTTTATTGATAAAATTAATATTTTGGTAAATTGCATCTGCTGTGCCTTTGTACCAATCTGCACCTTTTTCTCTAGCATATGGAGGTAAAATATATACACCACCATTTTTGCGGTCAAGATTCCATGCTTCACCAGTACCTAAGTATGTATGCAATTCTAGTGGACGATATTGAGTAAGTACACCTACTGTTTCAATGCCGGAATTTGCACAGTTACTCAATGGAAAGTCGATGATACGATATTTTCCACCAAATGGCACAGCTGGTTTAGCTATATTTTTAGTTAAAGCTCCTAATCTACTCCCTTGACCACCAGCCAATATCATGGCTAAACATTCTGTTTTTCTCATAATATAAAACCTCCTGAAAAAAATAAACATAGTCTACACATCTTGTCAATTTAGACAAAAATGCAGGAATTAATCTATAAAAACTATTAAAATTTACACAAACATAACATATTACTTATAAAAACTTAACAATCTTAACAATTGTCGTACATTTTATAAAATTTAGATTAAATAAATTTACACTTCCTTTCTATTTATAAAACTTCTCAAATAAATAAAATTCGTTACATTTTCATTTGACAATATTACAATTCTATATAAATTTTGTAAATCCTTCTTTTTTTTTAAAATTTTTTAAAAAAATAATAAAAAAAGCAGGACATTAAATTTGTCCTGCTAAAATCAACCCTTTTTTATATTTGCTTATCGCGGAAATTTGTAAACCAAATTTTTTAATCAATTCATCTTTTAAAGATAATAAATCTTCAATTTTTCCTTGTTTTAATTCAATTTCAACTTCACAAATAGGAGCTTTATTTTCTCTTCCTTGAACAAAACCAAGATCTAAAGCCACTTCTAGCTTAGAGTCCAGCCATGTTAGCTCTATACACTCACGCACAAAATCTGTTATTACTATCGGTAAAAATTTTTTATCCTTTGTAGTTTTAATCAAAGACCAAATGTCTTTATCTTCAGCAAATACATTTATATCTGGTGTCAACTTTGTTACTTTTTTATTAATTTCCACGCGTTCAAACAGACCATCACTATTTACTTTTCCCGATTTGTACGTTGCTACGATACAATCATTTTCACAGCGTACACGATAAGCGATTTTATGTTTTTGATAGAAATTATCTTCCGTATCATAATAAATAGCCTTCATATCTATACGTTGCCATGATTGCTCTTTATTTTCTTGCAAAAATCCACGTATATTTTCTATTTGGGCTTCATCTTTTATTTCCATTTTTACTTCTATTTCTTGATTATTCATGGATTTCCCAACAACCTTTCTCTTTCAATCTCAAAATAGCCTGATGTTTTGCTATTAAACTACTGCGATGAGCAATGCTGATAATTTTTGTATTTGGCAAATGAATTTTCAACATATCATATAAATTGCCCTCTAAATCTTCATCAAGTGCTGATGTCGCTTCATCTAAAAATACAAATTCTGGTCTATATAATAGAATTCGCGCAAAAGCTATTCTTTGTTGTTCACCTAAAGATAAAATTCTACTCCAATCATCAACAATATCCAATTTATCTGCTAAATTTTCTAACTTACAAGCTATGAGTATTTCTTTTATTTCTTCATCATTATATTTTTCACTGATTACTTCTTCAACTACAGGATAAGAAATTGCCTGTCTTAAGCTACCAAGTGGCAAATATGGTCTTTGTGGTAAAAATAAAAATTCTTCTTCTTTTGGCAAATAAACATTACCTTTTGCATAAGGCCAAAGACCTGCAAGTGTTCTTAAAAGAGTTGATTTACCCACACCAGAAGCACCCATGATCAATAAAGATTGATATTTCATCAAATCAATTGTACAATCCTTGATTAAAACATCTTTATTTTTATTAGGAAGGAAAACATCTACATTTTCTATACCGACTTTAATATTAGAAGCATTATCTATAATTAAATCAGATTTCAAATCTAAAGCTTCACTAACATGACGATTAAAACCATCTAAACGGCGGACTACAGAGCACCACTGTGCTATAGTTGTATAAGCATCTACAAAATATGACATTGCTCCTTGAACTTGTCCAAAAGCATTTGATACTTGCATAATCCAGCCCACTTGTACTTCTTTAGCAAACCAACGCGGTGCAGCCAATAATAATGGAATGATAATCGCCAATTGACCATAACCAGCTGTAAAGCCATTTAAGATTTTTTGACGAGTCATAATATCGCGGAAATTGCCAATTACAATCTTAAATCTAGTCAAGAAATTTTCTAATTCTGGTTTTTCACCACGATAAAAAGCAATCGACTCTGTATTTTCTCTTACACGCATCATCGCAAAACGGAAATCAGCTTCATATTTTTGCTGTTCATAATTTAAATTGATAAGTGCCTTACCCACCTTATGAGTGAGATACGTACCAACGATAGAATATACCAAAGATAACCAAACCATATAGCCGTAGATAGTGAATTCATAACTGCCAATAGGCACAGTGATAATTCCTGATAAATTCCATAAAATTACAGTAAACGCCACCAAAGTTATCAATTGACGCACCAGACCAATCGTCAAAGATAAAGTCAAAGCTACAAATTGATTGATATCCTCAGAAATACGCTGATCTGGGTTATCCATATCTTTTCCCATCAATTTCAACTTATAATAAGCTCTATTTTCCATCCATCTAACTAAATATTTATCAGTGAGCCATTCACGCCATTTTATCTGCAATAATTGTTGCAAATACACAGAATAAACTCCAATAGCTATATAGATAGCAGCAATCAAGGAAAATTTGCCCACTAAATACCAAAAACTATCAAATTCATAGGCTTGCAAAACATCCCAAAATTCTTTATACCAATCATTTACCAATACCGTCAAAAATACACTCGCTAAATTTAAAATTAAAACAACAGCTAAAATACCATAAGCTTTCCATTTTTGTTCAGAACGCCAATATCCTAGTGCTAAAATTTTAAAAGCCTGTAAATAATACATAATTCTTCTTGAAGTCAACCCATACACCTCTATCCTAAAATTAATTTTCATATCTTCTAAAAAAATATGCTAAAATATATATTATGTTCATTTCTTTGATGGCAAAGAAACGAACCAAAGAAAGCCACCGCAGATAAAATTTTAGCTTTGCAAAATATTATCATTTCATACAATGCTTAAAACTCGCTCCGCTCAAACAGTTAAGCAAAAACCGTATTCAATGATAATATTTTTCAATAATCATGCGATTACCGCTAAATTTTATAATGCGGAAGAAATAACATATTATTTGTAAATAAAAATAACAACCGAATGTCCCTCACGTTAGCGAATTTTACGGTAGCCGTAGGCTATTGGCAAGAATAAAATTATGGCTATGGTTTTAGCTCTACTATTTGAGCAACGCGAGTTTAGAGCGTTATAGACATAATTTTATAATTGACAAAGTAAAATTGATATCGGGAGGTAGAGTTCTTTTGTTACTTTTCTTGCTCATGAAAGAAAAGTAAATCTAAATAGCGTCTATATTATATGTTCATTTCTTTGATGGCAAAAAAACGAACCAAAGAAAACCACCGCAGATAAAATTTTAGCTTTGCAAAATATTATCATTTCATACAATGCTTAAAACTCGCTCCGCTCAAACAGTTAAGCAAAAACCGTATTCAATGATAATATTTTTCAATAATCATGCGATTACCGCTAAATTTTATAATGCGGAAGAAATAACATATTATTTGTAAATAAAAATAACAACCGAATGTCCCTCACGTTAGCGAATTTTACGGTAGCCGTAGGCTATTGGCAAGAATAAAATTATGGCTATGGTTTTAGCTCTACTATTTGAGCAACGCGAGTTTAGAGCGTTATAGACATAATTTTATAATTGACAAAGTAAAATTGATATCGGGAGGTAGAGTTCTTTTGTTACTTTTCTTGCTCATGAAAGAAAAGTAAATCTAAATAGCATCTATATATATGTTCATTTCTTTTGTAGTAAAGAAACAAACAACACCATAGATAAAATTTTATAATAACCTTTATATTACTAATAAAAATAAAATCAATATCTCAAAATATTTTCTTTTTGATTTATTTTTCTTTTAATAAAAGAAAAATGAACATATAATATAAGGAGGAAAAAAATTTTTATGAATATTTTACTAGCTATTGCTGTTATGATTGTTATCATTATTGCTAGTTATTTAGCTGATAGAAAATACCCTACAAAGAGAATATTTATTATTCCTTGTGGTATTATTTTACTTTGTTTTGTAGCTGTCTATAGTTCTTTAGTGATACCATCTTCTTCAAATTCTATTTCCACTGAGCAACGTTTGGCTATTTTAAACGAACAACCTTATTTTATAACATGGTACAATGATTATAAAGAAGATATCAATCAGTTAGATAGATTTGCTACAGTTTATCACAAAATCATTTCTAATTATGAAAATCAATCCATATCTGCAACTGAAGCTTTAAGTCAATTGCAAAGATTATATGATGAAACAAATGCTTTTAATAATTCACTGCAAGATGCTTTACCGCCAAGTGAATTATCACAAAATAATTATACATTAGTTTATAATATTTTGGAAAAAACTCGTGTTTATAGTTATAAATTAAATGAAACTGTTCGTCAAAGCATTGTAATCATCAATGAAGGAACTTACAATCAAATTGAGCATAAAGATATTGTAAATAATTTAAATCGCATTTATGCTATTGAAGCTCCTATAATGTTAGATATTAATAGCGAAGTATCGCAAATTAAAGATAATCTAACTATCCCAGAAAATTAATCACAAATATAATATATAGATAAAATAAAAGGTGATACTAAAAGTATCACCTTTTTTTATTATAATTATTATTATAAATCTTTTACAATTGTTTTGAGATATTCCGCAAAGTCACCAGATAAATCATCACGACGGAGAGCAAATTCTACTGTAGCTTTCAAAAAGCCTAATTTATCGCCTACATCATAGCGTTTGCCGGTGAAATTATAAGCATAAACATTTTCACGTTTTGCCATAACTTTGAGTGCATCTGTTAACTGTATTTCTCCACCTTTACCTGGCTTAGTATTTTGTAATACTTCAAATACATCTGGAGTGATGATATATCTACCAAGCACTGCCATTTGACTTGGAGCTTCTTCAATACTTGGTTTTTCAATCATATCGTTTACTTTCATCAATTGTTCATTGATAGTTGGCACGCCTGCTACAATACCATAAGAAGAAACTTTTTCTTTTGGCACTTGTTGACAACCTAAAATAGTAGCACCTGTTTGTATGTACATATCCATCAATTGTTTTAAAGCTGGCATTTCAGGATTATAAACTATATCGTCACCTAATAATACAGCAAATGGTTCATTATCAATGAATGCTCTAGCACATAAAATGGCATCACCTAAACCGCGCATATGTTTTTGGCGAATGTAATGCACATTGATTTCTGATGTTTCCTGTACCATTTCCAATAATTTAGTTTTACCTTTAGCTTTTAATTCAGCTTCTAAAATTGGCGCGCTATCAAAATGGTCTTCAATTGCACGTTTAGCATGACCACTGATGATCAAAATATCTTCAATACCGCTAGCAATAGCTTCTTCCACTATGTACTGAATTGTAGGTTTATCTACTATTGGTAACATTTCTTTAGGTGTTGCTTTTGTCGCTGGCAAAAAACGAGTACCAAAACCAGCAGCAGGTATAACAGCTTTGCGAATACGTTTCATAACAATCTACTCCCTATAATCTACTCAAATAAATAAAATACTTTAAATTGTGACAATTTTATACAATCAAATTTTATTATAGCATAAAAAAAGATTTTCTTCATAAAATTATTTATTCTATCTATCATGAAGAAAATCTCTGTTTTTATTTTTATTAATGATTGACCTGTTTAGCTAAAGTTTCATTCATATGTCTTATACCTTCTTCTAAATTAGCCAAATGTTTATCCATGCGAAATAACAAAAAACTTGCTACTACCATAGGAAAACCATAATTTGCTATATACGTAAAAATATATTCCATATTATCACCTTAATTCTTTATTTCTCTAGAGATTTATTAATAAAAGCTAATGCTTTACGATAATTTTTACTTACAGCTTGTACAGATATATCCAATAGTTTTGCTACTTGTTTATATTTTAATCCTTTAAACACTATTAATATAAAAACTTTATATTGTTTAGGTGGCAATTGATGAATAAGTTTTATTATATCTAATCTAGAAGAAATACTATCAGCTAAATCCTCATCTACTGCCAATAAATCCCCAAATTCTTTTATTTCATCTTCATCATCTGTATTCATTTGAGCAGATAATGACACTTCATTTTGCCAAATACGCAAATATCTACGAAATAAAGTATGCACACCTTGATATACTTTTACTTTAGCATAACCGGCAAACGGCACACCTAAAGACTCATTAAAATCTTTAATTGCCTGATAAAAACTAATCACGGCTTCTTCATATGCCTCTTCTTGAATAGATATTAAATGATGTTGTCTAGAAGCACTATTTAATAAATTCTTATACTTATTTAATAATAACTGTATAGCATAATTATCTCCAGCTTTAGCTTTTATTAATAGTCTTTCCATCTAATCGTCTTCTTTCTATCATCAAGAGAATAATTTAAAAGAAAAAGGGGTGACACGCACCCCTTTTTCCTTATTCCGCAGTGATTTCTGCTGTGTCCTGACGATTTACACTACCTAAATTATATTTTTGTAAACCCGCTATTTTTTGACCGATATCTAAAATATCATCTTCTGATAAAGAAGGATTGATATAGCCGAAACTACGACTGTTATAACTAGCTTTACCTGTAGAAGTAGTACCTGTTTCTACTTTAATGATGATTTCACATTCTGCATTTTTCTTAACTGCCATAATATATTCCTCCTAATAAACTATAAAATAAAATTATAAATTAAACTTAAGCTAAAACATCTTGTGTAGTAGTTGTGATATATGCTTCTTTAATCGCTGTTGCTTTATGATTATCTTTGATAATAGCCTGTGTATCAATCATTTTCTGCATGACTACATCGACTTCACTCTTTGTCAATTCATCTTTCGGGTCTGCTAAATTATATTTAAAATCGTCTCCATTATCTAAAGTAAATACCATTGTTAATTTGCGTGTATCTGCCATTAAAAATCACTCCTTAATTTTAAAATTTAAAAATACATCATAGCTTTAATTGATAACATCTTTTGCCACCGTTTCTTATTCATCTTATCAACTCCTTACACTTATTTACTTGCAACTTAGATGGCAAAAATCAACCCCTAAATCAAAAATTTTTTCTTAGCAAATAAAAAAAGACAAACTATTATCCAAAATTACATAATAGTTTGCCTTTCGCTATATGTGCAGTTATGAATTTAAACTTTATATATTTTCTGCGAAGTATTTTCTAAACTTATATTTTTAAGGTCAAATAAATTCGAGGCGTAAAATTTATCCATTCTCATACCAAAACCAATACAAATTTTAAAAATAGTATCTTCTGTAGGATTACGACTTTTTTCACTTAATAAGCTAGCCACAGTTGAAGGTGGCATTCCTGCTTTATTTGCCAAGCCATTTATGCTCAAATTATAAGCTTTACATAATTCCAAAATCCTATAATCTACTGCCTTTATAAGTAGCATTATAATCAACCCTTTTCTTTCAAAGATTAACTATATTATACTCTTATAAAAATAAAATGTATTCGACATGTCGTAAATTTTTATAAAAATAACAAAAATTTTTCCTAATTTACTAAAAAGGTTTATTTTCTTCATTTAAACTGCAAGTAAATCATTAAAGGAGTGATTACTTATGCAAAATTTTCAAGTAGTAGATATCTCAGCTTGGCAAGAAAAACTCAATTGGCAAAAACTAAAAGCAAATAATATTCAAGGTGTTATCATCAAAATAGGTGAGTACACTCATCTAAATGAAATGTTTATCTCACATGTAAATAATGCTGTAACTTATAATCTACCCTATGGCATATATTATTATGCTCATGCTTCAACAATTAATGAAGCTATAGCAGAAGCTAATTGGGTAGATAAACAAATCAAAACATATCTCAATGGACAAAATCCGCCATTTGGCATCTGGTATGATGCAGAAGATAAATCTATGCTCAAAAACAATATCAATGTAGCCTATATGATTGGCAATTTCATCAATCGACTAAATGAACTAGATTATAATTATGTAGGTCTATATAGTTTCTATAATTGGCTCACCAATATCATTGACTTAAATCTACTTGCAGATTATATTCCCATCTGGTCTGCCCAATATTATCATAAAAACAGCTTTAAACTAGAATATCCTAATCGCATTTGTAAGATATGGCAATACACAGATCATAAACAAATAGATGATATGATACTTGATTGTAATATTTATTATGCATAAACCATACTAAAAGAAAACCGCAAAGAAGATATATTCTTTGCGGTTTTTTCTATTTACATATTCAATTCTTGTAAATATCTTGATAAAGCATCCTGCCATGCAGGTAATCTATTAAAGCCTGCTTCATCTAAACATTTTTTACTCATTCTTGAATTATGTGGTCGTATAGCTTTTGTCGGAAATGCTGTTGATGGAATTGGCTCAACATCTATCTTTATGTCAGCTTGTTTAAATATCTCACAAGCAAAATCATACCATGAACATGTACCTTCATTTGTAGCATGATAAACACCATATTTATCAGATAATGCCATATCACAAAGTAATTTTGCTAAATCCACTGTATAAGTTGGTGAACCTATTTGGTCATTAACTACAGTTAATTTATCATGAGTTTTAGCTAAATTAATCATAGTCTTAATAAAATTCTTACCGTTACTACCAAATACCCAAGAAATACGCACAATAAAATATTTATCTAAAATCTCTTGTACAGCTAATTCTCCATCAAGTTTAGATTTCCCATAAACATTTTGTGGTGCTTTTTCATCATTTACTTCATAAAAATCTTCACCACTACCTGCAAATACATAATCTGTACTGATATAAATCATCTTAGCATCAATTTCTTTACATACTCTTGCTAATTCTTTAGTTGCTAAATGATTTATTTGATCACAAAGTTCTACTTCATCTTCTGCCTTATCTACTGCTGTATAAGCTGCACAATGAATTACTACATCTGGTTTATATTCTTTAACAAAAGCTTGCATTTTTTCTGTATCTGTTAAAGAAAATTCATTTCTTGTTGTACCAATACATTCTATATTTCTAGCTTTTAATTCACATATTACATCAAAACCTAATTGACCTGTATAACCTGTTACTAAAACTTTCACTAAAAATCACTCCTTACAAAGAAAGAGAGCCTAAGCTCTCTTTTTATTTATCTATTTTTATACATCTTATCATAATAATCTTTGTATTCACCACTGATGATTTTTTCCCACCAAGATTTATGTGTTAAATACCAATCAATAGTTTTCTTAATACCATCATCAAATTTAGTAGCAGGAAGCCAACCAAGTTCATTATGAATTTTTGTAGGATCTATAGCATATCTACGGTCATGACCTGGTCTATCTGTTACAAATTCAATTAAATCTTCACTTTTACCAAGCTCTTTAATAATTGTTTTTACAACTTCTAAATTAGTGTGTTCATTATGACCACCAATATTATATACTTCGCCAATTTTTCCTTTACGAATAATTAAATCTATAGCAGAGCAATGGTCTTCTACATAGAGCCAATCACGTACATTTTCACCTTTACCATATACAGGTAATTTTTTATCATTTAAAGCATTAGCTATCATGAGTGGAATTAATTTTTCAGGGAAGTGATATGGTCCATAGTTATTAGAACAGCGAGAAATAGTTACAGGTAATTTATAAGTACGATAATATGCTTGTACTAATAAATCTGCTGAAGCTTTTGAAGCTGAATATGGACTAGATGTATGAAGTGGTGTTGTTTCCGTAAAGAATAAATCTGGTCTATCAAGTGGCAAATCTCCATAAACTTCATCTGTAGATACTTGATGATAACGAATATTACCATACTTACGACAAGCATCCATCAATACACTTGTACCGATTACATTCGTCTGTAAAAAGATTTCTGGATTTTCAATAGATCTATCCACATGGGATTCTGCTGCAAAATTTACTACAACATCAGGCTTTTCACTTGCAAATAATTCATCAACAAGAGCTCTATCAGCAATATCTCCTTTAACAAATTTAAATTTAGGATTTTTCATTGCTACTTCTAATGTTTCTAAATTACCAGCATAAGTAAGTTTATCTAAACAAATTACTTCATCATTTGGATAATTATCTAATTCATAATAAACAAAATTACTACCGATAAATCCTGCTCCACCAGTTACTAATATTTTCATTATTTATTTTCTCCATATCCAAAATCTGCTATAAATTCTTTAACTACTAAAAGTAATTATTATTTATTTAATGAACTTTTAAAATTAGATCATAAATAATCTAATCTCATAAATATCAACATATATATTTTATTTTTAATTTTTTAAGAATATCTGTAATTATATATGCTAATATAAACGTTCCTATCAATCTTATAAAAAATATTATAAGTGAACCTACCTCTGTAGAAAATAATGTATTATTCACATTACTTATGATATATAAAAATAAATAGTTCAGAGGGTCCGAATATAAATATAAACCAAATGATACAATACTTAAATTTTTTATAAAATCTTTATTATAAATATCCTTTTTTGAAAAAATTAATGATACTGCATATGATATATAACAACCTAATATAACCAATACAAATGTTATTATCTTATGAATAAATTTTAATATAATTGTATCTCTGTCTATTATAATATTCAATGTAAATAAACATATCATTACAATTATTAATATAGATAAAAAATTTTTATAATCTAAAATAAATTTGTTAAGTTTATTTCTTTTATCTTCAAATGTATATCCTAAATAAAACCATAATAAATATGATAATACACTACTTAATACAGGTATATTTATTTTAGTAAATATAGCCCATAAACAAAAAAACAAACATATTTTAATTTTATTTTTCTTTAAAAAATTTTTTTCTATTATATAAATAATAACAAAATCACAAAATAATGTTATTAAAAACCACAAATGAGAATTCCCTAGCAAACATATTTGACCCCAAAATATATCATAAAATAAATTTATTGATCCAGTATAATACCCTGAAAAAATTTTTATCGGTATAGAATAAAATATAGAAACTACTATAAATGGTATAATTAATCTATATATCTTAGATTTAATAAAAGATAATAATTCAGTATTTCTGCCCTTTGTTGTATATCGAAAAACAGCACCTGCTAACCCTATAAATAAAGGCATATGAAATGAATATATAAAAGCTACAATTAAACTTAATATATGATGCACTATTGGCTCTTTAAAATTATAATATAGTGGAGTATAATCTATACCACCATAATTGGTAATTATAGTATAATATCCACAATGTCCTATTATTACTAAAAATGTAGCCCATATTCTTAAACTATCATATTCTTTTATTTTTTGCATCTTTTATTCTCCCTGAAACAGATTATCTTATAGTCTTAACAGTTAAAAATTAATATTTTCTACTAATCAAATGTATATTATTTTTTCTTAAAACAATATACATAGTTAATGTAACAAACATTTCTGTAATTGTCATACTAATAGAAACACCTATGGCTTGATAAAAATATATCATTGGTAAAACAATTATAGTATTTATTACTGCAGCACTTAATAATATTTTATTAAATTGCTTCTTCATACCAAAAACCAACATTGTTTGAATACCAAAAATATTACTTAATGATATAATAAATGGTAAAAATGATAATATGCGTAATAACAATACTGATTGTTCATATCCATCACCAAGTAATAAATCAACAATCCATTCAGCAAAAATAAATATTAATATTGAAACTATAAAATTCCCACCACCTAAAATCCAAACCATTTTTTTTAGAAATTTTAACGCATCAGATTTTGAATTGTTTGTTATTTTACTTATATATGGATAAATAGCTTGTGTTATTGGTGATATTAAACTATTTATATTTTGAATTATTTTTTGCGCACCACTAAAATAACCCACAACAATATTATTTGTTAATAAGCCTAAAAATACAAGATTACTTGCGGTATATAAATTTATTGCTACTGTAGATGTAAAAATCTCCCATGCATCAATAAATACTTGTTTTATATCTCTATATTTAGGTAATATAAATATTTCTTTATAATTTTTCCATAAAATAATCCAAGAACAAAGTCCTGCTATAAGAGGTACTATAGCTTGAAAAAATCCTGCTAAAACATAATCTTCAGGAATTCTTACATAATAAAAAATACATACAACGCTAAAAAGTCTTCCTATTATATTAACAATAGTTATATATCGCATTTGTTGTATTCCTTGAAAAAACCATACGGGCAAAATAACATTACCAATAACCATTAAATAAGTAACAATATATAGTAAAATATCTTCATTATTTATATAACTAATGATTACTAAAATACATACAAATAATATAGTACTTATAAATAATAAAATTAACTTAGCAGCAAATATACTAGCAAATATTTTTCCTCTTTCTTTTTTATTATCATTTTGTGCAATTTCTTTTGGTCCTAATAAATTAAATCCATAATCTGTAAATAATATAAAATATTGTAAAATCCCTTGGACAAAAACAACACTACCAAAATTTTCTACTTGCAAGACCCTAACTAAATAAGGAAATGTTATAAATGCTAATATATATTGTAATCCTTTTATCATAAATAATGACATTATATTTTCAATTAAACGCTTATATTTTTTTAACATTAAATCACTCTTATTAAATTCATTATTTTATTCATGGTTTCCAACCAGCTTTGTATATTTTATGTTGTCCCATATTGCCTAATATACCATCTTTTATACCTCTAAAACGTGCAATAATCTCTTTAAAACTTCTTCCTTTTATCGGACTTAATATTGTTTTTACAACCAAAAGAAGTATTATCCATAAATACTGTAAAGGATAATGCTTCTTTAATGTATATACATGATTCCTATATCCATAATAAGTTTTCCAATTAAAAGCTTCTCTTGCTCTTGTAACATCATGATAAATTAAAGCTTTTTTAGAACATAATATCTTCCCATATTTTTTTAATCTTATAGAATGATCTGTATCATCAAACCAAATAAAAAAATCTTTATCAATTAATCCTGTTTTATCTAAAATCTTTTTATTTATAATTGGTCCCACATATGATACAAAATCTATTTCAGTATATCCATGTTCATTAAAAGTTGTTAAATCTATTGGTTTTTCAAAAGCTGTTGTCCAGATATTATTTACTACAGCTCTCTGTAAATTATTAAAATCACCATTTTGTTCTACTAATCCACATACTATAGAAATATCATCTTTTTCATACTCTAATATCTTCATAGATTCTTCTATATAATTATCGGATAAATATGCATCATCATCTGAAACTAATATCCAGTCTACATCTAATTTCAAAGCTTCCTGTTCTCCTAAATAAAAACCTCCACTACCGCCTAAGTTAGATTCTGTGTTTATAATAATTTTATTTAATAAACTCTTTTCTTTTTTCCATTCTATTAAATAATCTTTAGTATTATCAGTTGAGGCATTATTTACTACAATAATATATTCTGGTAATACAGTTTGTTTTTCATATGTTATTAATGCTTTTTTTAATTTTTCTACTCTATTATAGGTTACAATTATAACTGCAATTTTATTTTTTTTATACATCTATTTTAATTCTCTCTCTTTCATAATTGAACAAATTATTCTATCAAACATTTCAACTGTATTTATTGATGTATCCCACCCTAATTTTTTTAATTTTTGAGATGATAATTTTAAATAATTTGTTTTTGGATATTTATTAGTTTTTTCTTCTTTTATTAATAAATTAATTTCATTACTTGCTAAATTATCTATTACGTTGCTTATCATATTATAAATAGAATTATATGTTTTTTCATTGGCTACATTATATATTTCTCCATATTTATTTGATAATAAGATTATTAATATAGCCGTTATAACATCCCTAATATATATATATGTTCTTTTGCTTTCGCCTTTCGTAGCCAACACTATATCTTTTTTATTTAATATACAATATATTATTTCTTGAATAATTTTTCTATCTTTTATTAAATTTATATTTTCTTTTAATCCTATTGTTTGAGATATTCTCAATATGTTTACAGGTATTTTGTATTCTTTAAAATATGCCTTACTAATATTTTCTACCAACGCTTTTCCCAATGGATAACAATCCCTTATATTATTAGGATTAATCTTTAATATACTATCTTCAGTTAATATTTCTTCCATTTTATATTCACCATATACTTCCATACTAGATAAATATACCATAGATTTTATATTTTTTAATTTAGCTAACTCTAAAATATTTTGAGAGCCATTCACTATAGATTGTATTACTTCCACTGGTTTTTCCACAAATAATTTACTTGTCGTTGGACTTGCTCCATGGACTACATAATCTATTTTTTCACTTATATTAGGAATATTATTTAAATCACCACAAATAAATTCCAAATTACCATTTCTTTCTAACTGTTCTCCAAATTGTAATTTAGCTTTTTTTATATCTCTCACTAAAGCTAATATTTTTATATTGCTATTTTCTTTTATATTTTTGTAAACTAAAGCATTTATTAAATAATATCCTATAAGACCAGTAGCACCTGTTATAAATATAGTTTTATTATTTAATTTTCCCCAATCAATAAAATCAGTATGTGTAATATATTCCATATCTTCTTTAAATATTTTATTATTTATCCACATAATTATACCCTCTTAAAATCCCAAAATTTGTAAATTTTCTCTTGCATCCATAATTGCTCTAAAAATATAAAAATCTGATGGAGTTGTTATTTTTATATTTTCTATCGGACCTTCTACTGTATATAATTTATATCCATAATATTGCATCATACTAGCTGAATCTATAAAATCATATTTATTTTCACTTTGTGCTTTTAAATGTGCATTATAAATATCTTTCAAATAAAAACATTGTGGTGCTTTCGCTAATAAACAGTCTGAACGCTTAAAAATCTCACCTACTGTATTATCTTCATTTTTTCTAAAAATAGTTTCTATCGCTGGTGCTATTGTTACTGCATTTCCATTTTTATCTACACAATCTAAACAATCACTTATAACATTATTATTTATCAAAGGACGAACACCATCATGAATTAAAACTATAGAATTTTTATCGTATTTTTCATAAACTGTTTTTAATCCTAAAAATATTGACTCTTGTCCTATCTTTCCTCCTGGAATTACATCTAATACTTTTGTTAAATTATATTTTTTTGTTAATTCTTTAGTATATTCAATCCAAGATTCTATACATACTAATATTATACCATCAATATCTTTATGTTCTTGAAATATTTCTAAAGTATAAACAATGACAGGTTTTCCATGGACATCTAAAAACTGTTTTGGTTTTGATCTTGTATTCATTCTTTGTCCACTACCACCAGCAAAAATAACAGCTATATTCATTTATTAACTCTCCTCACTACAAATGCTATTTATTAAAATACATATTTTTTCACTTGCTTGTCCATTTTCATATGATCCTAATTTTTCATGATGTTCTTTAACTTTTTTTATATATTTATCATTATCAAAGTTATCTATATTTTTTATTAACTCATCATTATTTATTGATAATGGAAATGGCCAATCTTTTATCGGCGTATGAAAATTTCTTTCTATTTTATATTCTTCCAAATCATTTGCATATATAAAACAAGGTTTATACATTAATGAAAAATCCCACATACAAGAAGAATAATCTGTTATTAAAATATCTGTAGCACATAATAATTCTTGCATATCTGGATATAAACTTACATCTATAATATTATTACTTTTTTTATTCTTTTTTAAAACTTTATTCATTATATGTGGATGACATCTTAACATAAAAATATATTGATTATTAAATCTTTTATTTAAAGTCTCTAATATTCTATCAATATTTAAATCATCTTTCAAATTATGTTCTCTAAAAGTTGGAGCATACAAAACTATTTTTTTTCTTGTATCTATATTATATATGTCATATATTTTACTTGAAATATTTTCTATTTTTTCTTTAGAAAAAAATATATCATTTCTTGGCATTCCTATATTCAAAAACTTAGAAACTTTTATGCCTGTATCTTCTGCAAAAGCTCTTTTAAAGCCTTCACTTGAAGCTATAATATAATCTATTTTATTCAAAGCCTCTAACATTCGTTTTTTTCTAAAATATTTTAAATCATTTTTATAAACACTATCTATTTTTTTATATGCTCCTCCTCCATGCCATGTATTTATATAAATTTGTTTTTTTCTTTTAAAAAAATATTTAGGGAATGTATCATTAAAAATAATAAATCTAGCAGTCATTACGTGATAAAAAAAAGAAAAACTATTTTTTCTATATGAAAAAAATTTTTTATTATTAAAGACTTTTTTATCTTTTAAAAACCAAATAATTTTTTTTTCATTAAAATTATTTTCTATATATTCACTAATATATTTCAAATTACAGTAATAATTACCATTTATAGGATAAAAAACAATTTTTCTATTATCAATTGGAAAAATACATAATGAAGATATAATATATCTTAATATAAAAATAATTATATATTTTATAAATTCCATACAATCAACCTCTTATTAATCCATATTTTTATATCATTATACTTAATAAAAAATAATAACTATTTTATTTTAGCGAAAAAAATAGGCAATTTATTTTTAATCCATGATATTAATTTTACAAAAGCAATCAATATTTTTGACTTTTGTGTTTTTAATATATATATCATTATTTTTTG
>ERZ791821.962-NODE-962-length-19178-cov-2.247974_pt1 | contig 19178 bp, 21 predicted proteins | sample MGYA00510300_ERZ791821 | MGnify/ENA primary metagenome ERZ791821 (study PRJEB30046, sample SAMN00792034) | human gut metagenome | study: EMG produced TPA metagenomics assembly of the A metagenome-wide association study of gut microbiota in type 2... | reverse complement strand
GAACAATCTCGATCTGTAACATGTAGACCACTTTTGACCGTCTAGATGTTACAGATCAAGACAATAAGATAGTCAAATCCAAACTTTCCAAGCAGTTATGAAGCATGGTTTCTAGTTTTCGGTATCACGAACATACTTTCGGTATCATTTAATGATATTATGATATCGAAAGTGTGTTCGTGATACCGAAAGGAGCCGCATGCGCCAGTTCGATTACACCACAGTCCCAGCGGAACTCGAAGCAACTCCAATCACCAACCTCCTCCTCTCGATACGCGAGCATAAAGGCCGACAGCTTGCTCTGAGTCAAGTCAAACCCGAACTTCTATCGTCCCTTATGGAGGAAGCTAAGATCCAAAGCACCCAATCCTCCAACGGACTTGAAGGAATTGTTACCACCCAAAAAAGACTCAAAGCGATCATGGCGTATTCCGCCAAGCCAAGCTCCCGCGCAGAGGAAGAAATCGCTGGATACCGAGATGTGCTGTCGCTTATTCACGAGCAACACGATTCCATTCCCGTAACGCCATCGGTCATTCTGCAGTTGCATCGTGACCTCATGGTACACACAGCAATCTCGTATGGGGGCCATTGGAAAGATAGCGATAACGAAATCATCTCCATCGACGATCAAGGCAATCGATTTGTGCGCTTTAGGCCGCCTTCGGCCCTAGCAACCCCCGGACTTATCGAAGAAGCCTGTCGGTCCCTCAACGACGCCTTATCTCGTCAAGTTTGCGACCCCCTCCTTATATCATTCCGCTTCATCTTCGATTTTGTCAGCATTCATCCCTTCAACGATGGCAATGGCAGGATGAGCCGGCTCCTTACAACGCTGCTACTCGAAAAGACTGGATACGACGTTGCGCGTTACATCAGCATCGAACGACTTATTGAAGACAACAAGGCGCTCTACTACAACGCCCTCGCTGCAAGCTCCGCTGGATGGAATGAAAATCAAAACACCGAAGCACCCTTTATCCGTTTCATGCTCGGAACAACCCTGGCCGCCTACCGACAGCTCGAGCAGCGTACCTTAATTGAATCAAGCACTCGTCCCATGTCGAAGCAAGCGCGCATCGCCGTTCTATTTCAACAGAGACCCGGTGTCATTAAGAAATCCGACATCCGATCCAACTGCCCCGATATCAGCGAGGTTACCGTTAAACGAACCCTCGGTCAGCTTGTTAGTTGCAGCGCAATCGAAAAAACAGGAGCGGGTCGTTCGACGGGCTACATACTCAAAGACGTCCATGCTCTAGAACTATTCTTGCAATCCACATTACCCGATAGCGAGGCCGCAATAACAAAAGAGGCTCCAAAGGATAAGCTCCTTGAACGTGTAAACCACGCCGAGGATGAAAGCAGAGAGGGGCTCTATGAAGACTACGATTCATTCTCAAGGGACATAAAGACGAAATACGGAGTCTAGTCATATCCCAGAATAGCCTCATCCTTGTTGCCCAAAGTTATTTACGCGTCATTGTAAAGCGGTACCCCCGCGCCGGCAGGGGGCAGATGTATCGCTTGCAGCGCTAGCTAGCAAATGACCTGCGTGAGTTCCTCGATGGCGGCGCGATCCTCGGCGGCGATGCCCGGCTCGCACACCACGGCGTCCAGGCTGTCCAGACGGCAGAAGGTGTAGAAGTCGCGCTTGCCGATCTTACTGGAGTCGGCGATCAGATAGCGCGAGTCGGCCTTGCTAAAGGCGAGCTGCTGGATACGACCCTCATCCATATTAGACGTAGACACGTCGCCATCCAGAATGCCGTTGGCGCCGATAAACGCCGCGTCGATACCCAGCGCACGCAGGGTATCCTCGGCCGTTGGTCCCACAAAAGCGGCGGTACGGCGACGGTACATGCCGCCCACTAGGCACAGGTCGCAGTCCTCGCGCGCCTCGAGCAGGTTAAACACCGAAAGCGAATTGGTCACGATGCGCAGACGAAATGCCGGCAGCATCGAGGCCATCTGCTCAACCGTGGTGCCCGTACCCAAAAAGATGGTCGAGCCCTCCTCGATGAGCTTCACGGCGCGGCGCGCGATCTGCAACTTTTCCTCGGCATGCTTGGTGCGCTTTTCGCTGTGCGAATACTCATGGCGCAACATAGCATGTGGACGGCCCTGCGCACTGCGGGCTCCACCGTGCACGCGCTCGATCTCGCCCAGGCTCGCAAGCTCCTCGAGATCGCGGCGGATCGTCATATCCGAGACACCTAACGTATCAGAAATCTCTTTAACCGAGACCGTGCCCTGCTCTTCGAGCAGCTGACGAACCTTATCCTGTCGCTCTGCCTTAATCACGATGAATCCTCGCCGTTCTTTGCGCGCATATCATTCAAACAGTAACGAACAAATTGTATCAGACTCGTACGCGTCACAAATGAACGCCCGCGCAGCTCCAATCATCACTTTTTTGAGAAAAATACCCCCTGCTTTAGTGGGGTGTAGTGATAATCTCGCCTGTTCGCGCTACAGTTTGTCGGAAATACCTCGATGTTAGGAACCAAATGATCACTTCCGAGCTTTTCGGCACCGCGCCGTGCGGTACCCCCGTTCATCGTTACACCCTCAACGGGCCCGAGATCTGCGTTCGCATTATGGACTATGGTGCCACCGTGTTGGGCATCGACGTGCCCGACATCCCCGGCAACGTGCGCGATGTGGTGCTGGGCTTCGATAAGCTCGAGGATTACTTTGACAACCCCGCCTGCTTTGGCGCGACCATCGGACCTGTGGCCAACCGCACTGCAGGTGCCACGATCACCATCGCCGGCACGGACTGGCATATGCCCGCCAACGAGGGCACCAACAACCTGCACAGCGATCTTGAACATGGTCTGCACAAGCGCGTATGGGACGTTGAGCTCGACGAGGTCCACAATGCCGTACGCATGACCACCTCGCTTGAGGACGGTGAGCTGGGCCTTCCCGGCAACCGCACCTTTACGGCCGTGTTTACCGTGACGCGCACCGGCTGCTTCCGTATCGAATATGGCTGTGAGAGCGACCGCGCCACGTACGTGTCCATGACCAACCACACGTACTTTAACCTTGCCGGTCACAACGCCGGTATGGACTGTGAGCACTTCTTTGTTGCTAACGCTGCCCGCTACCTGCCCATCAACGAGCAGAACATCCCCACCGGCGAGATTGCTCCGGTCGAGGGCACGCCGTTTGACTTCCGTGAGCTGCGCCCCGTCGCGCCTGGCATGGAGGCCGACGATCCGCAGATTAAGCAGGCACGCGGCTACGACCACTGCTTGTGTATCGATGGCTATCAGTACGGTCGCAACCTGCGCCGCGCGATGCACGTCGAGGAGATGTGGACCGGCCGCGAGCTGGACTACTACACCACCGCCCCGGGTGTGCAGCTCTACACCGGCAACTGGCTGGGCGACGAGCACGCCAAGGACGATGCCAACTATGGCTGGGGCGCCGGCTTTGCCCTCGAGGCAGAGATGTACCCCGACACGCCGCACCAGCCGCTGTTCCCGCAGGGCATTGTGGGCCCGGGTCACCCCTACAGCAATGTGATCGAATACCACTTTATGAGGCACTAAGCCCATAATGCAACATATCGCACAGCAACGCCCGCCGGCACCACCGCCGACGGGCGTTTTTTTCATCTTTTGGGCTCAATTTCGCTGTGACTGTATGAGCGACATATCAAAACTATGCCCATTTACTACGTTTAGCCCGGGATGCTCGACCATGCACAGGTTTTTGCTAAATTCGCGAGCCGCCTACCTGCGGTTTTGTTTTTCTCAAATTCGACATGCTCGGCGATAGCCGATCAAACGTAGTAAATGGGCATTGTTTTTGACAGGCAGCATCGCACGCGTCCCTCGCAAGGGCAAAATGATTCGTTTTTCTCCGTCCCCAAGGGATCAGTTGAACAGATTGCCGATGGGGTCGGGATTGGAGCTGGGGAGATAGCGGATTTCTAGTTCTATGCCGAGCTTTTGCAGCTCTTTGAAGGCGGCGACATCTTCGCCGTCTACGGCGACTGCGGGCGTTATGGGGTGCTTGCCCTCCCCTGCCTGCATATGGCCAATGCTGATCTTGGTGATCGGCACGCCACCCTTAACCAGCGCGAGTGCATCGGCGGGTGAGGCCACCATGATCAGAATCAATTGGCGCGGCGTTGCGGTATGAATGATGTCGATGGCCCTTTGCACCGAGAAAAACCGTGTCCACACGCCCTCGGGCACCGCGACCCTCATAGGCGCCCACTTGCGCGAATCCGCCGCAATCTCGTCGTTAACGATCAGGACGAGGTTGGAACCAACCGCCTCATTCCACAGCTCAACGTCTTGCCCGTAAATAAACCGATCATCGATGCGCGTGAGAAGAATCTTGGGTTGAATCATCACTGCCCCATTCTGCTTGAGACCCGTAAGAGCAAGACATCACGTCTCCAATATTAGTGCATTTAAAGTGAGAAAAGCCGTCAGAACACTTGCGCGGATGTGCGATGTCCCGTATCATAGACAGCCGTTGACGCCTCAGTTGCGTCACCACATGGCCGCCAGCGTAGCTCAGTTGGTAGAGCACCGCTCTCGTAAAGCGGGGGTCACCGGTTCGAGCCCGGTCGCTGGCTCCATTGCACAAGATAGCCGCCTTCGGGCGGCTTTTTTGTTGCCGATTGAGTGCATTGCACCAAGAAACTGCAGCAACCCCGACGGCAAACAGCTCCCTCCAACAACAAAAGCCCCGCCAACTGCGGTCCCCAAGTAGACCACAATCAACGGGACTCAAATATGTTCCCCAGAAGAATTACAGCGGCTTTTATACGCATGAATAGGGATTAAAGAGTACTCGGATCGATTGTCTGTGGCTTAGTAAGGCCATAGAAAGCAGTCTCATGGTCAGCGGATGTGGCTTGGTGTCCGACTTCACCTTCAACCGGAGTAGTTTCGTCAATCAGCTCATAACCGAGCCAGCCCTCTAACTCAGCACCAGGTTTTATTTGGCGCGATTCAGGAAGGTCAAGGCCTTCCGCCAACATACCCGACTTAAGCCCCTTTCCATCTTGGAAAGCCGCTATTTCATTTCCAGAAAACAAGACAAACTGAGGGTCATCCGAAACGTTTTTTGCAGTCACATTCAAAATCAACAGTGGCTTGCCGTCACTATAACTTTCTACTCCGCGTTGCGCCCCCGTGATGGTGTACTCAATACCCGATGCTGGGATATCGCCGTCCCCGCCGCTGCCATCTTTCTCTTTTCCGGCAGTATCTGCCTGAGCAGCAGCATAGCCCGCAGCGTAACCATCGTCATAGCTTCCCTTCCCGGAGCAAGCGGTAAGGCAGGCAGAACCAGCTGCGAGCCCCAACGCCAAGAAAGCGCGCCTAGGAATTAAAGCGGTTGTGCTGAGTCCCATAAAGAGCTCCCATCAATTAGCTATTTCTCGTATACACAGCCATTTTAATTATTCTTCAATCCATTTAGCATCAATCGTGTCTCAATAACTACGTCGTTCAGCCTAATTTAGCCGCCCCAAAGAGTCCAGCTCAAACAACAAAAGCCCCGCCAACCGCAATCCCCAAGGGAACCGCGATTAACGGGGCTCAAGCGCGCCCCTCAATGGAATCACGCCAGCATACGAACAACTCAGCCGAGTAGCTCGCTACTCCTCCCAGTAAGCATCTGCAAGCAGCTTAAAGCAAATCTTCTTGACCGGCTGTGCGCCATCGCCCGGGAACTCAAGCGTGGGCATGTGAGGCTCGCCGGCAACGAACAGCGCAAACTTGTCGTCGGCAAGATCGCCGGCGATCGAAGCGTCGGAATCGACCAGATCGTAGTCGTCCTTCTCGTCAAACTCCTGAACCAGCGTCAGGCTGCCCGTGGCGACCTTAAAGGCCTCGCGACCCTCGACGTCGATCTGCAGGTCGTGATAGCGCTGATGCGTCTCATAGTGAGCCTCGGCCTCGGGACGCGTCGTGGGAGCCATGACGTTCGCATAGACCTTGTCGCCCAGAATCGGATAGCTGCCGACCTCGAGCTCCGCCGGATCGTTCTCCTCGAGCCAGTCGATCAGCACGTCGAGGCCCTTGAGCATTCCGCGGTACTCCTCGATATCACCCAGTGCACCGTAAATCATCTAAATCCCCTCTCGGATCGTTTCTTTGGCGGCTACTCGGCAAACGCATTACCAAAGCTGTTGCCGCCCACATACGTCTCGACCAGGGTAAGGTCGGGACTGAACACGACAACGTCGGCGTCGTGCCCCGGCATAATGCTACTGCACTTGTCGTCGACATGAGCTAGCAAGCGATGCCGGGGCCGCAGCACAAGCTCCTACAGCTCGGTCACGACAACGCCGTTGTAGACCTCGTCCCAACGATCCATGACCAAGTGGCCGGTCATGGGATCCATGGCATTGAGCTTGCCGCAGGTGTTGGCGGTACGCAGCACCGTCTCGTCGTCCGCGCCAGCAGCAATGGCATGCGCGAAGCCAGCGATAGTGGAGTCACCAGAGCCCGTGGCGTTAACGGCAGGGATATCGGGCGTCTTTGCGCGGAACGCACGGCCATTGTGGAAGCCAACGGAGCCGGCAGCGCCCATGGACACGACGACCCAGGGGATATCGGAGAAGCGGGCATCAGAGGCGAGCGCGGCGCGGAGCTCGTCCACATCGTCGGTGGTAAAGCTCGTACCCAAAAGGCCGTTGATCTCGGTCAGGTTAGGCTTGACCAGCTCGGGCTTAATTTCGGACTTAAGGGCGGCCTCGAGCGAAGCACCCGAGGTATCGAGCAGCACCTTGGCGCCGGCGTTCTCGGCAATGCCCGTGATCTTGGCATAGTAGTCTGCCTCGACACCGCGGGGCAACGAACCCGAGATGGTGACGACGTCGGCCTCGCTCGCAAGCTCGGCGAACTTTGCGGTAAAGGCATCGAGCTCCTCGGGGGCAATCGTCGGGCCGCTCTCGAGCAGCTCGGTCTGGTTGCCGGCGTGGAGGATGTTGAGGCAAATGCGAGTCTCGCCCTTGATGGGCACAAAATCATTCTTAATGCCGTTAGCGTCCATGAGCTCGGCCATATAGGCGCCCATATGGCCACCAAGCAGGCCGGTTGCCACAACATCGTCGCCCAACTGACCAAGGACGCGGGCTACGTTAAGGCCCTTGCCGCCGGCGGTCTTTTCGGGCGTCACACGGTTGACGTCGTCAATAACGAGCTCATCGAGCTGATAGCGCGTATCGACAGACGGGTTCATCGTAACGGTGAGGATCATTTTTAGCTCCTTATCTCGCAGGCTCCTTGTGCCTCGCGATACGAGTCGACAAAACGGAATTACAGAATCTCTATCGTGAACGAGCGAACGACGGTCTCCTTGGGCTTGGCGATAAGGCAGCCGCGCTTGTGCTCAAGCACGTCGTCCTCATCGGAGCAGGTCGAAAGGCCGCCCCAGGGTTCAACTGCCACAAAATCGCCCTCGGGCTTGCTCCACACAATGAGATATGGGAAGCCCTCAAAGCTCAGGCGGACGCCCTTGTCCTCGCCCTTCTTGGAAAGCGTGACCTGACGGCTCTCGAGCACGTCAAAGATGGTCTCCGCAAAATCGAAGAGCTCGTGCGACAGGGGCAGCGTCTTTCCAACCATGGGGTTCTTGGAGCGCCTGTCCACATCAATCAAGCCAGTCGAAGGAACGGCGGTGCAGAGCTCCGCAGCCTCATCCTTCTCAAAGCGCAGCTCGTAGTCCGTATAGGACTCGCCCTCATCGAGCGGACACCTAAAGCCGGGATGACCGCCGATAAAGAACGGCATGTCCTCGGTTCCCTCGTTGGTCACCTCATAGGAGACGCGCACGGCATCTCCCTCAAGCGTATAGCGGGCGACAAGCTTAAACGGGTACGGATAATCTCTCAGCAATGCAGCGTTATCCTCGGATGCCAGACACACAGCCAGCTCGTTCGTGCTTTGGCTCAGCAGCTTCCACTCCTGCTTGCGCGCAAACCCGTGGCGGGCGAGCTTTACATGATGGCCGGCAAACGTCATGCCGCTGCCGTCGCGCAGACCTCCGCAAATCGGGAAGCAAATCGGCGCCTGGCCGGACCACACGGCAGGATCGCCCTGCCACAAATACTCGCGACCGTCGGCCTCAATCGAGGTAAACGAGCCGCCGGCTGTGGAAACCTTGATAGAGATCGAATCGCTGGAGAGAGCGTATTCCATTGCCCATCCTTTCGAACAACTGCTTTTTTGCTCGCAAGTACCCGTCTCGGCCCTAACCAAAGGACAAACCCGCATGTTCATCGATGCGTCCGGTATCCCAGCCATGCAACGGGGTACCATACAGACATTGACGTCATTACAGCTGAAAGGCCTTCTTATGCGAACCATCATCCTCTACGCCTCGCGTCACCACGGCAATACGAAAAAGCTCGTGGACGCCATCGTTGAGGCGCACCCCGAGATCGATACCCTCGATGTAAAAACGCTCGAAAAAAACGAGTATCCCGACCTGCACGAATATCATCTAATCGGTGCCGCCACGGGCATTTATTACTCCGAGATCGACAAGGACATGGCACGCGTGCTCACCAACGTGCTGCAGCCGCAGGACAAGGTGTTTGGCCTTATGACCTACGGTGGCAAAAACAAGTGGTACGGCAAGGATATCGATGGCATCTGCCGCATGAGACAGGCCATATTTATGGGCGTCTACGGCTGTCCCGGTTTTGACACGTGGGGACCGTTCAAACTTACCGGCGGCGTCCAAAAGGGACACCCAACCGCCGAGGAAATTAAGGGCGCCGTCGATTTCTTCGACAAGATCGAAGACGAGTACGGCGATATCATCGTCGAAGAGTACGCCAAGCGCGAGAAGCGCCTAGCATACGAGAAGGAGCATCCTGCAGGAGGCCTGGTGGCCGGCGTCAAGCGCACAGCAAAGAAGATCGCTAACAAGCTGTAACTGTGAAGGTGCTTTTGAGCGTTTAACCCATACGGCGGGTCCGAGCAGATTCGGGCCCGCCGTCTTTTTCTGTCGTTACTCGGTAAAGGCGTTGCCGACGCTCTGGCCGCCAACATACGTCTCGACGAGGGTAAGCTCGTGGTCGAATACGACAAAGTCGGCATCGCGACCCGGCATAATGCTGCCGCACTTATCCTCGATGTGCGCGGAGCGAGCCGGCACCTCGGTTGCCATGCGAATGGCGATATCGGCGCTGGCAATGCCCCAGTCGACAATGTTCTTGACGCCCTGGGCAAGCGTGAGCACCGAGCCGGCAATGCTCTTGCCGTCGGCGAGCCAGCACAGGTTGTCCTTCATGATAACGTCCATACCGCCACTGGTGTAGCTGCCCTCGGGCATGCCGCCGCAGCCCAAGCAGTCGGTGATGAGCACCGTATGCTGCCAGCCCTTAGCCTGCAGCAGCGCCTTGATAGCGGCGGGGTTCACATGCTTGCCGTCGCAGATAATCTCGGCGTAGGTCTCGGGGGTGGTCATAGCAGCGCCCACAACACCGGGCTCGCGGTGATGCAGACCGCGCTGGCCGTTATAGGTGTGCGTAAAGCAGCTAGCACCGGCATTGATGGCGGCGACGCACTCGTCATACGTGGCATCAGAGTGACCGATGCTGGTCACGACACCCTTAGCGTTCAGGGCGGCAGCATAGGCAGCAGCACCATCGCGCTCGGCGGCCATGGCGCTCTTAACGATACGCCCGCCGGCAGCCTCCTGCCACTGGTCGAAGACCTCCTCGGAGGGGTCGATCAGGTAAGCGGGGTTCTGTGCGCCCACGTGCTTCATGGTAAAGAAGGGGCCCTCCAGGTAGATGCCCTGAATGCGAGCACCGCAGAAGTCGGGGCCGCGGCCCTCGTCAGCCTGGGCAATAGCGGCACAGGCGTCCTTGATCTGCTCGACGCCATCGGTGAACGTCGTGGGCAGCCAGCTGGTGGTACCGCGACGGGCGAGCTCGGTCGAGCTGATATCGATACCCTCGGGATCGTTGTCAGTAGTTGAGTGGTTGTAGAAGCCATGGATGTGGGTATCGACCATACCCGGTGCGATCCACGATCCCGTGTAGTCCTTAATCTCGCAAGAGGGCTTGTCGGCCTGCCAGGCGCCAAAGACGCCATCCTCGACCATAAGATAGCCGCCCAGCTGCGGACCTGCCGGCAAGAAGAACTTGTCAGCCTTAATTGCGTACGTGCTCATATGCACTCCTTGCTTCTAAAGCAGTTGACTGTGGTGATGCTTATACCCGGTCCTAGTAAAAACAGAAAGCGCCCGCCCGCCGTTATGAGCGGACGGGCGCCCTTACAGGGGGGACGCGATTAAGCGGTGAAGGGGTGAATCGTCACGCCCTTAACCACGCGGTTGACCGTGCCAGTGGGGCTCGGCGTATCGGGCGTGTTGCCCACGCGCACGGAGTTGAGCAGGCTGATGGCCTGGGGAAACATCACGAACGGCAGGGTAGCCCTCGGGGAGTGCCTCATAGCCCTTAAAGGTGAAGGACTCGCCCTCGTAGACGGTAGCACCATCCTGCTGAACGGCAACGGTGTGCTGAGCGATCTCGTCGCCACCGATCTCGTTGAGGATGTCGATATCGTACTGACGGGTGTAGGCATCGTTGTTGACGAACACGAACACGAGGGTCTTGTCGTCGACGAAGGACTTGGGTCCGTGACGATAACCCATGGAGGTGTCGTAGGAAGTAGCGACCAGACCGTGAGCGAGCTCGAGGATCTTGAGCTGGCTCTCCTGGGCAAGACCACCGAAGGAGCCAGAACCCAAGTAGGTCACGCGGTTGAAATCGCCAGCCAGGTAATCGGCGATCTCAGGCTCACGGGAGATGACCTCCTCGCCCATCTTGGCGATGGTCTCGACCCACTCGGCCTTCTGCTCGTCGGAAGCCTCGTCAAAGATGAGGGTAGAGAGCAGGGTCATGCAGGAATAAGAACCGGTCATGGCGAAGCCCTTGTCGTTGGCGCGCGGAATGAGCAGCGTCAGCGCGTTAGGATCATCGGCAGACTCGACGGCGAGCTTGCCCTCGGGAGCGCAGGTGATGTTGAGGAACTTGACGTTGTGGACGAGCTCCTTGGCAACGGCAACGGCGGCAAGGCTCTCGGGGCTGTTGCCAGAGCGGGCAAAGGAAACCACGAGCGTGGGATCCTCGGCGCGCAGGAAGTCGCGCGGGGCGCTCACGATGTCGGTCGTGGCGATGGGCTTAAAGTCGTAGAGATCAGTGTTGCCAGCGTGACGCAGGTACGGGGCGCAGGTATCGCCAACGTAGTCGGACGTACCGGCACCGGTGAAGACAACGGACAGACGCCCCTCGCCCATAGCGCGAGCCTCGGCCAGGAAGGCCTCGATGGCCTCCTTGTTCTCGCGATAGATGTTGAGCGTATCACGCCAAAGCTCGGGCTGCTGAGCAATCTCGGCCGTGGTGATCTGGGCGCCGAGCTCGGTGAGCTCCTCGACACTCTTCTCGAACATTTCTAATACCTCTCTCTAGAAGTAATCCTCTGACGTGCAATTATACACTTCGGTTGGTTATCTGGTAGTAACCAGTTAAATGCAAAGAATCACCATATGGAAACGATGCGAGCACTAGTTACTGCGCTGGTGGTAAACCTTGTATTTAAACTGATCGGCACGAGCAACCGAGAGTGTGTACTCCACTACCTCGTTTGACTCGTTATACGTAGTCCTGACCAAATCGAGCACAGGCGAGCCCTCGACAATTCCCAAAAGGTGGGCATCGGTGGGACGGGCTATGCTCGCATAGAACTCCTCTTCGGCCACGCGAATCTTTTGCTGAAAGTCCTGCTCAATCACATCGTAAAGCGGCTTACGCTCCAGCAGCGGTCGCTTTAGGGACAGAAATTGACGAACCGGTAGATAGCTGCGTTCGACCATCATGGGCATGTTGTCGGCAGAACGAAGGCGCTTGAGCTTAAAAATGCGATCACCGATGCGCAATCCCATATGCTCGGCCAGATTCTTATCGGCCTCCATCTCGCAAAACTCGAGAATCGTGGTCTCGGGTTCTCGACCCATCGCGCGCATCTGCTCGGTAAAGCTGTAGGACTGCATAAGATTGGTTGCCTTTGCCGAACGGTCGGTCACAAAGGTACCGCGACCGTGCTGCCGAACCACCAGTCCTAAACGCTCCAGTTCCTGCAGAGCCAGGCGTACCGTTGTGCGCGAGAGACCATAGCGCTCCGAAAGTTCGCGCTCGGAAGGAATCATGTCACCGGCGCGATATTCATGGTCAATCTTTTCGGTCAGAATATCGACCAGCTGATCGTACAGCGGTTGCTTACGCGCTCCGATCGCCATCCTATCCTCCCTTTTGCTCGAATTCGGCTAACTACCTAGGGTGTTATGCATTATCTGTCTGCCACGCCCGAATCATTAAGAAAACAAAAGCCGCGCGCTCTTTCGAGCACGCGGCTTTTAACATACACATGGCTTAAGGGGTCGGGGTGTGAGCCGCGTAGGGACACACCCCTCAAGCTAGAGCCTTACCAGATGCTCGGCCAGAGACCAAGCGGACCAGCGCCCAGGATGCCAAGGACGAAGAGCAGGAGAATGCCCTTGGTCGGGGTCCAGCTGTGCTTAGCGAACATGTAGTAAAGCAGCAGCGTAAGCATAAGCGGGACGAGCTTCGGGACGATGGTGTTGAGGGTGTCGGCAACAGAGAAGTTGACCGGATCCTCGGTAACGGTGCCGTAGGTCACGGACTCCATGCCGTTGCCCAGATCGGTGACGCCGCACTCGACAGCGTTGCCGTCGGCATCGGAAGCGGTAAGGGCGTTGCCGTCCTTATCGGTCATGGCGATGGTACCGGCCTCAGCGGTCTCGGTATCGATGCCCTCCATACCGGTGAAGTTCTCGGCCTCCTTCTCGGAGACAATCACGGTAGTAGCGGAGAGGCCGCGGGTGGTGCCGTTGGGGATCTGGAGGTTGATCTGGGTGCCACCCATGGTGACGACCAGGCAACCGACGACGAAGACGCCCATGATGGAAGCGGCACGCGTGAAGGCCTGCATGTTGGCAGTCAGAGCGTCAATAGCGCTGGTGCCAAGCTTGTAGGACCAGTTCATGAGCCAGAAGCGCAGAGCGAACTGGACGACGTTGAAGATCACCAGGAAGATGATCGGCGCAGCGGCGTTGCCGTTGATGGCCATGTTGGAGGTGATGCCGGCCGTGATAGGCACGAGCGTCAGCCAGAACAGGGCGTCACCGATACCACCGAGCGGGCCCATTGCGGCGACGCGGACGGCGCGGATCGTGGGGATGTCAACCTTGTTCTGCTCGAGCGAAAGCACGATACCCATAACAAAGGTGACGAGGAACGGGTGGGTGTTGAAGAACTCCAGGTTGTGGCTCATGGAAGCCGCGAGGTCGTTCTTGTTGGTGTGGATCTTCTCCAGACCGGGGATGATGGAGTAAAGCCAGCCAGCAGCCTGCATGCGCTCGTAGTTGAACGATGCCTGCAGGAAGCAGGAGCGCCAAGCCATCTTGTTGAGGGTCTTCTGGTCGAGCTGCGGAGCAGGAGTGAGATCCTCGTAGTGCTCCGGGATCACATACTCATTAGATGCCATCTTCGAAGTCACCTCCGTCAGAAACAGCTGCACCCTTCAGCTCGGTCTGCTGCTGGAAGTCCCAGAAAGCGATGCCGAAGCCGATGAGAGCGAGGATGAGCAGAGCAGGGGTTGCCAGCGAATCGTTGGCAACGGTGATGAGCGCGAGGCCAAAGCCCATGAGGAAGAAGCCCCACATATCGCGGTTCATCATAACCTTGAGCAGGACGGCGAAGCCGACGAAGCGCATCATGCCGCCTGCAGCGGACAGACCGGTCTGCAGCCAAGTCGGGATGGCGGAAGCGATGGTCTGACCAATGGTAGCGCCAGCGATGAAGAACAGGGTGACGACGACAGCGAAGATCAGGCCGAGCAGAGCCATGGCGAAGTAGTTCAGGCGCTCGATGCCCTTGGTGTCCGCGTTATGAGCCATGTTATCGGCCGTGGACATAAGCGGGGACATAAGCGTGAAGACCAGGGTAACGCCGAGCTGACCAAGCAGAGCGAACGGAATGGCAAGGCCGACTGCCGCGTTGGGCTCGAGGCCCGTGGCGATAGCGAGAATGGCTGCCATGATGCCGCCAATGACGGCGTTAGGCGGCTGAGCGCCTCCGATCGGCATGTTGCCAATCGTCATGAGCTGGTACGTGCCACCAACGATGAGGCCGGTCTTGAGGTCGCCAAGGATAAGACCGATGACGGCGCCGGTGACGATGGGCTGATAGAGAGACTCGAGGAAGTCAAACTGGTCGATTGCCGCGATGAACGTAACAACGAAGACCAAGGCGACCTGAATGATCGAGAATTCCATCTTGCTCCTCCTTTCAAAATGTATGTACGCACTTTGGATTTCACGTACAGAACGTCAGGGTTTCAATCCTGACAACGTGGATCACGAGGATTACGAGAAGAGCTTGCTCGTGTCCTCAACAGGCGTGCTCGGAACGCGCCTGATCTCCAACTCCACCCCCAATTCCTGCAGCTCTTTAAACGCAGCGACATCCTCGTCGTTAACTGCGACGGAGGTGGCGACTTGGCGCTTTCCTTCCGACATGTGCATGTTGCCGATGTTTACCTTCTTTATAGGCACACCGCCCTTGACGAGCGTAAGCACGTCTTCCGGTGTTTCGGCCACGATGAAGATCTTCTGGCGCGGGCTCGCCTTGCCAATGACGTCGATGGTCTTCTGCAGGGAGAAGAAACGCGTAGCGACGCCGGCGGGAGCGGCCATCTTCATGAGGTTCTGGCGCATGGTGTTGGTCGACACATCGTCGTTGGCGACGAGGATGAGGTTGGAGCCCAGGGTGGAGTTCCACTGGGTAGCGACCTGACCATGGACCAGTCGGTTATCGATGCGGGTAAGAAGAATGTTGGGTTCTGCCATGTTGATCAGCTTCCTTTCGTTATTTGCTGACGACAGTTACTTGATCTCCTGAATCGCGTAACGCGAAACATCTACGACGGCACCGGATCGGACTTTGATCTGGACCTTTTCGCCTTCGATGCCCTTGACGGTTCCGTAGATACCGCCGGCGAAAAGAACCTCCTGACCCGGCTTGAGCTCGGTGTGCAGCTCCTTGAAGTACTTCTGCTTCTTCTTCATGTTGATTTGCGACCAGATGGTGTAAATCACACCCATGATGGCAAGCAGGCCCAAAAGAGCTACCGAGGAACTCAGAACACTGGCTCCGAAATCGGCCATTAGATGCCGTCCTCGTCGCCGAAGATATCCTCTTCATCGGAGCCGGCAACGGATGCGACCGTCTGGGCGGTGATGCCCGTCTGGCCAACAGTCACGGCCTGCTCGCCAAGCTCGGCGAGCGTGGCGTTACCGCGGAGGAACAGAAGCTCAATAACCATGGGAAGGTTGGCGCCAGTCAGAACCTCGACGTTGTCGACATCCTGGGCAATCATCATCGGAGTACCACCGAGCAGGTCGGTAAAGACGAGCACGCCATCGCACTCCTCGCGCATGGCGGTAATAGCGGCGCGGAGATCCTCACCGTAGGAAGCAGCCTGGTCGCCCTCAAAAGGAACGACGGTAAAAGCGGGCTGGTCGCCGGCAACCATAGCGATAGCACTTGCAAGGCCGGGTGCGAACTGTCCATGACCGGTAAGAATAAAGCCAACCATTCAAATTTCCCTTCCGAAGGTGTGTACGATCTGAGTCCGATGATGTTCGGAAGCCAGCGGGCGCTCGCCCTTAAAGCTTCTTAGAAAGCGTTCTTTGAAGACCAGTGGTCTCTCAACTGGTAGTAACCACGTGACGTGTTGTTGTCACTATATCACCACAGAAGAGGTCGCTTTCGTTGATTCATACAGTAAAACGTTTTTGCACCGTTCACGGTGATAAATCGACCGTTTACCGCTCGTTAACACTTCTACCTGCGGTTTTGAAACCGTTTCGAAATGCGTTGGCAAAAGATCGGATCTTTTTCTGTGTCTAAACAACGTAGGGCGGCTAAATATAGCGTGTAGGAAAAATGCAGGTCATTGTGAAGATTTGTGAATTGGTCTTTTTGACTTAATACCAGTTAGAACCAGTTTAGAAATTATCGGTGAACGGTAGTTTTTGACCGTTCACCGGTTATTTGCAATCGTTTGCAGCCGTTTTCCCATATGAATTAGGGAGACCCGATGAAGCATTTGCGCGATTGCAGGAAATATCGTTCTTTGTCCACCCCCCCCCGCATTCCAAACTCCCATTCCCTGAATATGCCATAGCTCTCACTATTCGTCTCACAAACATTACTTACTCTAATCTGTAATTGTTTATCGTTTATCATTAAGTATGATATAAGATACAAGTATCATCCAAGACATTGGTTGGAGGAGCTATGGTCCGCTGGAACGTATCCAAATCGAATGAAGCCATCGACCGTGAACAGGCAATCGCCAAGCTGAGGAAGCTCACTCGCTACTGCAAATGGGGCACAATCTGCACCATCGTGGCGCTCGCTCTGGCACTCCTCGCAGTCATTGCAATCGAACTTCTACTCATATTGCCTAGCCTCTCCCAAGGGTTCTGTCTCCAATCCGTAGAGCTTACGGCTGGCGAAGGGCCATTTCTCGCTCTCGTCGGCGCCAACGAACAGACCCCTCTTATGCTTGTCGCGCACGACGGTCATACTGCCATAGGGAGCGGCATGATGGCATGCCTCGCGCTTGCCATCGCGCTAAGCGCATACAGGTTTTTCTCCGCCATTGAAAAGGCGGGCAGGCCCTTTGACCTCGAATGCATCCGCATACTACGTCAAATAGGACATTTGTTCCTTATCGGCGGCGCCGCCGTGAAACTTTTTGGTGCCATAGTCACAGGGCTGATTCTCTCAGGATTTGGCGGTAGCTTTACGGATGCGCTTGGCGGCCAGCATCTCGACCTCTCCATGCTCTTTACAGGCCTGATTATTAGCCTGATTGCCAGCGTCTTCCAGTACGGGTGCATCCTGCAAAAACAAGATGACGAGTTGCTCTAGGGGGAATCCATGATTATTCTGCGGCTCGACCGCATGCTCGCCGAACGCAAGATCTCATCGAAAGAGCTTGCGGAACGCGTGGGCATCTCCCAGGTCAATATGTCGCGCATCAAGACGGGCAAGGTTTCCGCCGTGCGCTTTTCAACTCTTGACGCGATATGCCGAGCACTCGACTGCCAACCGGGCGATGTACTGGAATATATGCCTGACGATGAAGCCGATAACCTTTTTGGACTTAAAGATTAATAGGCATAATCTAACCACCAGTGTCTAAACGCAATAAGCCCGCTAGAACGACATCCGTTCTAGCGGGCTTATCAGTTTTTTTGGCTACGCACTCGGTGGCTCGGGCAGCCCTTACGCAAACAGGCCGTAGATGCTGATGTTGGCCTTGGCGTAGAGGCCGTTAGCATACTCGGTCCACTTGGAGCTGGCGCTCGAAGCCTGCGAGGAGTACTGCTGGTAGGCGGTGTAATAGGCGGTCATGGCCTGTTTATAGGTAGCGCTATCGGCAGTAAAGGCATCGTCGGCGAATGCCTTAGCGTAGGTGCCATCGGCGTCCTTCCAAGTGCCCTTTGAGCTATCCCACTCGTCGCCGGCAAGGTTGATGATGTAGTCGGCGTAGTCCTTGCTCGCGGTCTCCTCGTTGCCGTCAGCAGGCTCGGTCGGGGCGGTCGGCATGCTTGCGGAGCTGTCGCCGACCTTCTTCTTGTAGAGCTTCTGCAGCGTCGCGGACTGGCGGACGATCTGCTTGGCCTGGTCTTTGGAGACGCCATACTGCTTGGCCATGGTGTCGTAGTCAGAAGTGCCGATAGAATCCTCGGCGTACTTCTTCATCTCCTTAGAAGAGACGGTAATACCCTCGTCCTCGGCAGCATCGAGCAGAATCTTGTTGCGCACGTAGGACAGGATGACGTCGGCAGAAGGAGCCGTGTAGTTGCCGTCGCCGTCCTTGACGGTGTCGAGGCTGTACTGGCTCTCGATGGCCTCGCGCGCGGTGATGTCACTCTTCTTGCCGTTGTAGCTATAACTTGCCACGGTCGAATCGAGCTGGTCCTCGGTCAGGGTCGCCGAACCGACACCCTTGCCGCCAAAGCCGCCATTGCCAATAAAGAAGCCGACCACGGCAGCGATCACGACTGTAACCACGAAGGCGGCGATCATCGTCTTCTTGTGCTTGGATGCATGATCGTCCGCGTCGGAATCGTCCTCGTCCTGCTCCTCGGGCATGAGGTTCTCGTCAGCGGCATCTGCGGCGATCTGAGCTTCCAGACGGGCGTCTTCCTCCTCGGCCGTCGTGCCAGCTGCAATATACTCGGCAGACGTACCGGCGACCAGGTCGATCTTCTCGTCCTCGTCACCATTGGGGCCTTCGCCGCGCTCGATGATCTGGATGCCGTCGATCTCGTCCTTCTCGTCCTTCTTTTGAATCAAACCCATATCGGTTACTCCTTGTTAGGAAACATAGTCCCCAATAGAATACGCCCGACGGAGCGCCGGGCGTATTGATTCTTAGGTTATACGCAAACACTTAAGTACTATTTAGGCGTTTGCAGTCTGCATGCCTTAGACCAGGTGCGCGATAACGGCATCGGCAAAGGCCTGCGTACCCACGGCACCCTCAACGGAACCGGTCTGGGCACGACGCACGTCACCGGTAACCTGCTCGCCCTCGTCGAGCGTGGCAGAAACGGCGGCGCGAATGCGATTAGCGGCGTCGTTCTCGCCCAAGTGATCAAGCATCATGGCAGCAGAGAGAATTTCTGCCGTGGGGTTAGCGATATCCTGGCCGGCGATATCGGGCGCGGAGCCGTGCGTTGCCTCAAAGATGGCGCAGTCGGCACCGATATTGGAGCCCGGAGCCATACCCAGGCCGCCCACCAGGCCGGCGCACAGGTCGCTCACGATGTCGCCGTACAGGTTGGGCAGCACCAGGACATCAAAGTCGTTGGGGTTCTGGACCAGGCCCATGCAGGTGGCGTCGACGATCTTGTCGTTGAACTCGATGTCGGGATAGTTGGCGGCCACCTCGCGCGCAACGCGCAGGAACAGGCCGTCGGTCGCCTTCATGATGTTGGCCTTGTGCACGGCCGTCACCTTTTTGCGGCCGCAGCGGCGGGCGTACTCAAAGGCGTATTCCACAATGCGGCGGCTCTTGGCG
>ERZ791821.961-NODE-961-length-19180-cov-4.774065_pt1 | contig 19180 bp, 10 predicted proteins | sample MGYA00510300_ERZ791821 | MGnify/ENA primary metagenome ERZ791821 (study PRJEB30046, sample SAMN00792034) | human gut metagenome | study: EMG produced TPA metagenomics assembly of the A metagenome-wide association study of gut microbiota in type 2... | reverse complement strand
CATGTACGGTTCTGAGGGGGGAAGAGGGCAGTAATGCCCTTGACCTACCCGATCGACCTGCTGACATGGAACAACGAAACGGCAGGGCAGTACGCAAAGGCAACACTGTAAAGCTGTGGGGTGGCAATGTGGTGGATATCGTAATTTATGGTACGGAAAAGACCCTCGATGCCTACAAGTTTAATCTGTTGAAAAACAAGCAGATGTTTATCAATCAAATTAACAACGGCACAATTGCCGTGCGCCGTATCGACGAGGGAGGCATGGATGAGGACAGCGGTATGAACTTCGCCGAGTTCGTGGCTATTCTGTCAGGAAATAACGACTTGCTGAACAAGACGAAGCTCGACAACAAGATTATGCAGCTTGAAAAGGAACAGGCTATTTTCAAGAAAGAACGCATCCGTGCCGAGCGTAAAATAGCTGCCGGTCAGGGAGAAATCGAAAAGGCAAAGCGTACTGAGGCCGATTTCAAGAGGGATTTGGAATACATCAACTCGTATAATGGGACAAAGGCAACCCTGCTTTTGAACTTGCCGCAAGCCAGTACCGAGGAAGTTGGCCGGGAGTTGCACCGTATCGCCAAGACCTACCGCAACGGAGCGTATGGTACAGTTGGCACGTATGCAGGGCTAAACTTGTTGGTGCATAGCGAGTATAATATGGACGGTACGTTTGACCGCAATACATTCTTTGTAGAGGGTATAAGTGGATTGAAATACCGATGCGGTCTGAGCGGTGCGCTGCCGCTTGGTTTCGTTGAGTCGGCACAATATCCGCATGGAGCATTAAGCAAATTGCCCTCTCTTATCGAGAAGCAACAAAAGGCGGTAGAGCGGATAGAAAGCGAAATTCCCACATTGCAGGACATCATTTGCCGTCAGTGGAGCAAAGCCGATGAACTGTCAAGGCTCAAACAGGAATGTAAGGAACTCCAGCACAGGATTGATGAAAGCCTGAAAGAGGCCGAACAACCGCAGGCTGCCAAACACGAAGCTATTGCCGAAGCTGCTTGACATAATCATAATTCAACCGTTCCCTCTGCATGGTCGCGATGACTGGGCAGAGGGATTTTTTTGCGCTCCGGTCTGCCGACGGCTCTACTCTTTTATGGCATCCTTTCTCCCTTTATAACCTCCCGATTCCCCGCCACCACCCATTCTCATTTATAGCTATTAATATCTTCTGTTTTTAGTCAAATAGAGATAATATTCTTTCATCGCATATCCGTTTTTTGCGATACGCCATTTTTAGCTTCTACATTGGTGGCAATGTATCACTTTTGCCTTCACACCTCCTAATAGCTTCAATCAAGGCATCTTTTAATCTTATGAAGGCAAGTTTATCCACTCCTTTTGATATACTGATTTCATTACCGACCAAATCTTTCAACTTGAGTAAACAAGGAACATCTGCCTTATATCTGTCTCCCACATCTTGTAAATCATAGTCAAAATTATAATGATAAGCAAGAAATTGCGTAAAAGTATTTCTGCTTTTATTGCTTAGTTTGCAGATAGCATCAAAAAGAGCATTGGCATCTTCATATGCAAATATAGCACGAAGTTCGTATGTACAACTTTTATCTGGATAAGGCAATCTGTCTATGATTATAAGTTGTTCTACTGTTCCTTCAGTCAAATTACGCAGTGCTTTTTGCATTTGATCCGGTAACTCATTTATCTTTGATTTCATCTTCTGCAAGAAATAGTCCACAATATCATCCGTTATGGAGGTCTTGGAATCTGTGGTTACATAATTACATCCACTAATAAAAAGCCCTCTTAGCTGATAAAGTTCCTCTAAACTGGTTTGACTATTAATTATTTCTGCTATTCTTACTTTTATTAAAGAGACATAAGCCTGTATAAAATAGAAAATGCCAATAGCATGAAAATATGATAGATACGCAATACTATAACCAAGTTGATAAGCGTCTTTTATCTCTCTATCCAATATGGATTTTATAGTGTCCTGACAAATACTTTCAAGTTTTTGCTGCTCCATATCGAAAAAGCCGGATAACATTTCCCAAGGTTTCAATTCTTTTTGCTTATCCCTTATCTCCGTAACAATAAATTCTACAAGTGGAGCACCTGTGATAATATATTGTATAATAGCCGTAACATACTCTGGATTTAAGACATTATAAATTAGCTCCTTGTTCAAAGAGTGATATTTTTCCCTTAGATGCTGTATTCTTTGCTTATCTTCATTATTATCTTGGAGTAGAGAAATCCGACAATCTCTACTCCAATCACAAATTACCTCTTTGTTCTCACTATTATTATACTCTGCATACACAGCAATAAATGATCCAAGAATATTCTTAAGAAAGATATTATCCTTTTCAACCAGTTCGGGAGGAAGTTTGTTTAAGTGGCTTTTAAAATCATATAAGCATTGTCTCAAAACTCGTAAGTTATCGGATTTTGTACACATAAAACAGGCAATAATGAAATCACGCATTTCTTTCAAATAATCGGATATCGGTACTTCGCCAAGGAAGTATTCGATGGCTTCTTCTATGTCAGGTTGTATTTCAAATTCCTTGCCTATGGTCTTTTCCTTAAACTCATCCAATACAGCCTTGGGAAGTTTTTCAAGGTGGTTCTCATCTCCAATTACGACAACATGACAATTACAATGCTCTACAAAATAGTTGATAAAGCCTAACAATTCCTTCATCTCTATCAGGCACCTTTCGATGTCATCGAATATCAGAAACTTTACACCTTTTATACTGTCGTCTTTCACTTGTAGTAACGACAACGAATCCAGTGTTGCGGAAAAGGAACCATCCTCTTTAGAGTCTTCATTAAAATCCATACTTGTCTTGAAGACTACCTTACCGGCTAATTTCAAAACTCCCTTTATGAAACGCCCCGTTTTCGAATAGAAGAAAGGATTTAATTCCCTATCTATAGCTGTCTTGATGTCATTCACGCTATCCATTCCATAGGTCGAAATATAAATGGGCTTTAGCGTAATTTCCTCGTCGGTATCTGCGGTTCCATCAAACCTCTTCTTCCATTCTTTTATAAGATGAGTTTTGCCACATCCCCATTTTCCTTTCAGCATCACGGCATACTGAGGATTAGTATTATCAGCATAGCTGTTTAAAAAATCAAGAATCAAAGTATTCATACCTTTGTTATTAACATAATTCTATTTTAACTCCATTGAAAAACAAAAATGTAGCAATAAGAACATTAAATATTGAAATAGTAAACGACGCTGCAAATCCATTATCGCCACATCCACAATGAACAAAGTTAGTGATATTTCTTAATACAATAATATCCAAACAACTATATTTCATGTTTCTTCTTTGAAAGATCCAATAAAGGCTTGCAGGAATCGTCAGTCTTACCATTGATTGCTTAAATATGCGTCTCCTATCATAATAATATCCGCAGAAAATGTGATGGTGGAATACATTTGGCGTTTTCTGTCAACATTGTAAACCTCTTTGTAATATACGATATACGCGTATTTGAACTCCACGACACGAAAGATTGAATTATCCTTAGTGTTGTAATAAATCACCTTGCCGCTTATCGCTTTGAAAGGACTGTTTACCATTGCTTCAAGAATAGTAGTTTCTCTGGTAGATTCAACGGTAATGGTAATACGTCCGCCAATAACATTTGTCACTGGCCTTCCTTTATTATCTGTCTTGCGGTTAAATTCAATATGTGATGAAATCACTTCTATATCCTTCCCTTGCAAGCACACGGTTGCCTTTAATTCTGCCATGCTGATCTTATTATTTATTATAAAACCAAGACATTTCGCCTTGGTTAAAGCAGTCAGACCGCTTTCAAGACAAGAAAGAGGATATCATATTTCGCAAATATAGAATTTTCCTTTGAACATAACAAACAATCAATTAAATTTATTAACCAGCAAAATAGAAGAAACTCTATTTACAGGCTATCCTCCCTTCTAAGTATTATTTATACAAAGTAGAGAAATGCCTGCAAGTTCAAGATGTACCACAAGATTAAGACTTGATGTAATTTTTTCAAGTTGAGAGCCGAGCTATCCGCGTAATAGCTCGGCTTGTTTTTTAAAATGAGGGAAAAGATTATTTAGACAGATGGTATTTGTCCTTTATATGCTCGGCCACGTGTTCGACTTCTGGGAACAACGTTGATTTATCTATGCCGAGGGCTTCAAGCTGCTTCCTGATCTTCTGCTTCTGCGCTTTATTGATGATGTACATTTTGTATCTGAAGTTAAGCTGTGCAGGCTTGCTTTTATTGCCATTGATACCATAAAGGAAAAATGCCCCGGACTGCCGGATTATGCGAGGATTGTCAAACATAGGTTTCACGCAAAAGACTCTCTCGATATCCTTTGAGTCAATCACATTCTGAAAATGAGGTTTCTCGTACTTAATTTCATGCAGAAGATATTGGATTTCCTCTTCGGAGTTGAACTCCTTCCTATCCAGTTCTCTCAAATCTTCGATACTGAAATCTATTGGGCGTTTGGCGATATTAGAAACGACACTGACAGCATCGCTATCAAAATATTTAATATCTGACATTTGAACTTCGAATCGGAACAGTTTTCCGTCAACGGCATCATTCTCGCACGCAAAATACAGAGCTACCAAAGGATTTGTAGTAATATCCAAGAGGCGTGTCGGCAAGGAGTAATGCTGCATCTTGACCAACTTCTCAAAGGTAGATGTACACCCTTTGAAATCAGCCGGACTTTGAGCGATAATATCTCTGAAAATTCTATTTTCATTCTGGATTAAGAATTTCTCTCGATAGATGGAGGGAATCAATCCAAAACTCTTATCTGACTGTCCTCGATAAAAGATATGGTAATCCATATCGTCCTCTAATTCATCTTCAAGTTTCTCGAATAGAGTCCGGATGCTACCAATACTTGATGAATCACTCTCCGGTGTATAATTATATGCCTCGTATGAAATCTCCCACGGACGTTTCCCAAGAGTCTTGACTATTTTTTCTGACAACTCATTATATGATGCAAAACTATCATAAGTGTAACCCTGTTTTTTACTTCTTAGATACAATGAAGTGTTGGAGTCCAAAGGAACATATCTTTCCGGATTAGCGTAGAACAGAACAATGCTGAGCTTTCCCTTTCCGACACTTTTAATGTTCAATGCCGTTTGAAAAAGTTCTTCATCTACTTTCCCTTCTTTTACCTGTCCGAACAATTCCCATAATACATTTATATCATTGTTGCCCCTGATTGTCTTCCATGGGAATAGATGCACTTTCATGGGATGTGTTGTCGGGATGCCTGATACATCTGTCGGTTCTGGACATTTAAAAGGTAGCTTACGCCTTAAATCCTGTAAGATTTCAACTCTCCTTTCATCGGAGTGAAACTTGTTGAGATACGCCAAGAATGTGAACGGGTCTATTTCTTGCAGTGTGATCTCTTTGCCTTTTTCTGTGCCATCGCGAAAACCGGTAATACCGATTTCTTTTAACTTAGATATAAGCTCTAACTGGCTATTCTGTTTTCCGAGTAGCCAGTTGGATAGTTCTTTATAGAATGGTAGCCATGTAAATTTCTTATCCATATTCTAATATATACATTTTTTTAATTTGTTATTTATATTATCAAAATACTATATTGTTTCAATAGTCATAAATATTATGAATCTTTACAAATTAACATCTTTGTTGACAAACTTTTTTCAATTAAAAATATAAAAATCTTTCTTAGCCAACTTTCGTGAATTTAGTAAATTCTAATTGTGTATATATTTTATTCAAGCATTGTTTCTTGCCAGCATTAGATACATTCTTAGATATTAAGAGTAATCTATTTAGTATATTCAGCAAAGTGAATACAGGCAGCACATTTATCATATTCATTGCATACCTTTGTAAGTCTTTCAATTAGCTTATACAAAATGCAATTATTAAGAATGTTCTTCTTATATTTAATTCAAGTTCAATCACAAATTATTCCTTTTAATCTTTCATTTAGGGTTGACAGAAATACTGGAACATTAAAATCAATAAGGCGATTACTATATTTCTTTAAAACAACAGAAAGATATTCATAAATATCCTTACTAATATTTTCAATAATTTCTATTTCTGGCAGATGAATATATTTCTCTAAATGCAATATCATATCTATATTTAAACGTTTTTTTATTCTATCATATTTATAATATGATTTTATATTATTATTTGTAATCATTTCAGTATCAAACAATCTCACAACTATTGCCAATGCTATTTGATTTTCAGAATTTTCTCTGAAAATATTATTAACAGACTGTTGCCATTCATAATTTTGAATACAATCACAAATGTGAGAAACAGAATGAACCAACTTGTCATTTAGGCTTTTAGTTCCGCCCCATCGAACATCATATGTAATAATCAAAAACATATATTAGTTATTTTAGTGACATGCTTTATTTCCAGGAGGCAAAATTCCATTATGCTGCCTCTGATAATCTTGTATCAGTTCTTTTTCTAACGCTTGATCTTCTTTCTTGCTACGACCATGGCTTACAATATCCATTCGTAATCCTGCGGGTACATTTTGTAATACTATCCCTTGTGGGTTGACAGCACAAGATACAGAGGTAGATCTGTTTATACGTGCTTCGTTTAATCTCGGTTGGGAATATCGCCTTGTTGAACTTTGAGACTCTCCGATTTTATATATATCATCTTTTTGAAGAAGGACATAAGAAATAGGATTTTGTTCCCCATATTTATATACTGGATACCATCCATCTTGGGATGCTCTTAAAATATAAACATCTAATCCAAACCAATCTATCAACGTATTCACATCCTGTACATACCCATAGAGAGTAGGATTGTTTCCCGCCAATCCAATGGGGTCAGAAGAAATATACATCCCCATTTCAGGCGAGTAGTACCTGAACCTGTTGTAGTACAATCCCGTTTCTTCATCCTCGTACTGTCCCTGATATCGGAACGGCACGAGCGTTCGGTCCCCATGGCATTCCTTCACCTCTCCGTACACATCCAGCAGCATCTCCCAGACAAGCTCTCCCTTGCTGTCGTATGCCTGCGTCGGTGTACCCAGGTAGTCATGCACTATCGTGTAGCGTTCCCCGTCCGTGACCTTCGCCACAGGCGTGAACGATGTTCCGTCATACACCCATGTCACAAGGTTGTCCGGCTTCTCCGTGCCGTCGTATTCCTCGCGCCCGGTCTCGTCCGTGACGAGCTTCGGCCTGTCGGCTTCGTCGGTGTCCCATTCATGCAGCACCACGTTGCCGTCCCAGCCGAAACGGTGTACGGTGTCGCCCGTCCTTTTTGACACCCGTCTGCCGAGGGCGTCATAGCCAAACGTGACCGTCCTGCCGTCGGGAGTCCTCACCCCGGCAAGCATACCGTTGGCCTGCCACTCGTAGCAGGTGTCACCCGGCTGCCAGCAGGCGAACGGAGTGGTTTCCTTGCTGCCGTTATCGGTATCCACATCGTCCGCAGAGAACAGCATACCGAGCCATCCTTTCTTTCCGGTATGCCCGTTGTTTTCCGGAACGGGCACATCCCTGCGGCTCTTGTGTACGAGATTGCCCTCGCAGTCATAGCGGTAATGATACTCGCCGTCCCACAGCAGACGTCCGCCACGGTCATACTCGCGCCCCTTGCATCCGTCCTCCCGGTACAGGTTGCCCACCTTGTCGGGGGTACGGAAGACGCTCTCGTGCATGGAGTAGTCGCCCCTGACGAGGTTGCACATCGAGTCGTAGTCGAAGATGACCGGCTCCGGTGACAGGTTGCCGCGCATCGACATCAGCCTCGCGCACACGTCCCAGCGGTAGCTTCTCCAACCCGTGTGGCGGTTGCCCGAACGCACGTGGCGCGAGCGGACAAGCCCCATGTCGTTGTAGTCCGTGGTGATCCTTATCCCTCCTGTTGCGAAACGCTCCACCTCACGCCCGGCATCGTCCCTGCCTATGGTGCTTTCCCATGGCCGGACGTCCCCTCCGGCGTCGCCGTATGCGGACGCATCATCCGCTTCCGGTTTCCCGACGGTGGCCTTTATCCCGCCGACAAGTCCGAGCCTGTCGTATGACAGTTCCGTGTCGGCTCCCAGTGAGCTTCCCACACGGGTGCGCTCGCCGTATGCGTTGTATTCCGACTCCACCGACATGACACCCATGAACCTGTCACCTCCGGGAAGCCCCATCGTCTCCCTTGTCACACGCCCCATCGGGTCGCGTTCGAACACCATGCGCGCCTCACCGTTGTCGGCGGTGGCCATCAGCCCGTTCCTGTCGTAGCCGTATTCCTCTTTCGTGCCGTCGTGGTACTCGGCTGTGAGCACGCGTCCCATGGTGTCGTATGTGTAGGCGGTGCTGCGCCCTCCGGGACGATCTATGCGTGTCACACGTCCGCAACCGTCCCTGTGGTATATGCGCTCTATGCCGCCGTAGTCCTTTTCCGACGATATGTTGCCCGCAAGGTCGCGCCTGAAGACATACCCGGCACCGGCCTCGTTGACCACCTCGCGCAGGCGGTCCATCCCGTCGTAGCGGAAGCTCACCCTGTTCCCGCCTTCCTCGCGCCATGTCATGCTCCCCACGGAGTTGTAGCCCATGCGGACATGGCGTCGCGCGTCACGAGCCTCCGTGATGCTGTCGTAGCTGTCATAGCCGAGATGTATGACGTTACCGTCACGGGCGTCTATGCGCCGCAGGCGGTCCAGGGCGTCATACACGTAGAACTCCGTGCGGTTGCCGGGAGAGCTTCGCTCGATGAGCCTGCCCCTGGCATCATGCTTCCAGCCGCCGAGCAGCCTTCCGTCCTCGTGCCATGACACGAGGTTCAGCAAGCCGTCGTAGGACAGTTCGGAGCAGCGGTCTCCCTTGCCGACGCCCACGGGCTGGCCGTGGCTGTCGTAGGTGAACTCCGTGACGTCGCCGTCACGGTCTATGAAGCGGCTGACAAGGTGCGGACGCTCCGTGTCGTACAGGCGGACGGTCTTGTTGCCCTCACGGTCCACGTGGATGCTCAGCCGTCCCTTGTCGTCGTATATGTACATCTCGCCGCTGCCGTCGGGGTACGTGACACCGGTGAGGTTGCCGTCATTGTCGTAACTGTAGCCCGTGACGCCGCCCTCGGGGTCGATGGTGCGGTAAGGCTCCATGAAGTCCGTGTAGCTGTGGCGCGTCTCGTTGCCGAGCGGGTCGATCTCGGAGGTCACAAGCTGGTCGGGCGTATAGCGGTAGGTAGTCGTGCCGCCCGTGGAGTCGGTCACGAGGTTGTAGCCTTCGGACGGGTGGTACTCGATGCGCCCCTCCATCATGCCGTCCGTGCCATAGGTATGGACGCACCGTCCCTTGCTGTCGTATTCCCAGCGGTAGGTGTCGCCGTTGCGGTCGGTCTTCTCCGTCATCAGGTGGCCGCTATACGACATCTCCGTGGTCTTGTCCATGGCGTCGGTGATGCCCGTCATGTTGCCGGATTCGTCGTAGGTGTACGACACCAGACGCTCTTCTCCCTTGTCGGTGACGAACGACAGGCTCGTGACGCGTCCCTTCGTGTCGGTGGCGGCGTGTACCGTGCGTCCGGCAGGGGCACTCACTCCGGAGAGCCTGCCGTTGCTGAAACGGAGCTGTATGTGAAGCCCGTCGGGGTTTTCTATGCGCGTCATGCGCCACGCGCCGCCGTCCCGCATGTCGAAGCGGTATGTGAGCAGGCTGTCATGGCTGTATGCCTCGTAGCCTTTTTCGGTGCGGCGCAGCGTCGTGCGTTCCGTGCGCATGTAGAACTCGCCGCCCGGTGCTATCGGCGGGAAAGCGACGGCACGGCCGTCCTCCATGCGGAGCATCGTCACGCCCTCGTCCTCGAAACTTTCCACCGTGCGGTCATAGCAGCAGTGTACGCCATGGCCCAGCCAGCCCTCGTACTCCGAATCGGAGTACCATGCCCGGCTCCATTCCAGCGGAAGCGGTGACGGGAAGCCGAAGTCCGTGCCCTCGTAAACCACTGCGCCGTTGACAAGGTTCACAGGCTCAAAGCCGTTCCTGCACAAGTATGCGCTCAGCTTCTTCGTCGAGGGGAAACGCTTCTGTATGTTGGTATTCTTGAGAACTTTGTGGTTGAATGTCTTTAGTGCCTTGCCAAGTCCCTTGCCTCCGAGCTTCATCAGGGAGCTGAACCCTATGCTCGCCGCGAGTCCCGTCAGCATTCCGCCCCAGTCGGGGACATAGGGGCCGCCCACCATGACGGGCTTGCCCGTGGGGACAGGGAGGGAAAAGGAGGTCGGGGCGAAAAGGCTCGGTATGAGCCGTGTCTTTCCGGCCTTGTTCTTGCCTATGCCTGCCGACAGCGGTATGCCCACGTCGTTGCACGTCATCACCATGTGACCCTTCGGACTCATGCGGCTGCCGTCGCAGAACACGGTCTGCGAGGCGAAGAAGTTCATGCTCTCGTGCCCGATCATCGAAGCCATGGCGAAAGGACCGGCAAGCGGGATGTGCATCAGGGGGATAATCATGCCGCCCGTGTCCGAGACGCCGCGCTTCAGCCCGTTCACGCTCACGTTCGTGCCGAGGAACGGTATGTAGTCGGCGGGGTCCATCACCATACCCATGTAGGGATGGATGGGGTTGAAAGGGGGAGCTGTCGTCACATGGACGTCAACCCCGACTATCATAGTGATATGACTGTCCGCAAGTAACATAATCAGACTATTTTGGGTTTCTCAAAATATTGCAAACGTAATTTCTTTATATAAATAATTTATTATATGCACTTAAATCGTCTTCTAAATATGCTTCTAAATAACACATCAAATTCTTGTATCGTGCCATTCCATTACTATCATAAACCCATATTTCTGGTTCATCAACTTCATCTAACCAAACTATATAAATTCTTTCAAAGCTATTTACATCTGCTGCAAAAACACTAATGCGATTATCTTTAAATAAGCTACAAGCATCGTTAGGCCAGTTTTGCGAACATGAATGTAATTGATGTTTTATGTTTTCTATATATGAAGTTGGTTTTTCTTTCCATAACTCTTTCATATCATCAATGCTTAACCAATCCCCATGGGTAGCATTTTCCCAACTTCCAAAATTATTATAACGTTCCCTAAGCATTGGAGATATACGTCTATAAATTCCTGTTTGCAAAGTTGGGATACAATCAATCTCCACTTTACAAATATAAAGATTCGATGGAAGTGAAGTTAATTCATTATTAATATGTTTAGCCTTAATAATTAAGTCTTTAATATTATTCATAGCTACTAATCGATAATTATTACAGAAGTATATGTTGTACCTACTGGAACTGCTTGAGTAGCACCTCCTAAATATGAGTTGACTGAAGAACTTATGGGGACAAATGGCCCTTGAGGATTACCTCCCCACCCGACATCAGGAATATGACCTGCAACTTGTCCCGATTTAAATAATTCAGGATTGTCTATTCGGTATTTATTAGCTGCGTCACTTGCTTTTTTTCTAAGTTCTCTGGAAACTGGTTGGCGGGTCAAACCATCTGGTGGAATTTGTTTATTCCATCTCGATACAAAATCTTCTAATTCATCAGATTCCTTAGATCCTTTACTAAATTTGCGTTTAATTTTTAATACTCCATCTTCCACATTAGCACATTTTTCTAACCCCAATATATCTAACCACGTATTCACATCCAGCACATATCCGTAGAGAGTAGGATTGTTTCCTGCCAGTCCAATTGGGTCAGAAGAAATATACATCCCCATATCCGGCGAGTAGTACCTGAACCTATTGTAGTAGAGTCCCGTTTCCTCATCCTCGTACTGCCCCTGATACCTGAACGGCACGAGCGTTCGGTCCCCATGGCATTCCGCCACCTTGCCGTACACATCCAGCAGCATCTCCCAGACAAGCTCTCCCTTGCTGTCGTATGCCTGCGTCGGTGTACCCAGGTAGTCATGCACTATCGTGTAGCGTTCCCCGTCCGTGACCTTCGCCACAGGCGTGAACGATGTTCCGTCATACACCCATGTCACAAGGTTGTCCGGCTTCTCCGTGCCGTCGTATTCCTCGCGCCCGGTCTCGTCCGTGACGAGCTTCGGCCTGTCGGCTTCGTCGGTGTCCCATTCATGCAGCACCACGTTGCCGTCCCAGCCGAAACGGTGTACGGTGTCGCCCGTCCTTTTTGACACCCGTCTGCCGAGGGCGTCATAGCCAAACGTGACCGTCCTGCCGTCGGGAGTCCTCACCCCGGCAAGCATACCGTTGGCCTGCCACTCGTAGCAGGTGTCACCCGGCTGCCAGCAGGCGAACGGAGTGGTTTCCTTGCTGCCGTTATCGGTATCCACATCGTCCGCAGAGAACAGCATACCGAGCCATCCTTTCTTTCCGGTATGCCCGTTGTTTTCCGGAACGGGCACATCCCTGCGGCTCTTGTGTACGAGATTGCCCTCGCAGTCATAGCGGTAATGATACTCGCCGTCCCACAGCAGACGTCCGCCACGGTCATACTCGCGCCCCTTGCATCCGTCCTCCCGGTACAGGTTGCCCACCTTGTCGGGGGTACGGAAGACGCTCTCGTGCATGGAGTAGTCGCCCCTGACGAGGTTGCACATCGAGTCGTAGTCGAAGATGACCGGCTCCGGTGACAGGTTGCCGCGCATCGACATCAGCCTCGCGCACACGTCCCAGCGGTAGCTTCTCCAACCCGTGTGGCGGTTGCCCGAACGCACGTGGCGCGAGCGGACAAGCCCCATGTCGTTGTAGTCCGTGGTGATCCTTATCCCTCCTGTTGCGAAACGCTCCACCTCACGCCCGGCATCGTCCCTGCCTATGGTGCTTTCCCATGGCCGGACGTCCCCTCCGGCGTCGCCGTATGCGGACGCATCATCCGCTTCCGGTTTCCCGACGGTGGCCTTTATCCCGCCGACAAGTCCGAGCCTGTCGTATGACAGTTCCGTGTCGGCTCCCAGTGAGCTTCCCACACGGGTGCGCTCGCCGTATGCGTTGTATTCCGACTCCACCGACATGACACCCATGAACCTGTCACCTCCGGGAAGCCCCATCGTCTCCCTTGTCACACGCCCCATCGGGTCGCGTTCGAACACCATGCGCGCCTCACCGTTGTCGGCGGTGGCCATCAGCCCGTTCCTGTCGTAGCCGTATTCCTCTTTCGTGCCGTCGTGGTACTCGGCTGTGAGCACGCGTCCCATGGTGTCGTATGTGTAGGCGGTGCTGCGCCCTCCGGGACGATCTATGCGTGTCACACGTCCGCAACCGTCCCTGTGGTATATGCGCTCTATGCCGCCGTAGTCCTTTTCCGACGATATGTTGCCCGCAAGGTCGCGCCTGAAGACATACCCGGCACCGGCCTCGTTGACCACCTCGCGCAGGCGGTCCATCCCGTCGTAGCGGAAGCTCACCCTGTTCCCGCCTTCCTCGCGCCATGTCATGCTCCCCACGGAGTTGTAGCCCATGCGGACATGGCGTCGCGCGTCACGAGCCTCCGTGATGCTGTCGTAGCTGTCATAGCCGAGATGTATGACGTTACCGTCACGGGCGTCTATGCGCCGCAGGCGGTCCAGGGCGTCATACACGTAGAACTCCGTGCGGTTGCCGGGAGAGCTTCGCTCGATGAGCCTGCCCCTGGCATCATGCTTCCAGCCGCCGAGCAGCCTTCCGTCCTCGTGCCATGACACGAGGTTCAGCAAGCCGTCGTAGGACAGTTCGGAGCAGCGGTCTCCCTTGCCGACGCCCACGGGCTGGCCGTGGCTGTCGTAGGTGAACTCCGTGACGTCGCCGTCACGGTCTATGAAGCGGCTGACAAGGTGCGGACGCTCCGTGTCGTACAGGCGGACGGTCTTGTTGCCCTCACGGTCCACGTGGATGCTCAGCCGTCCCTTGTCGTCGTATATGTACATCTCGCCGCTGCCGTCGGGGTACGTGACACCGGTGAGGTTGCCGTCATTGTCGTAACTGTAGCCCGTGACGCCGCCCTCGGGGTCGATGGTGCGGTAAGGCTCCATGAAGTCCGTGTAGCTGTGGCGCGTCTCGTTGCCGAGCGGGTCGATCTCGGAGGTCACAAGCTGGTCGGGCGTATAGCGGTAGGTAGTCGTGCCGCCCGTGGAGTCGGTCACGAGGTTGTAGCCTTCGGACGGGTGGTACTCGATGCGCCCCTCCATCATGCCGTCCGTGCCATAGGTATGGACGCACCGTCCCTTGCTGTCGTATTCCCAGCGGTAGGTGTCGCCGTTGCGGTCGGTCTTCTCCGTCATCAGGTGGCCGCTATACGACATCTCCGTGGTCTTGTCCATGGCGTCGGTGATGCCCGTCATGTTGCCGGATTCGTCGTAGGTGTACGACACCAGACGCTCTTCTCCCTTGTCGGTGACGAACGACAGGCTCGTGACGCGTCCCTTCGTGTCGGTGGCGGCGTGTACCGTGCGTCCGGCAGGGGCACTCACTCCGGAGAGCCTGCCGTTGCTGAAACGGAGCTGTATGTGAAGCCCGTCGGGGTTTTCTATGCGCGTCATGCGCCACGCGCCGCCGTCCCGCATGTCGAAGCGGTATGTGAGCAGGCTGTCATGGCTGTATGCCTCGTAGCCTTTTTCGGTGCGGCGCAGCGTCGTGCGTTCCGTGCGCATGTAGAACTCGCCGCCCGGTGCTATCGGCGGGAAAGCGACGGCACGGCCGTCCTCCATGCGGAGCATCGTCACGCCCTCGTCCTCGAAACTTTCCACCGTGCGGTCATAGCAGCAGTGTACGCCATGGCCCAGCCAGCCCTCGTACTCCGAATCGGAGTACCATGCCCGGCTCCATTCCAGCGGAAGCGGTGACGGGAAGCCGAAGTCCGTGCCCTCGTAAACCACTGCGCCGTTGACAAGGTTCACAGGCTCAAAGCCGTTCCTGCACAAGTATGCGCTCAGCTTCTTCGTCGAGGGGAAACGCTTCTGTATGTTGGTATTCTTGAGAACTTTGTGGTTGAATGTCTTTAGTGCCTTGCCAAGTCCCTTGCCTCCGAGCTTCATCAGGGAGCTGAACCCTATGCTCGCCGCGAGTCCCGTCAGCATTCCGCCCCAGTCGGGGACATAGGGGCCGCCCACCATGACGGGCTTGCCCGTGGGGACAGGGAGGGAAAAGGAGGTCGGGGCGAAAAGGCTCGGTATGAGCCGTGTCTTTCCGGCCTTGTTCTTGCCTATGCCTGCCGACAGCGGTATGCCCACGTCGTTGCACGTCATCACCATGTGACCCTTCGGACTCATGCGGCTGCCGTCGCAGAACACGGTCTGCGAGGCGAAGAAGTTCATGCTCTCGTGCCCGATCATCGAAGCCATGGCGAAAGGACCGGCAAGCGGGATGTGCATCAGGGGGATAATCATGCCGCCCGTGTCCGAGACGCCGCGCTTCAGCCCGTTCACGCTCACGTTCGTGCCAAGGAACGGTATGTAGTCGGCGGGGTCCATCACCATACCTATGTAAGGGTGGATGGGATTGAAAGGAGGAGCTGTCGTCACATGGACGTCAACCCCGACTACCATAGTGATATGACTGTCCGCAAGTAACATGATTCTGTTATTTTGGGTTTCTCAGTGAGTATTCCGCATCGAGTTTGGCTGCCAGTTCCTTTGTGGAAAGCTGCCAGTCCTCGCCATATAAGTCAGACATACGTTTTGAGATTTCGTCTCTTTTTGACGAATCAAGGCTGTATGTTTTGTCAAGATAGGTAGAGGCAATAAATGAGAGATTGATAATCTTTAAGTCTTCGTCAGAAAATGAGTATCCATACTCAAATGCCTCATTTAAGATCGGTTCGTATGTAAGCCTGTCTTTTTTCAATGCCATAAGTAGCGCATAGTTGTACTCATTTACAACCTCGGTTTTCATATTGACCTCCTTGGCTATTCTGACGGCTGTCATAAATTGTTTGATGGCTTCTGTTATATCTTTATTGTAACTGTGTACAGTTCCTTTGTAATTATAGAGTTGTAACAGGATTTGTGCGCAATCCTGCTCATCATGGTATTTGGGAAGGACCAAAGCTATCCCTTTGTCAAACAAATCATGGCAGAACCCGGCTTCGCGATGAAACTTCACCATGAATCCCCCAAACATAAGGTAGGACGAAGCCATAAATGCCGTTCCGCCAATTTCACGGCTTAGCCTTATCAGTTCATGTCCCAGCTTCTTTGCTTCATCCTTGTTTCCTTTCGATGCCGCTTCTCCAAGTTCAAACAGGCATTTCCGATATTTTACGTTCGGATCTTGTGGATTACCTTGGGTCGCAATTTCTTTGTATGCACCGGTCATATTCTGATTGGGGATGTCTATTAAGCATATCTTGCCTTTCATTTCAGACAGCAGGATATCATAGACTTCTCTCTTTTTATAGTCAATTAGAATAAGCGCAACCCCTGCGGGCAGTCGTTCGGCAATGTCCTTTATTACTTCATTCAGAGCTTCCACATCGCCAATGCGGGATATGAAGAGGGTTATGCCAAGTAGATTGTCGTTTCCGACAAATGTCTTGAAACTTGTAACAAGACGAATATACAAGTCTCGTAGTTTATCTGCACTTAGAGAACTGACAGATGTCAACTCTGACTTAAATGAAGAAAAATCCGCCCAATCCCAATCGGGATTTTTCTCTACATCCATGGAAAACGAATCTATCCATGTTTTTATCAAGAACTTATAAAAGTCTGTTTTATCATCATAGTCAGCTTTGAAACCGACAATTATATCCGACGTGCAGCCATGTTCGGAGGCTTCAAGCCGTATGAATCCTTCTACAATTTGATAATCAGTCGGTTCGCAAACGAGACAGTAAATCTTTGCATCGGGAAATTTCTCCCGATTTTCAATCCATAAGTCCTGTACGTTGCTGATTCTTATGGCTATCGGATTATGTTCGTTGTTTATCATGGATTAAAATTAAGTAAACCGCCTTTTATATTTGTCATCGCAGAACCATCCACATCAACGGTTGCTCCCGTTGCTTTCAGTGTTGCAGATGCTTTTATATCTATCGTAGCTGCCTCTTCCTTAATGGACGTATCGCTTTTTATTTTTGCCTCGGACTTACCTTCAAAAGTGGATGTTTTGCCAAGTACTTCAACCTCTGAATCGGCTTCAATTCTTATCTTTTCGTCAGCAAGTATCTCCAATTCTTTGGAATGGATGGTTATTTTGTCCTTTGCATCAATGGTGATGGTATTGTCACCGTTCAAGATGATTGTGCTTCCGGTCGGATCTGCAATGGTGACACTTCCTTTTTCATCATCAAGCGTTATGGTACAACCGCTGCGGGTAGTCAGGCTTTTTGTTTTGTTTGAACTGCCGCCACCGGTGCCTGACTTTCCATGGAATAAGCTGCCAAGTACAAACGGACGGTTCGGGTCATCATATCTGAATGCCACCATGACTTGGTCTCCCTTTTCGGGTATGAATACAAATCCTCTGTTTGTGGCCACTTTGTCGCTTGTACCTGCGTCAGGAGTGAGCACCCGTATCCACGAGGTTTGCATCGGGCCGGTCTGCCAGTTCATCTTGACTTGGACGCGGCCTAACTTTTTCGGGTCCTCGTTGCTGACAACCACGGCCTGCTGTGTATGAGCAACAGGCAGAGGTACATCCGGGCATGGAAGGGTGGGAATAGAAGACGGAAGTGCGGTGAAATAGTTCTGGTAACTGTCACCCATACCGGCTACGTGGGTTATTTCCGTAATGATATAGGTGCCGATGCTATTTTTTACGTGGATACCTATTCCTGTATGGATAGCGGTATGAACATCTATGATACTGCCCACCGTGAGGATGCGGCAATCGCTTTCTCCGGTGATGAAACTGGATGCGGCGCTGTCGCTTTGCTGCCTGCGTTGGAAATAGGCGTCAAGTTCACCCTTATTGGTTATGCGCGGTTCCGCCCGTTGGACAGCGGGAACGGTAAACAAAGCCAATGACGAGTCAAAGGCCGCTTGTCCCAATGTGTTTTGTCCGGCTGCGGTATCGGGGGATTGGCCGTTATAGGTCTGGTCGTTCACCGAATGGTAAGAACTTCCCTTTATTGGTCGGGCAAGTGTCTGCGAGCAGACATCGAGCACGGATAGTTCCTCGCCGTATGTCAGCTTGGTCGTCGAGCCGGCCTGTGGCTTCCCGAATACAAGGTTCTGTCCGTCGTAGTAGAGCCATTCCTGATATTGGCGGGCAAGCCGTTGTATGAATCTGAAGTTGGTTTCCTCCTACTGGCATTCGTATTCCAGCTTCGATTTCGTTTCCGGATTGACAAGAGCTTGCACTCCCGCCTTGTCTGTAAGTTCCTTAACGATGTCAGACAAGGATTTGTTGCACCATGAGGCACAAGTGTGGTCTGACTCCAATAGGAATGTTGACGAATATCCCGTCACTTTTATATTTCCGTGTGTTCCACCGGAACGATGAAGTCCCACCATGGTGGCCACGCCGACAAAAATAGTGCCGCCGAAGTCCATGATTACTTTTTTCCCAACCCAGTCTTTTGACGCCTCCGGGATTTCCACACCATAGGCTTCTATGGCTTGGATATCCAGCGTTATCTCAAAGTAGTGATGCTCATTGATGCTCTGTTTGAGCATCAACTGCACAAACGACGGCATGGGTATGCCGGCTATTTCCAATGTGACTTTTTTTTGTTCCAGCATGGCGGCATTATATTTGACGGTTTATATCCAAATTGCCAAAGCCGCCCGGCGGAAGTCCGTCGGACGGCCTGACAAATGTTTTGATTTAGGATTTACCTATGTACGCCGATTTATTTCTTCGGCCAACGGTTGTCAAGAGCTGCGCTGCCGACGATGATTTCTTCAGCGGAGAACGTAATGGTGATTGTCATAGGCACATCGTTATTCGCGTCCAGAGTTTCCGAGTAGTGAACGATGTATGCGTTCTTGAACTGGATCTCCTTCATCTTGGCATCTTCCTCCGTTTTTTTGTAGATAATCTTTCCTTCTACAGGTTTGAAAGGACTGTTCAACATCGCTTCGATGACAGAAGTGTCTTCTGTTGATTCGATGGTTGCTTTTACTCTACCACCCAATACGCTTGAAGAGGGCATACCTTTAGGGTCTGTGTTACGACTAAACTCATAGTTTGAATAAAGGACGTCAAATTCCTTGTTGTTAACCTTAATTCCGCAACACTATTATAAAATATTTTTTTTAAGTACCTGAGCAA
>ERZ791821.950-NODE-950-length-19420-cov-14.349755_pt1 | contig 19420 bp, 10 predicted proteins | sample MGYA00510300_ERZ791821 | MGnify/ENA primary metagenome ERZ791821 (study PRJEB30046, sample SAMN00792034) | human gut metagenome | study: EMG produced TPA metagenomics assembly of the A metagenome-wide association study of gut microbiota in type 2... | reverse complement strand
CAGCATGACCGTGGGCAGGGCGCGCAGGTCAAATCCCGCTTCGGTCACCAACGCGAACAGCCGTTCGGTGTAGGCGCGGCCTTGCTGCCGCACGATCTCACGCACAGAATCGCCCAGGGCGCAAGGCCCGCCCGCCAGCATCTGCTCAATCTGCGCGTCGGTCAGGGAAAGCCCTGTTTCGCGCCGCACCTGCTCACGCACAGCATCGATGCAGCGGATCATGCCGAATTCCAGGCTGTGCGCGGTCTCCGCCACGGGGCGGGCGTTGTCGATCCGCATGAGATCCACCGTCCATCCGCCGATGTCCATGAGCAGCAAGGACGGCTCATCCAGCAGCAGGTCGGGGTCTGTCAGCAGCGCGGCGTAGCCCTGCGGGAACAGTGCCACATCCTCAACGGCGATCTTGTATTCTGTGCCCTCGAATCGGAACAGGACCGGCTGGGAGCGGAGCAGGTATTGCCGAAATTTTGGCTTGTCCCGGCCAAAGCTTGTCAGCGGTAGCCCTGCTGCAATTTTAACCGAACTCTCGTTTGGTGCGCCGCGCATTTTGATTTCCTGTGCCAACGCCGCGAGCGTCAGCAGGTAGTAGGTGTCGTTCTCGGTCTTGTCGCAGCGCACCGGCTGGCGCCCCGTGCCGCAGACGTAAAACTGTCCGTCCACCTCCAGCACACTCTGCCGCGTGTACGGCTCGTGGCTGCCGTAGCAGGTCAGACCGGCTGGGAAGGAACAATGCCGCGTCTTGATGGCGTAGTATCCGTGGTCGATTCCGATGATCATGTTTTGCCTCTCTTTCGTTGTTGAGATGTCTTTTTTGCAATGCTTTTGCGGTGGAAAGGCTCCTATACAAAAACCGGCTGGGAAGAAATCGACGGCCTTGCAGTGAAACTTTCCTCCCAGCCGGTAAGTAAGAGTTAGGGGGAGAGTGTGAGAGGGGGAAAGAGGCCAAGCACCCGGCCATCGGCAATACCGGCAGCGGAGTGCAAAACCTGGCCCTAAAAATGGGTACACTTCTCCCGTGGCGTTTCGCCTTTTCAAAATCAGGGCGGCCCGCCCGCGCAAAGCAAATTTGCTTCCTTATCCACTCTCTTCCTTTTTATTTTTTCACCGCATCCACCAGTTTGGCTACCACCAAATAGCGTGTGTCGGATTCGCCGGTGCAGGTGGAGAGGGTCAGAATGTGGTCGGTCAGGTTCAGCGTTTCCCCGTTGTCCAGCGTATTGCGCGCGGCTGCCTTTGCCAGAATCTGCGCGAAGGCCGCATCATCCGGGTTCGGCTCGATGCAGTCCCGGTCATCCGCCGCACTGCACACCCCGGCGCTGACAACGCGGTAGGTCAGGGCAGCGTCGGGCAGCGAGAGATAAATGTAAGGATGTTCTTCGGCAAAGCTGTCCTGCTCGTAATTGTGCAGCGCCTTGAACCCGCCCTCATAGCCGTCCTCGAAGGTGTGGCCGTAGAGCACAAGGTTGCGGGAAAGGCTGGTGCTGTTCAAATCACACGCATAGTCGGCAAAAACGCAGCCGTGGACATCGGCATTGCCCGCGGTGTCGCGGCGCAGGTAATAGTCGTTGTCGGACGCCTGCTGCACCGGGGCATCGATGTTGGTGCCGGGCACGGTGATCCACGCGCCGGTTTCCGTGTTGTCCTCCTGCGCCAGACGCGGCTCCGGCTGGGACACCGTGACGGACAGCGCCCTTTCCACACGCTGTTCTGCCAGCGCTGTGCGGTTGTGCCAAAGGCAAAACAAAACGGCGCACAGGACAATGCCTGCCGCCGCACACCAAAGGAAAATTTTCCGCTTGTCTACGTTCTTCCTTTTGCTTTGCATCTGCTCACCTTCCCGATCACCTTTCCGGGATGCCCGTCTGCGGGAAGTATCTGACCAGCACCGTGGGCGCGCTTTCCTGCGCGGCGGTCAGCGTCCAGTCCACATAGCCGAGCAACCCCTGCAATTCCTCCGGCATATCCTGGTCAAGCGTCAGCGTCAGGTTCAGGTGGGCCGTGCCGGTTCCGCTGTAACGTCCCAGCGGCAAATCATTGCGCATGGTGTTGGTGTCGGTGTCCAGATTGCCCCACACGGGGCCGCTGTATAGGGTTTCGTTGTCCGGGCCAGTCACCGTAATCACAGCATATTGTTTGAGCAGCTTCCAGATTTTTTCCTCAGTTTCTGCACCCAGTTTGTTGTTGTCCGCCAATGCGGCGCGAAGCCACAGCGAACACGCGGCATCGGAATCGTTGCGGGCTGTATAGTCGATGGCAACCAACTGGCTGCGGGTCTCACCGGGGCAAAGATTCTGGAAATCCAAAAACAGCTGCCCGTCCGGGTATTGGATCAGCCCACCATTCTCATCGTAGGTAAAGCGAATATGCGCCGTCTGCGTCTTGGCCGCCACTGCGTCCGGTGTACGGCGGTAGGCCGACCAGGTGCGTCCCCACAGCGTGGGGCTGTCGCCGCTGGCCTGCAACAGCTCCATCGTCACCCCAATGTGCCCGGTGCGGCCCGCCAACTCGTTTGTCAGATTCGGGGAAACCGTGAAAGATTCAAACAGCGCCGTACTGCATTGGTTCGGTTCCACAATGTCGTTGTAGTACCAGTAGCCGTCCTCGCCCTGCGTCCAGTCGGCGGTGTTATAGGCGGGGAACACGCAATCGGTGGCGTCCATGTCTACCGCTGTTTCGTCATCCCAATCAATCACCACTTTGGCCCGCACAAGGGCGCTGGCTGTACCGGTATTTTTCACCCAGACGCACTTTTCAACCGTCTGCCCCGGCGTGACCGTCTGCCCCTGCTCGTATTTTTCCTCGACGATGCCCTGCACTGTGGCAGTGGAAATGTGGTTGGTGACGGTGCTTGACGTGCGCCAGCCCGCCAGCGTTCCGCCCGCGCACAGCGCCGCCGCCAGGGCCAGCGCTGCCGCGCCAAGCCCGATTTTTATTTGTTTCTTCAAATGATCGTCCTCCGTTCTTTCTTTATGAATTATCCTGCTTCGGGGTAATTTCATTCACGATCAGCGCGCAGTCGCGGTCATCCGCCCAGCTTTGGCGCACATTCCGCGCCGTCACACTGGCCGATGCGCGGCAGCCGGTCAGTTCCAGTACCGCACAGTCGGCTTTCGCCGTTCCGTTCTCGGCATCCTCAAACTCCACCAGCGTATGGCAGGCGGTCTGGCTTTCGGTGACGGTGTAAACTCCGCCCGCAAGCCCTGTGAAGGTCACACTGGCGCAGACATCGCCGTTCTCGTCCGGCTCGGAATCCAGCGAAAGCTGCACACTCTGCCGCTGTACCTTGCCCTCGGCGTCCGTCAGGGTGAACGTAAACACCGGTGCGCCGTGCGCGGCCAGTAGGTCAGATGCGGGCAGCTTCTTGGTCACGGTGATGGTTCCCGGCTCAACGTTCGTTTCCACCTCGTCGGTCGGCAGGGTGACGCCGTCTTCACGGTAATGCACAGACGCCCGGTTGCACGCCGAGCCGCCCATTGCCTCCGACCGCACCCGCACCGCGAAGGAAACGCTTGCTTCCGACTGTGCTGGAATTTCCAGCGTCCAGGTGATGGTTCCGTCCTTCTCCGCGCCGTTCTCCGTGATGGAATTTTCCACCAGCTCGGTTCCTTCGGGAATTTCGTCGGTGATCGTCACGGTCTTTGCCGCGTTAGCCGGGTTGCTGCACGTCACGGTGTACACCAGCGTATCCCCGGCCCGCACCGTGCCGCCATTCAGGTCGTTTCCCGCTTCATCCGTCACGGTCTTGGTCGGGGCTTCCACCGGCACATACACCGCCTTGACGGTGTGGTCAGCGTCGATGTCCGCAAACTCCACATTCTGCGGGTACTTTTCGGCCAAATTGTTCTGCATCTCGTCGGCGTCTGCGTCCAGATAAACGCCGCTCAAAAGGTACGTTCCGCCCTTCAGCGGGGCATATGTCACCGTTCGGTTCTCCCCCAAAGGTACTTCACTTTCCGTTTTGGTCTGGGTCGTCCCGTTGCTTTCGCTCGTTATGTTGTCGAATACCGCCTGCCCAATGTCCGGCGTCCCGTTCACCGCAATGGCCGTCAGGGTAAAGGTGTTTCTCTTCCACTGCGCGGTAAAGGTCGTGTCGTAGTCGTTGGTGTAGGAACTGCCCGCGGCCAGCAGGCCGTCTGTCAGGGCGGCTTCACCGCTCCAACTCTGCGTAGCCTTCCATCCAAGGAAGCGGTAGCCTTCCTTTTGCGGCTCGGCCTGCACGGTGTAACTTTGGCCGTTGCGCTTGGTTTCGGCAAAGCCGTTCTGCGCACCGTTCAGCGTACCGCCGTCTAAATCATAGGTCATAGTGGCCTGCCAGCCCGCGTAATACGAAAGAACGGCAGGCTCCGCCGTCACGGTTTTGTGGCCGTTGTAGCTGCCCAAAATGCTGCCGCCAGCGGCGTTTGTCGTAATATCCTGCAAGGCTGCGCCGCCCGCCAGGGTCGTCACACCGTCCGCGTAGGTTTGAGCGTTCAGCAGCCAATCCGCAAAGCGGTGGGTCTGCACGGCGGCGCTGTGCCCGGCATTCGCTGAACAAATATAGTAAGGCGCGGTATCGTTCACATCGGTCGGTGCCGTCACATCCGCCGTGATGCCGTAGAACTTGCGCACCGTGCCCAGCAGTTCCCCGCTGTCGATGCCGTCCGCGGTCAGCGCGGTGCCCGCCGCCGCGTCGTGGTTGTAATAATATTGGTAATTCGATTTGTAGGACAGCCAAACATCGTGTGCATCAGAGTTTTTCATGCCGAAATAGGCGTCCTCAATAGCGGTATAGTACAGGTTGGTGTCAATTCCGTTCTCCGGGTGCTGCTCCGCCGTCTGGGCGCTGTTGGATTCCCGGCTATTTTCCCAATCCAGCACCGCCACGTCCGACCGGATGATCGTCCGCCCCAGCCACGGGTTCTCGCAGGTCACGCCAAGCTGGCTGCGCGTGCCGCCGTTCCAGGTGATGACATCCGCATCCTGCTCCAGATGGATGCTGTCGCTGGCAGAAATTTGCAGCGTTGAATCGGTGCGGAACACATCAACGCCGTCCAACATCACCGCAATGCGCAGGCCGGAATTTTGCAAGGTCTTGTCGGCGGAAGTTTTCACTTCGACGCCGTCCTTGAGCGTGGTGTCTGTTCCGCTGCCCGCATAGATTTCCGCGTGCTCCGCGCCGTTTTCAGTAAAACTGCCGCCGGATACTGTTGCCCTGGTTCCGCCTTTCAGGTACAGCCCGCTGTGGCCATTTTCATGTGACGTGACTGGTGCGTTCAGCTCGATTGTCGCGGCTTGATCCAGCGATTCATTTTTCATCGCGCTGATGCCGGAATAGCTGTTGCCGTAGCAGTCGAGATGGTCGCCCTGCACAGTGCCGCCGTCCGTGTGGACACCGTCCGCGCCATTACGGTAAACTGCAGTCGTTTCGTCGCCGTTCGCGGAATCCGCGCTCTTGCCGATCCACAGTTGCCCCGTGGTATAAACGCCATTGATCCCGTTTGCGTAGATATGGTTCCAGCCATACAAATAAGTCTTGCTGTCAGGGTAGCACTGCACGCCGTTGCCCGCATTGTTCAAAATGCCGCAATGGCTGATTTTCATCGTGCCTGCGCCTTGTACGTCCAAGCCGGGGAAGGTGTTGTACGCGGTGTCGCCGTCTGCCGTCAGGAGATTGGCGGTGTTGTAGCCGTTGTTCTCCACCTGGCATCCAGTCAGGGTCATAACGCTGTTCGAGCGCACATTTGCGCCCGTCCAGCCGTTGCCCCAGAAGAAGCAGTTTTCCGCGCGGGCGGAGCTGTCGGCTTCGGGGATGTCAAAGCCGGAGGTTTTGTTCCATACAAAAGAGCTGGCCGCTGCCTGCACATGGGAGCCAGCCGAACAGGTCAGCCCGCCGCCGCCAAGGCCCTTCCCGCGCACATTGCCCGAAAGAACAGCCGAACCGTTCTCAAAGCGATACAGCGCGGTTCCGTCGCCCGCATATTCGCCATTGTTGAACACCAGCGAACCGCTGATTACGGCCTGGCCGGGGTTCAAAAGAATCCCGTTGTCGTTGCCATAACCCACAGTGCAGTTTTGCAGGCTGACTTTGCTGTCCGCGCCTTCCGTGTAAATGACGTTCTCGCAGTTGTTATTGCCATTGAGGAAGATGTTCTCGATTTCCAGCGTCGTGCCGCTGGAAATATAAATCATGACGTTGTCGTGATTGGTCTGTGCGCCGCTGGCGTCACCCATCCGCAGACTGGCGTTCTGGGTGTAGGCATAGCCTTGCGCGACGGTTTCGCTGCCAACGCCGACGGTGTTTGTGTATTCGGCGCTCCCGGTGCCGACCAGCCGCAGATTTTTGCTGACGGAGAGAACTTCGTCCAGTGGGATGGTGATCTCGCCGGAAAGATAAATCGTCGCGCCGGATGCAGCCTGCTGGATGGCGGTTTTCAGTTCTGCCCAATTTGTGACGGCATCCTGGGCGGAGGTACCGGATGCGTCGTAGAGAGGGGCTTCCTCAACGGCGAGATCGTCGGAGAAAGCACTTATTTCCTCGTCAGTTTCGCTGTTTTCAGGATCAGCGCTTTCTGGCGTTGCGGCGGAAGATAACACCATTCCTTCCGGTGTCGGAGCAGGCGCCGCTTCCAAAGTCAGCGTTTCATCGTCATTCTTTCCTGCCATCTCGGTTCCCGTCTGTTCCATGCCGCTGTCGGCGGCCGGAACAGCGGACGTTCCCGGTGTCGGTACGGGGGCGGTAGATGCTTGGCTTTCCGCTTGCTCATCCGTGTTGTCACTTTCCAAGCTGTCCGCCTCGGAAATGCCGCTCTGCTCGTCAGCGACAAATTTTCCCTGCGTCCCCTGCGCCAGCACGGCGGTCGCCATACCGAACAACAGCAAAGCGGCCAGCCCTGCTGCCGCCAAAGACACCAGCGGTTTGTTCTTTTCTTTCGCTTTTCTCATGCAAAACTCCTTTTGGTTTCATTCAAAATTTTGGCCGGATACCCCAGCCAGGGCAGGCACAACTGCACCCTTCCGACGATGTTCTCTGCCTGGACAGGCGTATCTGCCACGTTGTTGGCCAACCCTTGCGTCGTGACCGTCCGCGCCGCCCCGTCAATAGAAACGATCCGGTGCGTTACCGTGCCGCCCATTGTCTTGTAGGTGATGTCCTGCCCGATTTTCAGTTCGTCAAACGACATCGGCACCACAACAAGCAAACTGCCCACGGGCAGTTCGGGTTCCATGGAGCCAGTCAGCACAGCATAACAGCGAATACCGCTGGCGGAAGCCAGCACGGCGGCGGCAATGATTGCGGCGGCGAACAGAAACGGGATTACCGCTTTTTCTGTTTGCTTTTCTGCTTTCTTTACCACGTTCCGCCCTCCTGAACCGCTTCAAAATAGACGCTGAGAGTGTAATGATTCAGCGCCGTAGCGTCCGCGCTCTCGCTGTATGTCACAGTATCGAACGGCGCGTCGTCGCGGCAATCCTCCCCTGGCTGCAAAACCTTGTCGTAATACCAGAAGTCATCTGTTTCGTCGTAGCGCCAGTTTTCGGTGTTATAGTTGAGGATGCAGGCATCCTGCGCCGCGCTGTCTGAGAAAATCACGCGGGCACGAAGGCGCAGCGGCAAATTGCCGGTGTTCACCACATACGGGCGCTTGGTGAACGAATTGCCTGGCTTCACCGGCACGTCCGGGTTCTGGATGTCCTCCTTCGGGTCAAACGTCACCTCGCCGACCGTGAGGGTGTTGGTGCGCGATGACTGAGCAATAAAATACGCGCCTGTGACGCCGACCAGGCAAACCGCCAGAGCCAGTGCCGCAAGCGCGGCGAACAAAATATTCTTTTTTGCTTTGCTCACGATTCCGAATCCTCCTTCTTCATGACGGCTGCCCACACTTCCTGCGGAGTGGTCGCGTCGGCCACATAGTCGCTTTGGATGGCGGTCAGGCGGCAAATAATATCCACCGCCGAGCCCTGCGGCAAATCGCCCTCCACCACGTTCGCATAGGTCACGCAGTCAAACAGCGGCGGCGTCTGTGCGCCGGGTGCTATGGCGGATTCATACGCATAGATGAAGGTGTGGGTTTCCTCCGTTTCAGTTTCTTCCAGCAGGCTCCAGCCGTCGTTGGGCTGAAAACTGACCAGATCGACCGTATGTGGTTCGCCGTTGTTGTCCAAGACGCCAGCTCCACTGTTCGGATCATTTTCGGCAGTTGTTTCGTTTGCTTCGGCAGTTTTGTTGATGTCCTCGATTGTATAAGTTCTCACGCTGGCGCGGGGAATCTCGACTTGCAGGTACATATAGGCTGCGGTCGTACTCTCCGCCGCGTTGCAGGCCGTGGGGTCTTTGGCCACCGTCTTGCCAGGGTACAGCACCTTCGCTTCATCCGGCAGCTTGTCCCACTCCGGCTCGGTCAATTCCGCCTCCAGCCGACCGACCGCGAACGTGTTGACGGTTTCCGCCGTCCGGTGCGTCAGGTACGCCCCCGTCCCGGCTGCCGCGCCCAAAACAGCGGCAGCCGTAAGGGCGCATAGGGCAATGATGTGTTTTCGTTTCATGGCTTTCTCCTTTGATTTTCTGTGTTTTATAATTAACTTCATGGGAACGATTTATTTTGCAAGCATAGGCACCACCTCCCCCGCAAAATGAAACAAAGAAAAAGGCGTGCGCTTTCCCCTGCGGAAAACTCACGCCGTGTAAACATATCGGATCATTTTCTGCCTGCTGTTTTGCAGGCGCTTCATTCACCAAAGCCCGCGATGCTTTATTTCTCCATCAACCCCGTTGTGATTTGCTTAAAGAAATCTGCGTTCCAAACATCCAGGTTTGCCGCATCCCGGACAAAAGGCAGGGCATCCAGCTTTGCCTGACCGTAATCAATGCTGTCAAAACGATTGCACAGCATCTCTTTTACGTCATTGAGCTGGCATTTATCGCTTTCCGCAATGTATCCGGAGTCAATCAGGCGAGCCCGAAGGTGCGGCAAGTTCACTGCGGCTCCTCTGGACAGATAGAAAACATAATCATATAAATCGCGTCCCTTGATTCTGGACTGCCATGCCCGGCATAAAACGGCATGAATTTTCCCGGCAAACAGAGAAGGCATATCATACATATTCACTTCATAAGGAGCCGGAAGCAGTCGGTATTTGTGTTCAAAGGATGCAAAAGCAGGTGGATCGATATCAATTTCAAATTTAATCTTAATGACCTCATTTGTTGGAACATTATCGGTCAGTTTTTCGTCTGGATAGAACAAAAGCAGATGCTCTTTCGTATTTCCTTTCAGAAATGCCGAACGAATATTGCTATTTCCTTTCTTTTGCTTTTCCTGAATTGTCACATTCAAACCGAATGACCGAACTTCCTTTTCAAGTACAGGGAAGTACGAATCCAGGTCAAAATCGAAATCACTTGTTTCTAAAGAAAAGTCTAAATCTTCCGAGAAGCGGTCGAGACCATAAAAAATTCGCAGAGCTGTTCCACCGTAAAAGGCAGCCTTTTTGAAGAATCCTGCGCGGGACAAACCGCACAGCACGATTTCCTGCATGACCTCTCGCATGGCGTTCTTTTGCTCATAAATGTTTTCGGGATGATATACCTTCAGCATTTGTTCTATGGCAGTACTCATTTTTGAATTCTCCTTAAAAGTGTGCCCATCCGCTTCACATTTGTAGAACGATAGGCATCCGCATATCCAACGACGGTTTCTCTATTTAGTTTTTTCAAATCGGATTCTTCAATGCGAAGATCCTCAGTAAGAAGGCGCAGCAGAGAATTGACGTTAGAAACCGGCGGAAACGCATAGAGTTCGTCGCAAAGTGCCTTTTCCGGCGTGGCAATGCGGTAATAGTAAGCTCCGCTCCGTTCCAACTGAATCCCAAGCGGAAAGGCTTTGGACGGAACATCACGATAGCTGAAGTTTCCGAATGTGGTTTCGTAGTACTTTTTCTTCTTCTTTTCAAATGTCGCACAGGTAACGGTATATACGGCTTCCGGAATCAATCCGTAATGGCTTAGTGCATACTCAAAGGAAATATAGGATGGCCCATAGATACTGCCTGCCAGCAGATAGGCTGGGACATTACGATCAGTTTCATACACCCCCTTTACGACAGGAAAGCATTTTCCCCGTTCAACCATTCTGGCAAGTTTATCCTTCGGGGAGGCGTAGTTCTTCAGTTCTTCCAAGAGCATTGCAGTCGTTTTTATCATATTTTCACCTCGCAATCTAATTATATGCGATTATCTGGTGAAAATCAAGTGCCCGTTGGCAGATGGGGTTGATCTTAACTAATCGTCGAGAGAGAAATGGAAAGTGTGACACACAAGGACCTTGGAGAGGAACTCTAATAACCACTACACTATAATACAAGGAGTATTGCTTGCACAGGGGCTTGAACCGCACGGGCCACGATTTGCCGGATGGGTGCAACGTGGGATATTTGCGGTTGAAATTCATCTCGTGGCCCTTGCTTTCCAACGTCTGCACAAACTGTTGCCACGTCAGCGCTTCGACCAATGCACAATCCACATCCTACCGAATCGCCGTATGCCCGGTCAACTGACGATTTTCTCGGTCAGTCACTCGGCGTAGGGCTTCAACACTGGTGTGGCTCGTTCGGTCTGAGTGGTCAATAAACCGTACTTCTCGTACTGCTCGTCTGACATGGCGGGAATCTCCAGCACATAGCTTTGGGCATTGATGCGATACCTTCGTTCATTCTCTACCTCTACACTGATTCATACGATATGATTATGATAATGGCTCGTTGTCAGGCACGTGGTAACAACAGTCCAATACCGCCTGCCCAGCATCTGCTCGACCAGCCCCAGCCCGATTTAGCTCACCAACTCTGGCATGACCTCGCCCTCAGCAAAGCTCTGCACCAGATGGTAGTCCTTCACGCTGTCCGCCTTGCGCCAGCGCACAATGTTTGCCCGCATATTCCCATAGACGATCTGTGTGGTACACCTAAGCCTAAATTCAAAACAAACTGTTTAGGCTTTCTCACGGTTCATGGCATAAGTTTACAGTTACGTCCAGTGACATCCCGCGCCATATGTTTTTTCCTTATTCTGTGTATACCGAACGGCCTTGTCCAGTCAATAGACAGGAATCGCGGATGTGTAAGGCCATACGTTGTTGCCTTTGTCATCACAAAAAGCGGCCAAGAGTTTTCAGCCAGGTCAACATAACGCGGCATTCGCATTTTTGTTTTATCCTTCCATAGACAACGCACGAATCATTTATAATAGTAACTTTTCGATATGATCAAAATCAAAAATCTCCAATCCTATTCCAATCCTATACAGAATGGCATCTCTTTTTGGTGAAATTAGTTCGAGAATAAAGCAACTGGAAAGAAACTGGAGGCTATCCATCGGCAAAAATTATTATAACCGTTTCGCTTACTTTTAGCAAAGCATCTCTGCGCATCATTCATCATTCAGCATTCGCTTGTGCGGGCTGCAGGCCGTAGCCGCCTGCCAGATCGCATATAGAAATAACGGCAAACGCCACCGTTACGGTCTTTATGGTCGCGATAGCTGCCCAACGGATTGCCATCTTCGACGGTTATTGTGTCCCACAGGCGTCCTGTAAGCCCGCACCACTTGGCAAGGCTATCGGTTTGGCGTTTAGAGGGCAATCTTCCGAGTACGGAGACTGCGCGGTGAAACCATTCATGCCTTTATTTTCGATCGATTATGATAATCATTTCTTAATCGCATTAGATTAGGCGATTTTGATAATTTTAGATGGTGCATGGCCGTTTCGCACAAAAGCATTCTGAATTCTATCGTAAAAATTGTCAAGAATACCAGTTGATTTTTGTGCTTCACATGGTATATTATATTGTATGATTGTTTTTTCTCGGCGGAATGTAACATACCGTTGTCACATTGTGACATGAGTGCAATCCCATATTAGTGTGCCAAAGCATTGAATCGCAACACAGAGTGCAGTTTCGCACGGCTATGCCTAATAGATTTGTTTTTCTGTGAATTCTTTTTCGAAAAATTACGTACTTGCCATTTCGCTCCTCGTACACAATTTTTTCGCAAAATTCCCCCGTATGTGTCTTCGTCAACACGGGTTCACCGATGAGGACAGGGTTTAATCTTTTGACGTATGCAATTCAATATACACAAGCGTTCATGCATTACAAATGCTTTCCAAGCACGTTTTGTGCGGCGCTTATTTGAGGTACAGTTCTTTTATGGTTTCATAAACAACACCGAATAAGGTAAATGGCATAGGCAACCCGCATAAGTTGTATGTGTGGGGTGTATATAAAGCGGTTTCATCATATGTTCGGCCGCGCAGCATGCGTTTTACTGACCGGAAAAGGACTGCTATGGTTTGTGCAACCCCAATTCATATAGCCAGCGCAACTCCAGCGCAGCCATTGATCCAGGAGGATAGCATGGAATACTCGACAAACGGAACCGATTTGGTGAAGGGTGAATCACTCAAAAGGGGAACGGCTGTTCCAGCCGAAATGAAAATAAACGCCGAAAGTGCAATGCTTGCGTTATGCTTAGAAGGTTTTTACTCTCCTCTCTTCCAATGGATTTCGAAAAGGATTCTTTTCTACGCACAAAAAGCAGAACGTGTGGGGCATACATTGAAAATTGTGATTAACACACGCCGGTGTGCAGTGTTGGTCGAAATGTTCATGCAAATTGTTGCTTTTTATGCAGAACATACTGATACTGAAGAACGTCCAAAATTTTTGGAGAATCTTTCTCTGGATGAGTTAAAGAAAATTTTGGATTGTGATGCGAGTTTCTGCCTCACAGACGGTGCTGCCTTGGCTAGCGCCAATGAATGGACGAAAGAATATATCGACAAGGGAACCTTTCCCATGATCGTATACTTGGATGAGGTGATTGTACACGGTCGTTCCCTCAATGCCATTCTGCGCAATATGGAATTTCACGTTTTGGCCTGCTACCGCGAGGCGGTTCCGTCAGCCAGCGAGAAAGATTTACGCGATGTACGCAACGCATTGGTGGATTCCACTTGGGTGGACGTCTTTATGGAAAGCAGTAATGGAATTCTTCTTTATCCGCGGTATCAGTATCATTATCATGCAGAGAAATCGAAGGAAACTATTGATTATCGCAAGCTTTCCAACAGAGTTTCAATGGCGATAACTTCCTCGAATGTATGCAATGTTTCCCATGCGTTAGGGTTGGTTTATGACACGGCGCCAAAACCCAATCATGCCCTTCCATCCGAGTTTTTGAAAGTGAGGACGGGCATAAGGAACGAACCGATGCTGCATTACCTTTATCCTTTCCCGGACAAAGAACACCCACGCGCTATCGGGTCACTGCGCGTTAAACGGAGTGCTGCAACAGGAGAGTGGATGGTGATTCCCTACTGGATCATGGCCCAAGCCCCGGTCAGTGCTTATCTCCAGGCTCGCGAGCGCCTGCTGGAGTATGCGGGGGCCAAGGAATGGAGATCCCTTCTGGAAAGGTATCCAACTTGCTTTTCGGAAACAGAAAATCTGTGGAATGCACGGTGGTTAGCCGAAAGTGTCAATCTTGTTTTGAGCAGAATGCTGTTATCATATGCAGGCGTACCAGCAGATAAATGCACCGTAAATATACGTCAACTGACACGAAATTTTGGCGTGGATGATAAGGCAATCAGCGCCCTCTGCAGAGAGAATTTTGCAGGACAGGATTTTTTATTGACAGAGATTCTGACGGATCTTTTACGCGATTCTAGTCCGATTTGGAATGCAGAGAACAGCCTCAAGCAACCGGATATTGGTCAAAGCATTGCGGAAGAGCTGGAAAATCTTGAAACGGAGTGCGAAAAAGACGCTTCAGGAAACCGCAATGAATATGTTTGCTGGGATGGCGAAGAATGCCCAAGTGCGCAGGAAAAAGAAATTTTTGATTCCGTGCGCGATCTTGCCTCCCGGATGGGTTTGGAGTCAGAGGAAAACGCTTATCAGAATTACCGGATTAGTGCACTTCGTTCCGAGAAAGAGCTGGCCTCTTCAGGAAAGCGCTATACCATATCTGATTTCTATGGTTGCCTGGCAAGCGTATGTACGTCTGCGGAAGATTTTGCGCAGGCGACGACTTGTATGATTCATATGATGGATCAGGGCGCTCTTGTGCTACGGCTGCCTTCGGATAACGGAGATGGGCAAACCGTAGGAACGGTTGTGTGTTCCGGGGAGCCGTCGCTGGCGTTGAAGCCCATGCAGTATGAAGAATACCTTTTCGTTTTGGATGATATACAGCAAAATTGTTTAGATAACAATCTTTCGTTGGATGACGAGATTCGGAAAATGGTAGCGAGATCATCAAAAGCCGGTCTGGAAAATACCAGTCAAAGTTCTCAAAGCCCGAAATTGTTATTGTTTATCAATGGGCTGAACGAGAGCGGCCAGAACGCGATTGAATGGCGTTTTGGGCTAATGCAGGATCGCCAAAGTTTTCATGAAACAAAAGACGCGAAACAGCAAAAAGAAGAATTTCGTCGTCAGGCAAAAAGAAAAAATGAAAATATGAGAAAAAAGCAGTTCAGAAAGTTTGAAGCATATCGGCTCGGTTAATTGGATTCCCGCCGACAGAATTAAAGGTGGGGTGGCTTTCAAAAACACCTCACCTTTTCATTTTCGGAAACCAATCTGCAAAAGAAGAGGGGATGTTCATATGAGCGAACCAGGTGCCGCGGCCCCAAAGACAATTACCATCCGTCAGGGTGACGAGTACCGTGCCAAAGAGGGGTCTATTTATATAGCAAATGATATTTTCCACGAGAATTTTTCCGAAGCTGCACGAATCCTTGGAGAAATTCTTCGCCATTCTGATTGCTACCTGGAGGACCTTGACAAAAAAGTCATTGATTTCTCACAGATTGATTCCGGCTCTCTGCTGGGGTATCCCAATAATATTATTGCTTTCTGCGCAGAGCGTGGGCATGGGAAAACGAGCGCCATGGTGACATTTGCTAAAGCACTGCAGAACCTTTCCGAAAAAGGAGACGAGGAAAAAGGTTCTTTTTGGGATACCGTGCTGGAAAAAGCGAAAGAGAATGGTTCGAAGGGGACAAAAGAGCAAGACCTTGCTTGGATGGAAAAGCATTCCTTCCATATTCTTACCCGTATTGATCCGACGACGATGGGAAAGAATGACTCTATTCTTCGCGTGATGCTGGTTCGAATGTACAGTGACTTTATCGACTTCGCGCAGAAGGAGGAACGGCATAAGCCTTGGTCCGGAAATAGGCAGGATATGCGCAACAAATGGATTCACCTGCAAACACTTTTCCTGTGGGCGCAGCCGGAACTGTTGCTGGAAAACCTGCGCAATAAGACCTCATACCCCCATCTGCGCATTCATGCCGCAGCTTCCTGCGGTGGCGGGGGCTATTATGCACATGGGGTGCTCAGCCGCGACTGCTATCTTCACTATGCACAGCCGCACCTGCTGAATTGTTCCCCGGAAGAAATCTACAACCGCTATGAATCGCTTTTGAAGGAACTGGACGAAGAGCGGAAGGATTTATATTTGGCAGCTTCGTCCATTTTTACTTTGCCCTACACCTATGGCAGAGAGGTCCTGACAGCGGACGGTGCTGAGCCGCTTTGTCGCCAGGAAGAGGTTTTGGGCTGGCGTGTGGTTTCGCTGAACTTGGGGCAGGATCTGTTTGCCTGCGCATTTCTGGCCGGAAACGATGTGAAACAGCAGGTTTCCCGCACTTTCTTTGCCTGGCCTGGTGTTTTGCGCACCAATGAGCCCGCACTGCGGCACATGTTGGAAAAAGGCATATCGGAAAATCATTTTCATTTGAATGGTTCAACCCAAAGTTTTCCCATCACATGGGTCTATCTGATGAATCATCCCCGGCGGATATACAGCTATTTCCAGCAAAAATATTTCCGGGAAAATCTCCGCATCAAAAGTTATGCCGGTCCGATGGACGATCAAATGTCCTGGGAAGAGCGAATGTATTACGCCGCATGGCTGCGCACAATTTTCGTCTGCAAACTCTGCAATGATTTTTCTCCCTTTGCCAAAAGCTCCTTAGCCAAAAGCTGTGGGGCGTGGTCGTGCTTTTCTGAGTTTGACAACACCCTTTTGCGCCCCAAACGACAAGAAAAACTTTACCATGTGGTAGAGCGTCTCCGCCAGCGTGCAGCCCGCTTTCCGCAGCCAAACGGTGTTCCCAAATGTCTGGACTATGCCATCTCGGCTGAAACCCATCGCAATAACGACAACGAATACCGTCTTTTATCGGGGGAGCGGGTCCTTCTGTACGGCTGTTTCCGTGCCATTTACGAAGGAAAGTTCTCCCCTGAGGAACAGGATTTATTCTACTTGTATCTGCTTCTGAAACAGCAGTTCCGCAGTGAAATCATCCAAAATAACGGGCAGACGGGGTTCCGCAATTTCTGCAATTATCAAGACCGAAAAGATCTGCAATGGTCAGACCATTTTCCGGAATATCTGGGTGAGGCCCGGCTGATGGCTGTCAATGCCGGAGAGGCGGAAAGCATCCAGTCGCTGGAGATGCGCATTACACCCAAGAAAAGTGTTCCAAAACTGCGCAAAGGGATTCAAACAACCGATCACTTCGTCGCATTTGCCGAATGGAAACAGGAAAATGATAGCAAACACCTTCTGCCGATTCCCGAAACATTAAAAAAGGAGCCATTTACTTATCGACGGGCGGAAGATGCTGCCAGAAATTTCAATGCTTTTTATGCAGTTCATTTTATAAAAACGCCAGAGGATCCCTGCCATGACAGTGGCACCTGTCTGGTTCCGATCCGCAACTGGGCGGTGCGCAGAGACGCGAAAACCCAGGCAATTATTCTGCGCCGGGCGATGGCCTGCAACCGCTATCTGCGCTATCGCATCCGTGCCATTGATGCGGCCACTTTTGAGATCGGCTGCCGACCGGAAACTTTTGCCACAGAGTTTCGGTATCTGCGCAGTGATCCACCCTGGTCGCTTGACAATACAAAGCCCTGGTTTATTGAAAAAGGTCCCACCGGATGTATGCAGGTAACTTATCACGCGGGCGAGGATTTTCTAGATCTGGCCGACGGAATGCGTGCCATTGATGAAGCTATCTGCTACCTGAATTTACAGCGCGGCGACCGCATCGGTCATGCACTGGCTCTTGGCGTTGCACCAGAGTTACACTATAAGTTTAAGGAGAACCAAATCTGGTTGCCCAGGCAAAACTTGTTGGATAACCTGATTTGGATTTTGTATCGCTGCCGCGCATGGGGAATTACGCTTTCCGCGGAATATCAGATGCAGTTGGAACGCACCGTGCGGCAACTTCTGCGGGAAATTTATCCGCGGGAATTGTCGGAATCGCCAAATGCAGGGTATTACTATTATGAAAGCTGGAAGCTGCGCGGCGATTCTCCAGGTATTTACCGCGGTGCTGGCGGACCCAATCCCGTGCGGGAAACCGCAGCTAATATCTTCCTCTGTGATCGGATTGCAACGGGGAAAAATTATTGGTACTATGCCATCAATCGTCGGGATTGGGGCATGGGCAAATTGTCCGGGGCACGACAGGAAGAAAACATCCTTCGCTTTTTGTATGCGTATCACTTTGATGCCGAAGTGCGCCGCAAGGGTGACGAATCCGTATATTGGGAAATCACAAAGCCCTACATCTGTTTGATGCACGAGATTCAGGACCGAATGATTGAACGTATAGAAAAGTTCGGCATTGCCATAGAATGCAACCCGTCCTCCAATGTTTTGATTGGAACGTTCCACCGGTATGAGTTCCATCCCATCTTCCGGTTCAACCATTATGGCCTGCGCTTTCTGGAATCTGAACCGCATATGCCGCAGCTAAAAGTTTCAGTCAACACAGACGATCAGGGCGTATTTGACACGTCACTGGAATTTGAGTACGCTTTGCTGATGAGCAGCTTGCAGCGCCGCACCGACGACGTAGGCCGCAGACTTTTCAGCGATGATGAGATTCTTGCCTACCTAAATCACCTGCGGGACATGGGCAACGAACAGGCGTTCCGGCCAAAGCTGCCCGCACGGATGAGGTGAATTGTGGTTTAGACTTTCCTTAAAGGAGCTTTAAATGAATATTATCCTTTATATAATTTCTTGCCCCCAGCAAAGCTAGAGGCTTTACTCCACTGAAACTAACCAATTAAAATCCGTCCTCGACGTCGGCGAATCTGTGCCGACGCAGAGGACACCGACAGGGAAATTTCGCAGAAATTGTGTGCGAAGGGCGAAGCGACGAGGGTGCAGTTTTCGTGCAATTTTGTCGCGCGGTGGTTCGTGGGAAAACAGGCTTGTTAGACGCATTCGTACGTGACCGTTTCTGTCCGTGCAACGTGTCAATTTATTAACACGTTGGTACCTTGTTTATCCATACTTTCCATAGCTTCGTTGGCTGGTCAAACATTAACCTCGTATCGTTGGCCTGCAGGGGTATTTGCGAGGCAGGGAGGTGCCGCGAATTGGCTTTCAGAAACCCTTTGCTGAAAGAACAGCATTTTAATATGTCGTATCAACAAATTATTTTGACGGATGCTTTGCCTTAACCTGATACACTACGCTAGAGCACCTGACTGTTAATCAGGGTGTCGTCCGTTCAAGTCGGACTGGGGCAGCCAAATAAACCTTGAAGCTTTTGCTTCAAGGTTTTTCTTTTATGGCAATACCGCATAATTCTAAGTGCCGATACGGCGAGCGAGGTGCGGCAGATGCTAAGCCAAAAGCGCAGATAATACTGGATGTCTTATCGAGCATTTTGGCAACGCAGATGCCGTGCCGCAGCTGCCGGAGCGGTGCTTAAGCCGCAAGGCGGGAATTGTGCGGTGTTGCCTTATGTTTTTTATGGGCGGTATCAGTATCTGCTCCATATTGCCGCTTTTACCCTCTACCCCAAAATCTGCACTGAATTTTTTCTCTATCCGCAATCACGGGGTTTGGCATTGTTTTGTTCCGCTTCAGCCTGCTTATACATAGTCAGGCCCCCCGGCTAAGCCGGGGGCTTGCGGAAGCCCTAAGGTGTATCTGAAAACAAAGAAGATGACGGATATTTCGCAAACACAAGCAGGATTTTGCGTGTGTAGAATAGACGATATTTTCGACGTTTCAGATACACCCAAGAAGGGCATATTCAAGAAGGGCATATTACAGACAACGCCCCTCAAGTGACCTCGAACGGTTCGGCCAACTGCATTGCCGACTCGTGCCAGGCCCCTTAAGGGGCGTTTTACTTCTGTTCTCATGGACACCTGCGCTCACACGTGGGAGCACATCAGCGCCGCAATGTAAATAAGGTAAGACAGCACTGCGAATAACACTGCCATCCAGCCGTAATGGGGGATGTTTGCCGCCTGCGCGTAGTTTGGCGCGGCGTTCAGCACATCCCGCAGGATCTTCCAGATGTACACAAAAGGCACCAGCGCCACC
>ERZ791821.948-NODE-948-length-19530-cov-5.905366_pt1 | contig 19530 bp, 19 predicted proteins | sample MGYA00510300_ERZ791821 | MGnify/ENA primary metagenome ERZ791821 (study PRJEB30046, sample SAMN00792034) | human gut metagenome | study: EMG produced TPA metagenomics assembly of the A metagenome-wide association study of gut microbiota in type 2... | reverse complement strand
GTCCTCCTTCGACCAGACCCGCCGCGAGGTGGCCCGCATGACGCTGGAGCGCCTGATCGGCGATGGCCGTATCCACCCCGCCCGCATTGAGGAGACGGTGGAAAAGTGCCGCCACGATCTGGAGCTGCAGATGAAGCGCGAGGGCGAGCGCGCAGTGATGGAGCTGGGCATCCACGGCCTGCACCCGGACCTGATCAAGCTGATCGGCCGGCTGAAGTACCGCACCAGCTTTGGCCAGAACGCCCTGACCCACAGCATGGAGGTTGCTTGGGTGGCCGGTCTGCTGGCAGGCGAGATGGGCGTGAACGTGACCATGGCACGCCGCGCCGGTCTGCTGCATGATATCGGCAAGGCACTGGATCACGAGATCGAGGGCAGCCACGTCCAGATCGGCGTGGACATCTGCCGCAAGTACAAGGAGAACACCCAGATCATCCACGCCATTGAGGCACACCACGGCGACGTGGAGCCCAAGACCCCGCTGGCCTTCATCATTCAGGCTGCCGACGCCATCAGCGCCGCCCGCCCGGGTGCCCGCCGCGAGAACGTGGAAAGCTACGTCAAGCGTCTGGAAAATCTGGAGGAGATCTCCTCCGGCTTCGAGGGCGTGGAGCAGGCCTTTGCCGTACAGGCAGGCCGCGAGGTGCGCATTCTGGTCAAGCCCGACGTCATCAGCGACGATCAGGTCATTCTGCTGGCGCGCTCCATTGCCAAAAAGATCGAGGACACGCTGGATTACCCCGGCCAGATCAAGGTCAACGTTATCCGCGAGAGCCGCGCTGTGGAGTACGCAAAATAAAGCCTTTTCCCGCAGGCTGCCGTGTTTTTGCACGGCAGCCTGTTTTTTGCGCCAAAATGATTGCATTTCCCGCCAAAAAAAGGTATCATGGATGCAGAAGAAAGCACCACGACCCCAACAACGGAAAGGAGCATCGTTTTATGAAAAACTGGAAAAAACTACTGGCCTGCCTGCTGGCCGGCCTGATGGCACTGACCGTATTCACCGCCTGCGACGGCAGCGTGGGTGCACCGATGGGGCCTAAGCGCTCGGACGCCGAAAGCACAAAGGCGCTGTGCACCAAATTCAGCGTGAGCTACAGCGAGGAGCTGAGCGAAAAGGCTTACAGCATCGCATACTGGGTCACCGACTCTTCGGTGTCCTGCGATACGAGCAAGGACAAGACCGAGCTTTACCGCGTGAACCCTGTAGACAACGTTGTAAAAACCTATCTGGAGCAGAAGTACTACGCCTATGCCTTTGACAGCATGGGCATCGGCAAGAGCTTCGGCGTCGGTATGGGCGCAAATGATTTTACCCCGGGCTTTGCCATCCATCCGGACCCCAACAGCCCGGACTTCAACACCACTTCGAAGATTACCTTTGTTCTGCCGAATGACAGTCGTGTGACCGACACCATGACCAAAGCCGCAGAGGGCAAGACCAAACTGGGCGTTGCCTATGTGGTAAAGGAACGCGTAAAGTACGCCGTGGTACTGTTTGGGTAAAACCATTTTAAATGTGCGCCGCGTTCGCTATGCACATCAATAGCGGAAGTATGATTTGAATTTCGGGGAGCGGAACGTCTGCGGACGTTCCGCTCCCCTGTTTTCACGGGAGGGGTTTGGAACGAACTCCCTCAGCCAAAACCTGCCGGTTTTGCCAGCTCCCTCTGGGAGGGAGCCTTTGGCATGGCGGTACAGTTTCCGGTTGAACCGTAAAGTTTGCGGGCGCGCTTGCTCCCCCGGGGGGAGCTGTCGCGCAGCGACTGAGGGGCTATAAATCGGTGGAGCCGGAAAAACGGTTAAAAGATCTTCACGCCGAACAGGCGTGAAGCTTCAGTTTTTTCCGGTGTAGCCCACTTCTTTAGGATTGTCAAGGGCGTGCAGTCCTTGACCCGTTGCGGGGTGGGTGGAGTCCAGAGGTAGGGAGGGGGGAATCGGAACACCCCTCCCTACCTCTGGCCCAGCGGAGCGTCCTTGCCCGCTAAAGGCAAGCAGAAGCCTTCCCCGCAGAACACGCACTTTTCTGGTTCTCTTTTGGTGTCAAAAGAGAACATCCCTCGGCAAGCAGAAACTTCCCCCGTGGAGCGCATTCAAAATCGTCCCACGCAAAAAGCAGCCGCCGCACTTTCTCGTGCGGCGGCTGCTTTGTTTGTGCTATGATGCTATCAGCCCTTCAGGAAGGCCGGCAGGGGCTTGCCTTCCTTGAGCCACTGGTGATACTCGGCGGTGGCGGCAAATTCCACGTCGCCGGCAGAGTTCAGGGCAGTTTCCACCGAGTCCTGCACCACGCCGATGATGAAGCCCACGCCCACCATCTGCATGGCGATGTCGTTGGAGATGCCGAACAGCGAGCAGGCCATGGGGATCAGCAGCAGGGAACCGCCGGCCACACCAGAGGCACCGCAGGCACCCAGAGCGCTCATGGCGCTCAGCACAATGGCGGCGGGCAGAGATACCTGAATGCCCAGCGTGTTTGCCGCTGCCAGCGTCATGATGGTAATGGTGATGGCGGCACCGTCCATGTTGATGGTAGCGCCCAGCGGGATGGACACAGAGTACATATCCTTGTCCAGACCCAGCTTTTCACACAGGGACATATTTACGGGGATGTTGGCGGCAGAGCTGCGGGTGAAGAAGGCGGTCAGGCCGGACTCCTTCAGGCAGCGGAATACCAGCGGATACGGGTTGCAGCGCAGATAGATGAACATGATAAAGGGGGAAACGATCAGCGCCATAAACAGCATGGTGCCCACCAGCAGCGCCAGCAGCTTGCCGTACTGGGTAAAGATGGCCAGACCGTTGCCGGAAACGTTGGTGTACACCAGACCCATGATGCCGAAGGGTGCCAGATTGATGATCCAGCGCACGATCTGGGAAACGGCGTCGGCGGTGTTGGCCAGAAAGACCTTGGTGCTCTCTGCGCCGATATTCTTCATGGCAATGCCGAACATGCAGGCCCAGAACAGGATGCCGATGTAGTTGCCGTTCATCAGAGCGCTGACGGGGTTGGCCACAAAGTTGGTCAGCAGGGTGCTCAGCACCTCGCCCAGACCCTGCGGGATCACGTCAGATTGTGCCGCATCGGCCAGCACCACCGTGACCGGGAACAGAAAGCTTGTGATGGCCGCAATGGCTGCCGCCAGAAAAGTGGTGAGCATATACAGCCAGATCACGGTACCAAAGCGGCGGTCCAGCTTGGAGCTGCCCTGTGCCAGCGCGCTTGCCACAATAACGAACACCAGCACCGGGGCAATGCCCTTCAGTGCACCGACGAACAGGCTGCCCAGCTCGCCGACCCAGCCCGCGCCCGGCGCAACAAGCGCCAGCACCGAACCGACTGCCAGACCGATCAGGATGCGCAGGATCAGGCTGATCTGGTTGTACTTTGCAACAACCGCTTTCAAGGTTTTCATATCGTAACACTCCTCTTATCCTGTACGCCTATCGCGTACATTTTCCTGTTTCTTGCACGAGAACAGTTGTCATTATAGCACACACGGCCAGAAAGAGAAAGTGTTTCCGGGCATTTTGCCAACCCAAAAAGATGTTTTTGTGAACAATTTTCAAAACGCCCCAAAAACTGTATTTCTGTAAAACACAATTTTGCGGTTTTGACTACAAAAAATCCCCCGTGAAAACAGAACACCGGAGCGTCCGCAGACACTCCGGTGTTCCGAAATTATAAACGTTCCTTCCGCCCGTCCTTACCCCATCCGGGTCAGGGACATCCGCTGGTAGGCGATGCGCGGGGTGCCGTCCTCCACATGGATGATGCCGCAGCGGGTAAAGCCCTCGCTTTCCAGCAGATGCTGCATCACCTTGTTGTCGGCGTGGGTGTCGGCGCGCAGGCTCTCGCAGTGCTCCAGACACCACTCCACCACTGCTTTGCCCACGCCCTTGCTTTCGCCTGCCGAAGCCAGTCGGTGCAAAGTACCGTAGGGCAGGGTGTCGTCGAGCCACTGCCCGTCCTCGATGCACTTATAGGTAGGGTCCTCGCCAAGGATAAAGGTAAACACCGCCTGCATCCGGCCATTGATCATGTACACGAACAGCCGGTTGGTGTCGATATCCTCCTCCAGCAGCTCCGGGGTGGGGTAGCCATCCCCCCACTGGGTGGGGTTGCCGTTTTCCGCCATGAATTTCCGCGCACGGGCATAGACCTCAAGGATCTTTGCCATATCCGCTCTCACCGCTCCGCGAAACATATCTTCTCATCCTCTCTTGCCCACGCCCTGCCGCGCCAGCTTACATTTCTTTCAGTATAACACAATTTTCCATAAAGTGCCAGATTTTTCTCCATTTTTCAGGCAAAAACAGACCGCCGTGCGCGGGGCGCGGCAGTCTGGGCAGGGGCGTTTTTTTCAGGCCATGGGACGGCGGCGCACCAGCCGGTACTCCCGGGGGCTCAGGCCGTAGCGCTCGTGGAACAGGCGGTAGAAATAGCTGGTATTTTCGTACCCCACCTGCGCAATGATCTGCTGGATGTTCAAATCGCTGCGGCGCAGCAGCCGCGCCGCCGTTTCCATGCGGTGCTTCTGCAGCAGCTCCTTGTAGGTGCGGCCGGTCTGGGCGCGCACGCACTCGCTGACATACGCCAGCGAAACACCATAAGCCCTTGCCACGTTGGAAAGGCTGGCCTCGCGATAATTGTGGGTGATCTCCTGCAGCGCCGCCTGCACCAGCGCATCGCGGCTCACGGCCTCCATACGGGCGGGCTGCGGGGAGCATTCAAGCTTTGCCATCATTGTATCTGTCCTCCGTAACGGTGCGGCGGGCGGGGGACTGGGGGAAGCCGGACCACCCGCCGCACGATAACTGCGGAGCCCATTTGGGGCTCTTATACTCTGAATACGAATGACCCGCCGCAAACATTGCAGGAAAGCTAAAAATTTTTTAGTCAATTTTGGTTGTAGGGGGAAGAGGGACGATTTAAAATGGCTTCCGCTGCGCTCTAGCCATATTCAGCGGAAGAATTATTTTTATTTCGCGTTTGTCGCGCTCTGCGGAGCGCGACAAACGCATTTTCACAGGTGGGGTGGGGAACGAACTCCCTCAGCTTGAAGGTTTTCCCACCGAAAAAGGCTGCCTGCCGGGCGGCAGACAGCCTTTTCCAGAAGAAAATAAGGAAAACACGCGCCCAAAAGGGCTGGGTGAGTGTCAGAACATCCTTTCGTCCTTGTAGCGCCCGATGCGCACGAACTGCACCCACTCGGCTACGTTCACGGCGTGGTCACCGATACGCTCCAGATACTTGATGACCATCAGAAGGTCCAGCGCAGCGTCCACCTTGGCGGGGTCGGCGGCGATCTCCTGTGCCAGCGTGTGCTTGATGGCGTTGAAGTCGTAGTCCACAGCGTCGTCTGCGGCGATGACGCGGCGGGCGGCGATCTCATCCTCTGCGGTCAAGGCTTCCATGGCGTCCAAGATCATCTGGTAGGCCTTGCGCCCCATGGCAATGGCCTGACTGACGGCAGGGTCGCCCTCCCTGCGCACGGTGACCAGATGGGGGATGATCTCCGCGATATCCGAGGCGTGGTCGCCCATGCGCTCGATGTCGGTGACCACCTTCATGGCGGTGGAGATGCGGCGCAGATCGCCCGCTACCGGCTGCTGGCGCAGCAGCAGGGTCATGCAGCGGTGCTCGATGTCCCGCTCCATGTTGTTGATGCGGTCATCCCCCTGCACGATCTTCTGGGCAGCTGCGCTATCGGCGGTGCACAGCGCTTCCAGCGCAGCCTCCACGGCCTCGGCGGCGTTCTGCCCCATCTCCACCAGCGCGATCTTGAGGGCCTCCAGATCGCTGTCGTATTGTTTGCGAATGCTCATTGCTTTGTTCCTCCCTGCATTAACCGAACCGGCCGGAGATGTAGTCCTCGGTGCGCTTGTCCCGGGGCGTGCTGAAGATCTGGTTCGTGGGGCCCACCTCCACCAGTTCCCCCAGCAGGAAGAAGGCGGTGCGGTCGCTGATACGGGCCGCCTGCTGCATGTTGTGGGTGACGATGACCACGGTGTAGTTCTTTTTCAGCTCGCTCATCAGCTCTTCCACCTTCATGGTAGAGCCGGGGTCCAGTGCGCTGGTGGGCTCGTCCATCAGCAGCACCTCGGGCTTGACCGCCAGCGCCCGGGCGATGCAAAGACGCTGCTGCTGCCCGCCGGAAAGGCCAAGGGCGCTCTTTTTCAGGCGGTCCTTCACCTCGTCCCACAGGGCGGCACCCCGCAGCGAGCTTTCCACCAGCGCGTCCAGCTCCGCCTTGCTGCGCACGCCGTGCAGCTTGGGGCCATAGGTGATGTTATCGTAGATGCTCATGGGGAAGGGGTTTGCCTTCTGGAACACCATGCCCACCCGGCGGCGCAGGTCGGTCAGCTCCATCTCCCGGGCAAAGATGTCCTCGCCCTTCAGCCGCACATCGCCCTCGATGCGCACGCCCGGCACAAGGTCGTTCATGCGGTTGAGGGTCTTTAAAAAGGTGGATTTGCCGCAGCCGGAGGGGCCGATCAGCGCGGTGATCTCCCGCTCGCCCACATCCAGCGAAATATTTTTCAGCGCTTTGAAGTCGCCGTACCAGAGGTTCAGATCCTTTACCGATATCACCGGCACATTCGTATTTTCCATAGAGTACCTCTTTATTTTTACTGCTTCTGTTTCAGTTTGGTTTTGGCCAGACGTGCTGCCAGATTGATGACCAGCACCAGCACCAGCAGCACTGCGCCGATGCCCCATGCGGAGGCAAAGTCGCCGTCCTCAAAGGCGCGCAGATACAGCAGAACCGACAGGGTAGCGCCGTTGGAGGTGTAGGCTTTGAACACGCTCTTGGCGATCACCTCTGCCGCACCGGCGGTGAACAGCAGCGCGGCGCTTTCGCCCACGATGCGGCCCACAGCCAGAATGCAGCCGGTGACGATGCCGTCGATGCTGCAGGGCAGCACGATGGTGCGGATGATGTGCCACTTGCCCGCACCCAGACCCATGGCACCCTCGCGGTAGCCCTGCGGCACCGTTTTGAGGGATTCCTGCGTGGTGCGGATGATGGTGGGCAGGTTCATCACCACCAGCGTCAGGCTGCCGGACAAAAGACAGGTCTGGAAACCCAGCGCCTGACTGAACACCAGCATACCCACCAAGCCGTAAATGATGCTGGGGATACCGGCAAGCGTTTCGTTGGTGAACTCGATCACTGCGATGAGCCGCCGGTTGGAGGCGTATTCGGTCAGGTAGACCGCCGCGCCCACGCCCAGCGGCAATACGATAAGTAATGTCAGCAGGATGACATACAGCGTGTTGAGGATGGCGGGCAGGATGCCGTCGGTCTTTTTCAGCACACTGGCGGTGGTGGAAAGGAATTTCCAGCTGATGTGGGGGATGCCCCGCACCAGCACCATGCCGATGATACCGGCAACCAGCACCATCACCAGCACTGCGCTGACCCAGACCAGCACAGTCATGACCCGGTTCCATGCCCGGCGAGAGGGCGAAAAGCCGTTATTCATCGCGGTCGCCTCCCTTCAGCACCACGTTCAGCACCACATTGATGAGCATGATGAACCCGAACAGCACCAGCGCGATGCTGAACAGTGCCTGCCGCTGCAGACCGCCGGCGTAGCTCATCTCCTTGGCGATGGCGGTGGTCAGCAAAGTGACGCTGCGGAACAGGCTGTCCGGCATATTGGGGCTGTTGCCCGCCACCATCATCACGGCCATGGCCTCGCCAATGGCGCGGCCGATGCCCAGCACGATGCCTGCGGCAATGCCGCTTTTGGCCGCCGGGATGCTGATCCTGAACCATGTTTCGGTGTCGGTAGCGCCCAGTGCCAGACTGCCCTGCTCATACTCCGGCGGCACGGCGTTGAGCGCCGTCACCGACACGGACACGATGCTGGGCAAGATCATGACGGAAAGCACCACGATGGCGCTGAGCAGGCAGGCACCGGAGGCCTTGCCGAAGGTCTTGGCCACTGCGGGCACCAGCACCTGCATACCCAAAAGGCCGAACACCACGCTGGGAATGCCGGACAGCAGCTCGATGGCGGTGACCACCACGGTGCGCAGCTTGGGGTCTGCGGCCTTGGAGAGGAACACCGCCGTCAGCAGGCCGATGGGCACGCCGAGGATGGCAGCGCCCAGCGTGCCGTAGACACTGGACAGGATGAAGGGCAGGATGCCGAACAGCGGCTCTGCCGCAGTAGAGGCCCATTTTGTGCCAAACAGGAACTTGAACAGGCCGATCTTGTGGATGGCCGGCACGCCGGAGGCCACCATGTACACCGAGATGAGCACCACACAGCACACCGCCAGCATTCCGCACAGGAAGAAGATGAAATTCATCATCGCTTCCAGCCAGTCGGCAGGGGTGCGGGGCAGCCGTACCCGGGCCAGATAGGATTTTTTGTTCATAGCTGAAAACCTTTATAAAAGCCGCGTCGGCTCGCAGAAACGGCAGGCCGACGCGGTGGGCTGATTTTATCATTGTCCCCATCCTGTTTACCGGGTCAGTTCGGCCGGGAGTTTCACCAGCGAATGATCCGAGGGTGGGACCCTGTTGCCGTAGGCAATAGGGCGGGAGCTGGAAGCCCCGAATTTCGCGGGGGAACTCCCGGCCGGGCTGGCTCTGAGCGCCTTTTACCCGTTCACAGGAACAGCGCCTGCGGCGCGGATGAGGTCGGCAGCGTCCTTGCTGGTGGTAAAGTCCACAAAGGCCTGTGCCTGCGCAGACAGGGCAACGCTCTTGTTGGTAACGAACACAAAGGGGCGCTGGATCTTGTAGCTGCCGTCCTTCACGGTGTCCTCGCTGCACGCCACGCCCTCCACGGTGACCATGGCAACGGTGTCGCCCACAGCGGACAGGGAAGCGTAGCCGATGGCCAGCGGGTTTGCCTCCACAGCGCTGATGACAGCGCCGGTAGCGGTAAGCTCCTGCGCATACTTGCAGCTGTCCTTCACATCCACGATGCTCTCAAAACCATCGCGGGTGCCGGAACCGGCCTCGCGGCCCACCAGAACGATCTCGCCGTCCTCGCCGCCGACCTCCTTCCAGTTGGTGATCTCGCCGGTGAACATCTTCTTGAGCTGCTCCACGCTCAGGTCGGTCACCTTGCTGTCCTTGTTCACGATGATGGCAATACCGTCCAGCGCCACAACAGTGCCGTCCACAGCGGACTTCTCATCCTCCTTCAGGGCGCGGGAGGACAGGCCGATGTCCAGCGTCTTGTCGGTAGCGCCGGTGATGCCTGCGCCGGAGCCGGTGGGGTCGTAGCTGACGGTAACGCCCGGCTCGACCTCGGCAAAGCCCTCGGTCAGGGCGGCGATGACGTTCTTCATGGAAGTAGAACCGCCGGTCGCCACATTGCCGCTCAGGGTACCGGCTGCCTGCCCGGCAGCGGAAGAAGCGGTGGCAGAAGCAGAAGCAGCGGTGGATGCGGAAGAGGCAGCGCCGCCGCAGGCGGTCAGGGCAGCAGCCGCAGCAGCTGCACCGCAAACGGTCAGAAACGAACGACGAGAGATCTTTTTCATGATAAAATTTCCTCCATTAAAAACCCGGGCTTCCGCCCGGCGATGTCTTTTTGTGTTTTCCTTGGGAACGGCCTTATTCTACCGCTTTGCCGCCCTTGCTGCCACCATGGACGTGCAAAAAGTGCGTAAAACTTTGTGCACAATGCCAGCCCCAATGTAAAGAACAGGTAATGCGGTGCAAAACAAAAAGCCGCCGGGCACTCCTGTTTCCAGAAGTGCCAGGCGGCGGGATATATTTGGTTTTACTCTACGCGACCCGTCACGTTTTTGCCGTTGCTGCTATAAAGGAACACAGCCGTTTTCCCATTATAGCGCACACGCAGTTCATAGGTGCCGGGGCTGTTCTTTTCCGGGATGCGCTCCTTGGTTTCCAGATAGAACTCATTCGTGCCGTTATAAACAACCGTCTGTCCCGGTGCTGCAACCAGCGCGCCGCGCTTGAAATACAGCGTTTCCTCTGTATCTGCCTCGCGGAAGATGCAGGTGATATCCTCCGGCTTGATGACCACCTTTTCGGCGCTGCCGTTCTGGATGGTGAACTGCGTCTGATAGGTCAGCATATAGCTGTTGCCGCCGCCCGGAAACGGCGTTGCACAGATAAAGGTGACATCCCCGATCTTCGCCACGCCGCTGGTCTTGTCGACCTCGGTGTCCCCGCAGCCGGTCAAAGCCCCTGCGGCGGTCAGCACCAGTGCCCCGGCGCTGAGCTTGAGAAATGTTCTGCGGTCGATCATAGTGATGTACCTCCTCATCCGGTATTTCTTAAAGATATCGTTTCCGCGTTATCAGACGGTCTGCTTTACAAAAGTCTTGTCCGTATAGTCCAGCTTGTAGCTCTCCGTGCGGTCGGTGCCTACAGTAAAGACAACGTCTGCCTTACCGTTACGGATCGCCTCGTACAGTTCCTTATCCGTCATCTTAAAGATAACATTGCCCCAACGATATTCGCCGCCCTTGCTGAACTCCACCAGCCAGCTGTTCTTGTCAAACAGCGTATCAGCTGCACCATCGCCCTTCATCATTTCCTGCTTCTTGCCGTCGATGGTCAGGCTGAACATAAGACGTCCCGGCAGGTTGACCGCCTTGCTGTCCAGATTCCGCACACGGACATTCATCTTGAACTCTGCCCACCACGGGGTGATATTGCTCAAAGAGCCCTCATGCGGATCGGTTGCCCAGCCGTTGACCACTGCAGTATATCCACCCAGATCGGTGTCGCCGTCACTCCCACTGCAGCCGCCCAGCAGCCCGGTCACAGATACTGCCACTGCCACCGCAGCAGAGGTCTTTAAAAAAGAACGACGATCCATTTTCATAGCCATAATACAAACCCTCCTCAAATGCTTTTTGCACCCTAAGAGTACCACATTTTACCACATTGTCAACTATCGGAATTTAGGTTTCACCATTTTATCGTACCTTATAGTAGAGCCGCGGCGGGTGCAACCGCGCCGCACTGCTTTTTTGCCCGCCGAGCATACACTGCGCGCCGGTTTTCCGGCAACGCACCGACGGCAGACGCTGCACAGCTGCACGCAGACACCGGCAGAGCGTACCGGCTGCCGCCTAAGCGCTCTGTGCCGGAACGCCCCCCCGCGCCGCAATTCCGGGCGTTTGTGCGGGAATTTCCGCTTTTTTCGGCGGCACTCTTGCATTTTGCGGCCAATTGTGGTAATATTATTCGGCAGTATTGTTTTGCTGCAGAATATGCGCTCGTAGCTCAGCCGGTAGAGCATCTGACTTTTAATCAGAGGGCCAGGGATTCGAGTTCCCTCGAGCGCACCAAAAGGACGATAAATCGTTGAACTAAACGGTTTATCGTCTTTTTTGTTTTATACGGGCTTTTTGAGCTTGTACCTATGATTTTTTCAAAAAATTCAGAGGTCAGAGGTACAAAAATGAAGAAGATTCAGAAGAATGCAGTCCGGTTTGATAATCTAAAGCAAGATTTTTTGGGCGATAAGAAGTATTCTGGCACGGCAGAAGCCACGTTGAACGGTTATCGGTATGATATTACACGGTTCTTGAAGTTCCTTTTAGATGAGCAGTTAGCCGTGAGTGAGGCAGGATTCAAGCGGTATGTTATCCACTTGACGGATAGCGGAATGACTGCAAACAGCGTCAACCACTATATCCGTTCGGTGAAAGTGTTCCTTTACTGGTGCATGGAGCAGGACGAGATAGCACCGTTCAAAATCAAGATGGTAAAGGCACAAGAAACCATCAAGGACGTTTACACGCAGGAAGAACTTTGTGCACTGATTCAGCCGCCGAAACGTGAGGACAGCTTTGTTGTCTGGCGCAGTTGGGCTATCATCAACTTTATTTTGGGAACAGCAGCACGAGAAGCAACAGTCTGTGAAATGCAGATGCAGGACATATCTTTTGACGACAGAACGATTACATTTCGGCATCTAAAGAATAAACACGTTCAACTGCTGCCCATGTCGGAAGCTCTGGCAAGCTGCCTAAAGAAATACATTTCCCTTTGGCGGCAGGATGCAGACGAAACGGCGTATCTGTTCCCTTCTTTCTATGACGAGCAGCTATCCACAAACGCACTGAAACATAGTCAAGCCCGCTACAATCGCAGCCGTGGCGTTGAAAAGACCAGTGTTCACCTGTTGCGGCACTCCTTTGTAAAGAACTGGTGTATGTCTGGCGGTAATGTGTTCAAGCTGCAAAAGGTGTTAGGACACAGTACCTTGACCATGACACAGCATTATGCTAACCTGTATTCAAACGACCTGCGAGAAGGATTTGATAGCCACGCTGCACTGGATGGATTGCAGAAAAAGCGGCGTACTGCTATCACAAAGACAGCCAAGCGGAGGTAAGCCAGATGCACAGCAGCTACTTTGTCTTAAAGAACAAGGAAGGAAAACAGGCTGAACAGATTGTAAAGGACTATCTGACAGGCCGGGGTTATACTGTGCAGGATGTGAGCGCAGAACAGGATAATTACCAAAATGACATTGACTTTATTGTGCAGAAAGACGGACGCACAAGCAAAATTGAAGTCAAGCTAGATACCCGGTTAGCCGAAACACAGAACATTGCCTTTGAAGATGTGTTCTATCTAAAAGATAAGGAAACAGGACAGACAGAAACACGAGAGGGCTACTATCATTATTCACAATGCGACTTCTTGATTTTTGTAAGTCCTGCTGATAAGAACTTGTACATGGTGCATTTTCACAAGCTGAAAGAAAACAATGATTCGTTGGAAAACTGCTTTAAGTTTGTGAAGTTCTACTCTTATACTGACAGATGCCAAAAGGGAATGAGGGTTATTCCTATCAGCACACTAAAGGAAAAAGAGCTGTTGAGTGTCTTTTCTTACCAGTGAAACATAGCTGCCCGGCGGGGCAGCTACAATCTAAAAATGAATAGAAGGCTGCTGCACACGGTTAAATGCCAGTGCAGCAGCCTTTTTTCATATCTTGATATCAAATTTTCTTGACAGCAGAGCCTTTTGTGCTGTGATTCTTTTCAGATGGACTATTTTTGCTAGATTTACCAGAAAAGTCCACCGTTTCTTTTCGGGCTGCAATGTAAGAAACCAAGTCGTAAACCAGCCGCTTCTCCTGCTCGTTCATGTCCCGGAGAACAATCTGTTCTTCTGATTCAAGGCCTAAAATATCATCGGTTGTCGTATGAAATAGCTGTGCAAGGGCCACAAGGTACTGTGCCGTTGGTGCAGAGAGTTCCATTTCCCAAGCGTTGACGCTGGCTCGTGTGACTCCTAGTTTTCGGGCAAGGGCGGACTGTGAAAGCCCAGCGTTCTCCCTTAGACGTTTGATGTTGTCCGAAATCATGTTCTCGCCTCCCTGCAATTACTTTACTATACACAAGATGATAATAAATTATCTAAAAATGCATAGTTTTGTTGACAATCAGGAAGGTAAAGCGTACAATTGGAATACGGACGTTCTGCTATCGCAGGAACCCGGTGTTGGCGAGAAATTCAAATGAGAAAGGAATCACAGGAAAATGAAACAGCGTGCTTTTTTAGCCATTGGAACAATCGTGCTTTGTGCCGGACTGCTTGCAGGGTGCGGAAAAGTCACAAAAAGTGTGGAGATTAACTACGGCGAAACATACAAAATTGAAGATGAAAAATTAGAAGGCAAAGAAAATTTGACGTGGGAAAGCGCAGACGCTGAAATTGTCGAGGTTGCGGATGATGGCACAGTGACTGCTAAAGCACCCGGCAAAGCTAAAGTTGCAATCAAAGAGAACGGAAAATCAGTTGGGGAATATACGTTTAATGTTTCGATTGTCCCGATTGAACAGATTATTTTCTCGTCGGATACTATCGAAGTGACAGATGGTGACACCGTTGCAGTGAAATATACCCTGCTCCCGCAGAATGCAAGCGACTACGGCATCACATGGACATCGGCAGATGAAACTATCGTAAAAGTGCGTGATGTAGATGAAGTAAAACTGATAGCACAGTCTGAAGGAAAGACTACCATTATTGCAACCACAGATAACGGGGTGACAGCCCAGTGCGCGGTTGAGGTTGTCCCCAAAAGTGCTTATGAACAGTTGACAAAAGATGAAAAGGAATTTGTGAACGATATTCTGCCGATTATGAGTAATTTTAAAAATCCCGCTTCAGTTCGATTTAACGCTATTTATAAGCTGTTCGATGGAAATTACACTTTAGATGTAGCGGCTCAAAATGGCTTTGGTGGCAACACCGTAACTACTTATATGTTTGATGCAAATTTGAATTATTTCCTGAAGATGGATAACTACAAAGAAACAAAGGGTAATATGAATGCAGACCTTGTAACACAGGCGGTGCATGAAAAACTGGGCTACTGATAATCTGTCCCTATAATATAAGAGGAAATCATAATGGAGTATCACTTTACAGGAACGGGCGGTTCACCAGACTTTACCTTTATTGCAGACGGCATTATTGATGGGACTGGGAAGTTTATTTTTTACACAGCTATCAAGAATATAAAGGTGACACGAAAGGGCGGAAAGGCAGCGCTAATAATCACCACAGCAGAAAGCGATATAAAAGAGCAGTGCGTTTATTTGGTAGACGGGAAAGATGAGACTGCATTAAAAGCAGCACTTTCAGAAATGGGAGTCATTTCCAAAGTAGACATCAAAAGGAGTTTCAAAAAACGGCTAAGGCGCTTTAAGAACTCAATTACCAAGAAAACTATTTTTGTGACGGCAGTGGTTGCAATTTTTCTAGGTGGCTGTCTGGGATGGTATATTAACAGGCAGATACAAGTTCGTAATGCTGCCAATTCGATTACCAGCATAGTAGAAGCTTGCGGGTTAAGTGACGTGACAGTTGATTTAAGAAGAATAAGTAATGACGGACGGAATCACTGGTATTATGCTGATGTGACTTGTTCAAACTGGGGAGAACTTAAACCAAGTAAAATGCTACAAACTTATCAAGAAATTGAAAATTCTGTTGGTTCCAAGATAAAAGTATGTAAGGAACGGGTATCGTTAGGAAATATCTACTCAGGAGATGATTGCTATAAGGTGTACACATTTGATAAAAGTGTGTATAAGAATAAAGACGTAATTTATAAAGGGTATGTTCCTAGCACGAGTGTGTCTAAGCATGGTTCTAGTTCTACGTCTGGAAAAACATCAACTTCCAACAATAAGGACAGTTACGGTCACACGAAAGGCGATGCGTTTGCGATTGCTGAAAAAGCGGTTAAAGGTAAGCTGAAGTCACCTTCGACGGCTAAGTTCTGCTCTGTGACAGAAGCCACGATTGGATGCTCTGGCAACACATGGGTTGTTCGTGGTTGGGTTGATGCTCAGAATGGATTCGGTGCAACAGTCCGAACACAGTTCGCTGTTACATTTACCTTTGCAAGCAAGGATATGTATTCACTTGACTCGTGCATTGTAACTTAATAATCTAAGCGCAAGACCGCAGACGGAACAAAAGCCGCTTGCGGTCTTTTTTGTTTAGATGTATATTTTGTCAAAACAGAGTATACTTGCCTATTGCATCCCAAAAGCCGCCGTTGTTGTAAAAATAGACTTTATTTTATATTTGTTTTGCAAAATGTAAATAAAGCTATTGACTTAATTTTTACATCGAGATACAATAAGGGTGGAGATAATCACAGGATGAAAGGACAGGCTTACAGTATGGCACACATTGCTTATGTACGAGTTTCCACCGCTGAACAGAACGAAGCGCGGCAGATTGAAGCCCTCAAGAAGCACGGCATCGACAAGTGGTTTACGGAAAAGGTCAGCGGCAAGAACATGAATCGCCCACAGCTTAAAGCTATGTTGGACTATGTGCGGGAAGGCGATACCATTTATATCCACGACTTTAGCCGCCTTGCACGTTCTACAAAAGACCTTTTAGCTATTGTAGACCAGTTGCAGAAAAAAGGCGTACACCTTGTATCTAATAAGGAGAATCTTGATACAAGCACTTCAAACGGCAGATTGATGCTGACAATGATTGCAGCCATCAACGAGTTTGAACGTGAGAACCTGCTGGAACGTCAGCGGGAAGGAATTGCAATCGCTAAAGCAGCGGGCAAGTTCAAAGGCGGTCAGGTCAAGCGCATTGATGATAAGACCTTCTGTGCAGCGTATGACCGTTACCAGCACCGGGAACTGAACAAGACCCAGCTTGCGGCAGAATTGAAAATCAGCCGCCCAACACTGGACAAGATGCTGAAGGACAGAGGACTGGCATAATACCACGCGCCCCGCAAGGGGTGCTTTTTTGTTGGAAACACACTCCCCCCGCCTAAAAACAAACCCGGAACGAATTTTTGTTAAAATAGCGTAGTAGCCATTCAATCTGTATTCTGAGAAAAATCGTGACTGATTTAATTTTTACCCGATTTGTGTTCATAACACAGAAAAATCAAAACGATATGCGATATGACACCAATGTGAATAAATATTCATAAATTTAGAAAAATACATAATATTCAAATATGAGCGGTTCATATCGAGATATAACTTAGCCTCATATCTTGATATGAAATAGTGGCTTAATATCGTGATATAATGCCAATTCTGTTCATAAAAATTTCACAAATTTTCCCTTGACAAGCCCGGAGAAGTGGAGTATAATTATGCACGAAAAGATTGAATATGCAGTCTGAACGCCGTTAAGTTGCCTACGGCACGGTAAAGGCACACAATATCAGAACGAAAGGGGTCGTTATATGACTAATCGACAGTAGAGCTATCTTAGAATCTCGGATTACCAAAGCTGGACAGCGGGCATCTACCTTATAGATGCACCGTGCGGTAGCGGCAAGAGCAGCTTCGTCATGAATGTGCTTTATCCGTATGTCCATGCGGGTGGCAAGCGGATGATACTGTTCTCTAATCGAAGAGCATTGCTGGAACAACAAAGACGGCAAACACAGGGTACAGACGCAACGTGCATGATTTGCCAAAAATTGGAGTACAACTTCAATCATGGCAGGGAAGCAATAGAATGGGTCGAAAGAAATTTTGATTACATTATTATAGATGAAGCACACTACCTGTTCCAAGATGCGCTGTTTAATCGCAACACAGAAATCATGCTGGATATGGTGGAACAGCTTCAGAAATCTAAAGTTATCGTCTTGATGTCTGCAACAGCGGGCTTACTGAAGAAGTATTTTGTCGGCAAGATAAAAAAGACCTACCATGTATCAGCAGATTACAGTTATATTAAGACGGTATATTGTTATACTACACCGGATTCTGTCAACAAAATTTTGAATGAAGTTCCTCCGGGTGAAAAAGTGGTCATGTTTGGGGATAATAAAAAACGTCTACGGACATTGCAACGGGAATACCCGGACAGTGAATACCTGAACAGTGGGAACAAAGACGAAAGCCTAGCATTTCGGCAGATAACGCAGAATGAGTGCTTCGGCTGTCAAATGTTATTTACTACTAAAGTTCTGGACAATGGTGTAAACCTGAAGGACAAAGCCATTAAACACATTATAATAGAACAAACCGATATGGTAGAGTTCATGCAATGTTTGGGGCGAAAACGCGTTCAAAGTCCAGATGATACAATAACTTTGTATTTCCTTAATAGTGTTTTTAGTATTGCAGGGCGATACAAAGATTTGAAGAGAGACTTAGCGATTGTTCAACAGTATCTGAATGCAAGAGCATCAGGTTATGAACAAGAGTTCTGGAAAATTAACAGAACTGAATATATTCCTCTGATGTTCGACAATTCGCACCATCTAGTAAAACCTGCATACTACAAAGCATTAAATGACTGTGCATTTTACAGAGATATTCTGAATAAGAAAACGTCACTTGTTCAGTAGGTCGAAGAATCCTTAAAATTGCCTATCATTCCGTATGAACAGGTTTCAAAGGATTATAAGTTGAATTATTATCTTTCTCAAAATGTTGGAAGAAAGTATTTTAAGGATGATAGAAACGAATTGATTGAAAAAATCAATCTAAGACAAGACGGACATATAAAAAGTTCGTTTAAGTTGCTTAATCAGTGCCTAATGGAAAGTGATGTTGATTTCATCTTAAAAAGTGGAACTGACAATAGAAAAGTCTATTGGACGATTGAGCCAAAATAAGGATGCAGAAAATCTACGTCACCTTTAATATTAAGGGTGACGTAGAAAAACTGCACAAGATTCACAGGTCTGCCCGTTTGCGTTCGCTTTACGGGCTACCTCTGTGGGCAGATAAAAAGAAGGTGATAAGGTTTTGAAGAAATGTTTTTTGTATTAGATTACAAGCAAGATGTAGCCAAATTGCAATGTGGCTATCAAAATAAATAGATTTTTATTAAGGAGGACATCTTATGTAGAATGTTTTCAACTGTCTTGATGAACTCAAGAGGTTTAAAGAAATTCCGCCTAATACTATTGTTATAGAAGAACGGAATGGAAAAACGGTTACATGGCAGTAGATACCCTCTGAACAAACAGATGGGTATGATACAGGTGCAAATTATCTTGTTAGTGATTAGGGCGATTCCTATTCGATTCATCGACACAGCTGTATGAAAAACCATGATAATGGTAATGGCTATTTCGGTATCAATTTAAGATACGGAGGTGAGATGCATCGAAAAAGCCTTAGTCACACAATCTGGAATACATTTGCACCGCAGGAAGAAAGAATATATAATTGGATGGAAGCTGGGATGCAGATAAATCATCTTGACGAAAACCCGGCGAATAATTCTTTTTCAAATCTGAAACCGTGTACCCCAAAAGAAAACTGTAACTACGGCCATCACAATGAGCGGATTTCAGCGGCGAACAGAGGCCGTCAAATGTCAGATGCACAGCGACAGCATATTAGTGAAGCGCTCAAAGGAATTGGCGCAAAGGCGGTTGTCTAGTTGGATGCGGCTGGAAATGTCGTTGACAGTTATCCAAGCATTACGGATGCAGCGCAAAAAACCGGGGCTGACTCTGGCAATATAAGCGCTGTCTGTAATGGGCGGCGACATACCGCTGGCGGTTATCACTGGCAGTTTATCTAAAAATTCAAGTCTATCGAAATAAAACCCGATAGGCTTTTCTTTTAGATTTACACACAGAACTCCTGCCCGGCGGGGCAGGGTTGCAGCATCTAACAGGATACATAAAGACCCCGCCGGGCAAGTAGAAAGAGTAGACAAACAAAAGATATATTTTATAGTCGGTTTCGTAGGGACTATATTAGAGGGCTGTCAGACGTTCTGGCGGCTCTTTTGTCTTAGATAATGAAAGTGCCCGCATGAAGGATTGATGTGTTGTAGGGATTGCTAGAGCCTGTTTTCGCAAACCGAAATCCAGCATAAAAACACGGCTTTGAATGTTGACTTTTTGACGATATGAAGTTATAATTTATATATCGAAATCACAGGTACAAGATACTGAAAAATCAGATGCCCTAAAAATTATAAAACGTATTATCGTTCCAAAACAAGAGAACTCGTAGCTCAGTCGGTATTTCGCGACTTTTAATCAGAGGGCCAGGGATTCGAGTTCCCTCGAGCGCACCAAAATCCC
>ERZ791821.944-NODE-944-length-19611-cov-7.517693_pt1 | contig 19611 bp, 17 predicted proteins | sample MGYA00510300_ERZ791821 | MGnify/ENA primary metagenome ERZ791821 (study PRJEB30046, sample SAMN00792034) | human gut metagenome | study: EMG produced TPA metagenomics assembly of the A metagenome-wide association study of gut microbiota in type 2... | reverse complement strand
TCACTATGGATTTTTGTTTTTTGATTACCTGTTCAAATTCATTTTACAATTAACCGTATATTGATATTGCAAAGGGAATTGGAATGGTTCTAGTTATTTTATCTCATACCCAAGGTTTTTATAAGGGAGGATATTATTTTACAGCTTTTTATATGCAGTTATTTTTTGTATTATCAGGATATCTTTTTGTACAATGTGATTATAATATTCAAAAGGAGCTAATGCGAAGGTGTAGACGTCTATTGCTTCCTTATTTTGCATACAATTTACTGCTAGTGGGGATCTTTTGTCCAATGTATTTTTATAGTACCCCCCCCCATTGTATAATTATACTATACAGACGATAGAAGTTTATGTATTTAAAGCTATAAGTGGAATTTTATATTCTAGATATGATTGGATGATTCCCATAAATTTTGATGAACCATTGCTTTTTATTGGAAATGGTCCAACTTGGTTTTTGAGCTGTATGTTCATTTCTTCAATGTTTTTTTATTTAACTATGCGTAATCAACACCGTATTGTGTCAATTATTATTTGTATTGTAGCAGTTAGCTTATTACTTAATTGTTCTCCGATTTTATTGCCGTGGAGTATTGATACAGCTTTTTTAGGTTGTTTATTTATGATATGCGGATGGTATTTAAAGAAGTATGAGTTTGAATGTGTATCTCTTCGAGTATGTATTGTGTTAACTGGAGTATATTATATTTTATGTAAATATAATCCTGGAATCAATATGTCAATACGTTTGTATGGAGCGCACGGAACTTTAAGTGTTTTTTTGTTTATAGCTATTGGTATAATTGGTTCTATTATTTTTATTAGATTTTGTAAATATATAGAAGAAACATTTGTAGGAAAAATTTTTAGTATTATAGGGAAGCACACTATAAGTATACTTTGTTTGCATTATATTTTATGGCTTTATATAAATGCAATAATATCCATACCTGATACACATCGTGGAATAGTTGGGTGGACAATGTATTACTGTGTTATTGGAATAATAATTGTGATATGTATTTTGTTTGATTTTCTGGTACATAAAATAAGATCGTAATCCGCAAAAATAATTTTATGCCGTTGGGAATATACTTACTGATATTAGTCAATATTATCTATAATATATGATAATTGCTTACTGTTAGAGATAAATAAAATCAGTAATTAGATACTATATATTTTTTAAGTATTACATTGGAAATAGTAAATGGAAACTATTTTCTTCAGGAAAAATGAAAAGGAGTGAACACATCATGTATAAATTAGCAAATGTTGAAAGTAAACTTGATAGGTATGCATATCAGGATAAAACTACTTTGACTGGCATAGCTACGTTTTCTGTTCAGGACTTTCAAACTAAAACCGACAATATTCTTATTGGATTTGATAAGTTTTTTTGGATATGAAGAAAGTGATCATCATGTACAGGAAATTTGTTTGTGGATCGACGGTGTTTCTGTGACAGGAAGCCTTATTTTATTAAATTGGAGAGGTTGCCTTCATGATGATAGTGGATATACGATGCCTTTGGAACTAAAATAATTTCGGATTAGGCTTTCTGTATTGGCTTATGATAAAGATACAAACTTAGAGGATATATCGGATGAGGACTCCGTTGTCATAGAGGTATTGCAGGACTTTAAAATAAATTATAGTGATAACAGTGATCATCATGTAACGGGGTATCAAGTATTATTGGAACAGGGAAAACCTTATATTTATGACAACAGCGGACATAATGGAACAGGAACAATAAAGAAAAGCTCTCTAAAAATTTCTAAGGCAGATTTTGAAAATATGAAAAATGAAAACATTTATTTTATTACTGACTTCGGTATTTATGTGGAAGTTGGAGATCACCATGTGTTAACGACAGGCTTAGATGTGTAAGAAGGTATATTTGATTTATTTGATAAAAACGAAAATCATGCTTCAGAGAATTTATCCTATATCCGGTATATATTGTAAAAAATATAAATGAGATGTTGTACTGTTGCCTATCTTAGCAAGCGCTAATATGATAAAATAATTTTATATTTTCATACGAACGTGCTATTGTACCCAAAGGGTACAATAGCAACGTTTTATGCACGAAATGGAGTGTTCATATGAAGGGAATTATTTTAGCAGGCGGTAGTGGAACTCGATTATACCCACTAACCATGGTAACATCAAAACAATTACTGCCTGTATACGATAAACCGATGATTTACTATCCCTTGTCTACCTTGATGCTGGCAGGGATTCGGGATATTTTGATTATTTCTACGCCGACAGATTTGCCGAATTTTGAGCGGCTTTTGGGTGATGGTTCGCGGTATGGGATTCATTTGAGCTACAAGGTGCAGCCGTCGCCCGATGGGTTGGCTCAGGCATTTATCTTGGGTGAAGAGTTTATTGACGGAGAGCCTTGTGCGATGATTTTAGGCGATAATATCTTTTATGGCGCCGGGTTGTCCAAGCATTTGCAGGCTGCGGCAGTCAATGAGCAAGGCGCGACGGTGTTTGGGTATTATGTCGACGATCCGGAGCGGTTCGGCGTCATCGAGTTTGACGATGACGGCAAGGCTATTTCTATTGAGGAAAAGCCGGAGCATCCGAAGTCCAACTATGCCGTCACGGGCTTGTATTTCTATGACGAAAAGGTTTGCGAATATGCTAAGCAGGTCAAGCCGTCGGCCCGGGGCGAGCTGGAAATTACTGATTTGAACAAGATGTATCTGGAACAGGGACAGCTCAACGTCGTTACCTTGGGACGGGGCTATGCCTGGCTGGATACGGGGACAGTGGCAAGTTTGAGCGATGCCTCTGATTTCGTAAAGGCTGTAGAAACGCGGGCCGGCGTTCAGATTGCGGCCTTGGAAGATATTGCCTATATGCACGGCTGGATTACGAAAGATATATTGGAAGAAAGCGCCGAGAAATATGGCAAGAGTCCTTATGGGCAGTATTTAAAGAAGGTAGCTGAAGGACGGTTCCGCCGCGACGGATAAGGTGATCCGTTTTTTGTATCTTGGTATGAAATGGAATAGAGAGGGTTATTGTACATGAATATCATCGTTACCGGCGGCGCCGGATTTATTGGCAGTAATTTTGTATTTCACATGCTTCAGACGCATCCTGAATATCGCATCGTATGCTTGGATAAGCTGACCTATGCCGGGAATTTGTCAACGCTGGAGCCGGTTATGGGGAATGCAAATTTCCGCTTCGTCAAGGCCGATATTTGCGACCGGGCGGCAGTGTACCGGCTGTTTGAGGAAGAGCATCCTGACATGGTTGTCAATTTTGCTGCTGAGTCCCATGTGGACCGGTCTATTGAAAATCCGGGTATCTTTTTAGAAACCAATATCATGGGAACGGCGGTGTTGATGGATGCCTGCCGGAAATACGGCATTACGCGGTATCATCAGGTGTCGACGGACGAAGTATACGGAGATTTGCCCTTGGATCGGCCCGACTTGTTCTTTACGGAGGACACGCCGATTCACACGTCCAGCCCGTACAGCAGCTCCAAAGCCTCGGCTGATTTGCTGGTGTTGGCCTATCATCGGACCTATGGGCTTCCTGTGACAATTTCCCGCTGCTCTAATAACTACGGACCCTATCATTTCCCGGAAAAGCTGATTCCCCTCATGATCATCAACGCCCTTCACGACAAGCCGCTGCCGGTATACGGCGACGGTCTGAATGTGCGCGACTGGTTGTATGTAGAGGACCATTGCCGGGCTATTGATTTGATTCTCCATCAGGGGATTGTCGGCGAGGTGTATAATGTAGGCGGCCACAATGAAATGAAAAATATCGACATCGTCAAGCTCATCTGCAGGACCTTGGGCAAGCCGGAACGCTTGATCCAGTTTGTGACGGATCGGAAAGGCCATGACCGCCGTTATGCCATCGACCCGACGAAGATTCATCGCGAGCTGGGCTGGCTGCCGGAAACGAAGTTTGCCGACGGTATTCAAAAGACGATTCAATGGTATGTAACCCACGAAGATTGGTGGCAGCCTATCGTGTCAGGCGAATATATGGCGTATTATGAGAAGATGTATGGCAATCGGTAAGGGAAAGGAGCCGATAGGATGAAGGTATTCGTAACGGGCGTCTGCGGCCAGCTGGGCCACGACGTCATGAATGAGTTGGTAAAGCGGGGACATGAAGGAATCGGCAGCGATATTGCGGCGCAATATGCGGGCGTGAAGGATGGTTCGGCAGTGGTGTCGATGCCCTATGTTCAGCTGGATATAACTGATAAAGAGGCTGTGCAGCAGACGATAGCAGCAGTGCATCCCGATGCGGTGGTACACTGTGCGGCCTGGACGGCTGTTGATTTGGCCGAAGATGACGACAAGATCGGCAAGGTACGGGCTATTAACGCCGACGGAACGAAATATATTGCCGAAGCTTGCAAGGCTGCTGGCTGCAAGATGATGTACATCAGCACGGACTACATCTTCAACGGGCAGGGAACGGAGCCTTGGCAGCCGGATTGCAAGGAGTACCAGCCCCTCAATGTATATGGACAGACGAAGCTGGAAGGGGAATTGGCCGTAGCCCATACGCTCGATGCCTATTTCATCGTCCGCATCGCCTGGGTATTCGGCTTAAACGGCAAGAACTTTATCCGGACGATGCTGAATGTCGGCAAGACCCACGATACGGTCCGCGTTGTAAACGATCAAATCGGCACGCCGACGTATACGCTGGATTTGGCCCGGCTTCTCGTGGATATGATTGAAACGGAGAAATACGGCTATTATCACGCTACAAATGAAGGCGGCTATATTTCTTGGTATGATTTTACCTGTGAAATTTTCCGTCAGGCTGGATATACGACAAAGGTTGTGCCGGTGACGACGGCGGAATACGGATTATCTAAGGCGGCGCGGCCCTTCAACAGCCGGTTGGATAAGTCTAAGTTAGTGGAACAAGGATTTACGCTGCTGCCGGATTGGCGAGATGCCGTAGCCCGGTTTTTGGCAGAAATACAGAACGAAACAAATGAACGATAACGTGTTACGATGTGGGAGGAACGACGATGAAGGTGACGAAGACGAAATTAGACGGCGTAGTTATTTTGGAGCCTCAGGTATTTGGCGATAACCGGGGATTCTTTATGGAAAGCTGGAGCAAGCGGAAGATGGAGGAAGCTGGACTGTTTTATGATTTCGTACAGGATAACCACTCCTCGTCGACAGTAAAAGGTACGCTGCGGGGCATCCATTTCCAAAAAGGAGAATGGTGTCAGGCCAAGCTGGTGCGCTGTACTCGCGGCGCCGTTCTCGACGTAGCTGTAGACCTGCGCAAACACAGCCCGACGTACACGCAATGGGTCGGCGTAGAGCTGTCGGAAGAAAATAAAAAGCAGCTCCTCATCCCCAGGGGCTTTGGCCACGGCTTCGTCACGCTGACCGACCACGTAGAATTCATGTATAAAGCTGATAATTATTACGCTCCCCAGGCTGACGCCGGCATCCGCTGGAATGACCCGACGATCGGTGTAGACTGGGGTATAACAGATCCTATTTTGAGTGCAAAGGATATGAAAAATCCGTGGTTTGCAGATATTGAGGATGAATTGGAGTTTTAATTAATTTCAAGAAAAATTTAGAAGTATAGATATATTGAATGATGAATTTTTAAATAACAAAAACTCTTATGCAGAATTGATAATATCATTATTTGCATAAGAGTTTTTGTTTAAATTCGTTAACGAAATTTTTTTATCAACCTTGTGTGTCAACAGATTAATTACCTATTCCTAATCGGCAATAAAAGGAATACCATAAGCTTTTATAAACAGCTTATTGAACAGGTCGCGGGACGAGGTGGTGGCTGTGGTGATGGGGAACCATTCTGGTTTTTTCAGGGTGAGGAGCCAAGCTTCTTTTGTTTCGTAGTTTAGCTTATAGGTTGTGCGGCCGATGTTTTTTGTCGTGCCGTCGGGCGAGACGAGGAAGGAGTTGACGGACAGGATGTAAATGGGCGGCGCATATTCGTCGATGGAGAGCGTGTCGACCAGGTCTACTTGATAGTAGCCTTGGTGCATGGCTGTCGGTGCGTAGTGAGGGCTTTCGTCGTAATCGTTCCAGTCCATAGCGTGTGATGCGCAGGGAAATAAAATGGTTCCGCTGAGCAGGATGGCGGCAATGCTTTTTTGCAGGATCTTTGCCATAAGGGATACCTCCTAATAATAAGTATAATTTTTGATTATATTACTATTTATTATGCTGCTTTGTCAATAGAATAATTGCTGTGCAAAAACCATGTTCCAATCGATTTTTGCAAGTGCGAGCAGCATATATAAACTTTTTGGAACGAATATTGATTTCTATATATAGGCAGATATATAATGGTCGTAATCCAATAGAGGATAGAATATTACCGGAAAGGATGACTGACGATGAGACATCAAAGGGTATCTAATATAATTATGACGGCTGTGATGGGGCTATGTGCTGTCATGGGTGCGCAGGCTGCCGATATGAGAAATCCGAGTCAGGAGCCTAATGTCGTTTCCAGCTATGAATACCAGTCTGTTTCCTATGGAAATACGGCTGACGGCAAGACCTATCATCGCGTCGTGACGAAGCGCAACGGCGTGACGGAATCGGATGTGACGACGGTCGATGGAAACGGCGGCGTTCTGACGTGGGATACGGACGACAGGGGACGCCATGTGGAAGGCTATATGAACGGCATCCAGCTGAAAGACGGCAACGTGACGGCGAATACCATAGCGGCGAAGCATGTGCAGGCTTCCGGTGCGGATTTAGGAAATATATACGGCAGACGCGTGGAAGCACCGACAGGGACGATTGGCGGCGTTGCCTTTGCAGGGCAGGGCGTTGTGAACGGAATACAGACGGATGAAACCGATCCGACGTCGGCGGTCAGTGTAGCGTACTTGCAGCAAAAGTTAGCCGAGCTGGAAGCGGAAAACCAAAGGCTGCGGGAAGAGCTTGAAGCCTTAAAAAAGTAAAGATATAACTTCACATAACGTAAGAGCATCCCTTTGTTTTTGTGCGTCAGCGCTGTAATTGATGAGGATGCTCTTTTTTATCGCTCCAAGTTCTTGCTGTTGGCCGGTGTTTATGATATATTTATAAAATGTTTACAGTATATTTACGAATGACAGCGGCGTCTCGCTGAACTGCCGGGAGGGAGAATGGTTGTGTTGAAAGAAGGGAATTCGATGCCGGAATTGGTTTTGAAAGTCGGCATAGTTGTATATTTTTTGCTGATTGTTCCCGTGGCGTTTGTGATGCCTAATTATTTGGCATGGGAAAATGGCTTGTTGGAAATGCTGCAAAATATGGTGCTATTTTTCAATGTAATTCTTTGTTTTTCGTTTTTTCGCAAAACAGCAGGACAGCGATTTCATACATTATGGCTGGCTGTGTCCGGATATTTTTTGCTGCTGTTTGGGAGAGAAATCAGCTGGGGACGAATCTTTTTTCAGACAGGCATGGATGAGCATGGGCCGACGTTTATCTCTATGAGCTCTGTGCCGGGCCATCAGTATATTCATGGCGGTATCTCTATTTATACGGCTATTGTGCTGGTATCTTTAATTTGGCTGGTGCCATGGAAGAAAATTTTTCATGAAATTCCAGTGCCTAAATTGGGATTTGCTATCCTGATTGTAACGGCTGTATTAGCGGCCTGCGGCGATAAGGGGCTGTTGTTTCATTCCTATGTAGACAGCAATATAGAAGAATTGGCCGAGTTATTGTCGTATATCATGCAGGGCGGATTTGCCGCTTGGTATTACAAGCAATTTAAAATGTTGAAATAGCGTTAACGGGCAAAACTATATTCAAAAATGAACGCCGTACATCCGATGTGTGATGTACGGCGTTGTTGTCGTGTATGAGGTTAAAATGACGGCGGAGAAACGGCGAAAATGACGACGGCTGGTTCTTCGCCTACGTTTTGCCAGGTATGCTTCGTTTCGCTTTTGATGCGCACGCTGTCGCCGGCATAGAGGACGCAGGTTTCGAAATCCAGGGTCAGCTCGACGGTGCCGGCCTGGACGAGAGCGACTTCTTCTCCCTTATGGGCCAGCGGTTCCTGGCAGCTCTTGGCCTTAGGCGGCAAGGTGAGCTGCATCATTTCGATGGTGCCGTTCATGTCCGGCGTCAGGACTTCGTAATGAATGCCCTGGTCGATGAGCTGGCGGCGGTTTTCCTTGCGGACGACGTCGCTTTGGATGTCGGGGCTGTCCAAAAAGAATCGGTATAGCGGCTCGTCTAAGGCGATGGACAAGAGGCGAATCGTATTCAGCGACGGCGACGCCTGCCCTCGCTCTATCTGGCTGAGCATAGACGACGTGATTTGCGACGCCTCAGCCAGTTCTTTTATCGTCAGGCCGCGGGCCAGGCGGTAGCTTTTTATTTTTTGACCTAATTGCAGTGATAAATCCATGACAGGCTCCTTTCTGTATTGATACTAGCAGACGAAGGCCTTCTTCGTCAACTATGCGGGCCGCCTCACGTCAGCTTATCCAGCTCTTCCATCATGGCCCGGCGCCGCTTGTACTGCTGCCGCCATTGGCCGACGAGGGCCTGTACGAAGGGCGGCCCGCCGGGAAGGCGTTTCATCTTGCGCAGAATCCGTACGATTTTGACGTAGCTCGGACGGCCAAGGCCTTGGACGGCAATCTCTGTGACGATGTGCTCGTAAAGCTGAAGGAGCTCGTCGGGAAAATTCTCTTTGAGGATGGATTCGTATTGCTGTACTTCCGACAGACGGCAATGCTTTTGGACGTGGCAAAGGAGGCGGTCGTAGAGCTTTTCTTCGGCGTATAGTTGGCCGGCGTAGGGATTGGTTCCCCAGCTGGTCAGGATTTTTTCCCGTTGTTCCCGCCATTCCTCCGGCTTATACTGACTCTTTAATTCCCTGTACAAATCGATGTTGGCGACGTGGATGGTCAGGGCTAAATCCCACAGCATTTGGAGGTAGCGTTCCTGATTTCCTGTCTTTTTGTATAACTCCTTGAGTTTTTCGCAGCATTCGCGGGCGATGTACGACGGCGTGCTGTCGGCGGCGTAGGCCTGTTCCAAGACGGAAATCGCATTGGCGTCGTCTTGCTGCCATTCGTAAAATTCGCTCAGCAGCAGGCAGACGCTGCCGTACTGTTTGTAGTGGCCAATATAGGCTGCTTGTTCCTCGGCAGGACAGCCTTTTTGCTTCATCAGCAGGACATGAGTTTTTATTTTTTGCGGCAAGATGACGTTTTCAAAATCTGTCTGCCGAGCAGCTTTTTGTACTTCCTTATCGGTCAAGGCGAGCTTTTTGTCTAAAAAGTCCGGGCCGGGGAACTGCTGCAGGATAAACTGCATGGCACAGTCTTGGGCCAGCTCATACCATAGGCCGTCCTTATGGGTGTAATCGAGCTGTCGGGCTGCCCAATCGAAGATGCGGAGCTGGTTTTCTGCCGTGCAGTAGGGAAGCAGCTTGCCGACGATTTGATAGCAGAAATCGAATAAGCACCACAGGCCGCCGTCGGAGTCGTCCATATCTGTAGAGTGCAGCTGCGACAGGGTGTAATCTACGGTTTTGAAAATACCGTCTGCCGTAGCGGCGGATATGCGCTGATCCAGGGACGATAGAAAAGAGTACAGCTCTCCTGTAAAATAACTGGCCTGTTCATAATCTATATAGTCATCCCAGCCGGCGTCGGCGAAAATGCGGTCAATTTCCCGTCTCCATTCTTTCAGCAGGCCCTTGGTCATGACGTTTTGCGTGAGCATGCGGAACCGGTTCTGCAGGGCCGGATCTTTTTCTAAGATGGAGTATAAAAAGGCGCGGACCGTCAAGTCGTCGGCGTTGTGTATAAGTTCAGCGAGGATGGTTTCCTTGTCCGGCTTGCAGGTCATTTCGGGGAAATCAGGCAGAACGTCGGCTTTCCAGTCGTCTAAGACATCATCTTCTTCCTCTTCGCTTTCCCATTCCGGTTCATCGGGCTTTGCTGACAATGTGAGGTCCTCTGTTTCCTGACAGGCGAACAGGACGGCGGCCATGTGTTTGCAGTTATTGTCGTCAGACGCGTAAGGGCAGGTGCAGGACATCGCTTCAATGATCCCGTCTTTTATATCGATTTCAACGTCATAGTCTTCCGTTCCCAAGACGACAGCTGTTATTTGCGTGTCTGTAATTTTGAGATCCTCGACGGCGGCGTCGCGGTAATACTCTGCGCCGCGATGCAGTATATGCGGTTTAAATAAGAGTTCCCAGTCCATTGTATGTCCTCCTGCGCATAGTTGTACATAATAGTCTTATTTGAAGATATATCAAAACGTTGCCGTCAGGCGAGAGGGCAACGTTTTGCAGAATCTTATCGTTCATCACCTTTTAAGATGGTGATTTTTTGTTTAAAATGAATGGCTTCGTCAAACTCTTTGAGCATTTCCGGGCTTGGTTCCTTGTCCATCTTGCTGACGACGTAGATGGCGATGAGGGAGAAAATGAATCCCGGTACGATTTCGTACAGTCCCAGCCAGCCGAATTGCTTCCAAATGAGGACGGTCAGGCCGCCGACGATGATGCCGGCCAGAGCGCCGTTTTTCGTCATGCGCCGCCAGTACAGGGACAGGAGAATCGTCGGGCCGAAGGCTGCGCCGAAGCCTGCCCAGGCATAGGCGACCATGGTAAGGATATAGCTGTTTGGATTCAGGGCCAGGATGATGGCCAGGGCCGAGACGACGAGGACGGTGATGCGGCTGACGAGGATCAATTCCTTGTCGCTGGCGTTCTTACGGATAAAGGTATGGTAGAAGTCTTTGGAAATGGCCGACGCCGTGACGAGAAGCTGAGACGACGCCGTACTCATGATAGCCGCCAGTACGGCCGATAAAATCAAGCCGGTGACGAAGGGCGAGAAGAGCATCTGGCTCATGACCAGGAAGACCTTTTCCGTATCGGCGCCGGTCAGCGGGTCGATCAGCACGACCTTGCCGACGAGGCCGACGAGAACGGCCGCGGCCAGGGAAATGACGACCCAGGTCATAGCGATGTGCTTCGATTTCTTCAATTCATCGGGATTGCCGATAGCCATGAAGCGGACGAGGATGTGAGGCTGGCCGAAGTAGCCTACGCCCCAGGCCAGGGATGAAATGATGCCGATAATGCCGGCCGTGCTCGAGTCAGGCACCATATCCAGCAGCTGCGGCGCATCGGCAGCGATGCGGGTCATCGTTTCGACGGGGCCGCCGACGACGATCATGCCGACGAGGGGCACGAGGACGATGGCCAGGAACATCATGCAGCCCTGGATGAAGTCAGTCCAGCAGACGGCCATAAAACCGCCCAGAAAGGTGTATACGACGACGACGCCGGCACTGAGGAGCAGAGCCGAGAAATAATCCATGCCGAAGACCGTTTCAAACAGCTTCCCGCCGGATACGAAGCCCGACGACGTATAAATCAGGAAGAAGATGAGGATAAATACGGCCGAAATGATGCGGATCAGGTTCTGGTCGTCGTGGAAGCGGTTTTTTAAGTAGTCCGGCATAGTCAGGCTGTTGTTGGCGATTTCCGTGTAATTGCGCAGGCGCTGTGAAATATAATGCCAGTTTAAATAGGTACCGATGGCGATGCCGATGGCGATCCACGAGGCGGATACGCCTGTAGAGTAAGCCAGGCCCGGCACGCCCATGAGCATCCAGCCGCTCATGTCGGACGCTTCGGCGCTCATGGACGTAATCCACGGACCGAGGCTGCGGCCGCCAAGGATGTAGTCGCTCAGGTGCCGCTGGGAGCGCGAGTAATATACGCCGATGAGCAGCATTGCCAGCAGGTAAATAGCAAATGCCGTAATTACGGACACATTCGATTCAATCATGAAATAATTCCTCCCCCTGCTCAAACAGGCCGAACGGACGTATCGGCAGACCTGCTCAAGCGATTGTCTTGTAATAGCATTCTGTATATAAATAAAATAATGGTTTCATTGTACTGTACTTTTGCCCGGCAGGCAAGGGTTTTATCGTGATAAAGTGGAAAAATTTATTAAATGTATTTATAATAATAGAATCTAAGTACATTTTTGAAGAATTTGCCCATGCGGAGGCCGCAGTCCGGCGGAACGCATGTCAATACCTGCATACAGAGAAATGGGAGACACTTATGAATATACTGACGTTAGATAAAGTAAAAAAATCATACGGCCTGCGCGTCCTCTTCGACGACGTAACCTTTGCCGTCGACGGCGGGCAGAAATTGGGCCTTATCGGCTTAAACGGCGCCGGCAAGACGACGCTGCTGAAAATTATCGCCGGCCTGGCCGAAGCTGACAGCGGGGATATCTGGAAAAATCAGAAGGCCCGCATTCATTTCCTGCCGCAGGAACCGCAGTTTTTGCCGGGCCGCACGGTGCTGGAAAGCGTGCTGGACGGCGACCTGCCGGTCATGCAGCTTCTGCGCCGCTATGAAGAAGCGGTCCAGCGCGGCGACGACGAGGGCGTCGTCAAGCTGACCGAAGAAATGGATGCGAGCCATGCCTGGGAGCTGGAGCAGCACGCTAAGGTTATTTTGCAGAAACTGGGCATCGACGACCTGACGCAGCGCGTCGATGAGCTGTCGGGAGGGAAGCGCAAGCGGCTGGGGCTGGCCCGGGCCCTGATTATGCCCTGCGATCTCCTCATCATGGACGAACCGACGAACCATTTGGACGACAAGACGATCCTATGGCTGGAAGAGTATCTTCGGGACAGCAAGGCGGCCCTCATTGTCAGCACCCATGACCGGTATTTTCTCGATACGGTCGTCGATTCCATGATTGAGCTCGACCGGGGCCATGTCTATACGTATGAAGGAAACTATGCGGCCTATTTGGAACTGAGGCAGGCAAGGCTGGAGCAGGAAGAGGCGTCGGCAGAAAAGCGGCGCAACCTCATACGGCGTGAAACGGCCTGGATTCGCCGGGGCGCCCAGGCACGCTCGACGAAGCAGAAGGCCCGCCGCGACCGGTACGAACAGCTCTGTGCCATTGAAGACGGCAAGCCTGTGGAAAACGTAGAAATCTTCGATACGTCCGTGCGGCTCGGCAAGACCATATTAGATATTGACGGCGTGGCCTTTGCCTATCCGGGGCAGGAGGCGTTGTTCAGCGGCGTGACCTATCACGTCGTCAAGCACGACCGCATCGGCATTATCGGCGAAAACGGCGTAGGGAAATCGACGATGCTGAAAGTGCTGTCCGGCGAGCTGCAGCCCACGGCAGGGACGCTGACTATCGGCCAGACCGTCCGCTTCGGATTTTTTACGCAGCAGCTGCCGGAGTTCGACGAGTCCATGCGGGTCATCGATTACATCCAGGAGCGGGGCCATTTCGTGACCAACCAGTTCGGCCAGCGCATATCGGCGACGCGCCTGCTGGAGCAGTTTCTCTTTTCCGACGAGATGCAGTATACTTATATTTACAAGCTCAGCGGCGGCGAACGGCGGCGTCTCTATTTGCTGCGGCTGCTCATGGAGCAGCCCAACGTCCTCCTTCTGGACGAACCGACCAATGATTTGGACATACCGACTCTCACCGTGCTGGAACGGTATCTCGATACGTATCAGGGCGTCGTCCTCGTCGTATCCCACGACCGCTATTTCCTGGACCGCGTAGCCGATAAGCTGTTCATCATCGAAAACGGGACGTGGAAACGATATTACGGCGATTACAGCGACTATCTGGCCGAAACCCTTGCCGTCCGCAGCGAGAAAGACGACGTGAAAAAATCGCCGGCTGCGGCGCAGTCAAAGGGCGAAGCGGCTCCGGCTGCCCGCAAAGTTGGTCTGACGGCCCGGCAGGAGGAAGAGCTCCGGCGTATTTTGGAGGAACTGCCGCAGTATGAAGGATTACTAAAAGGCATCAATGCGGCCATCGCGGCGGCCGGAAGCGATTACGAACAGGTAGAATCGCTCTTAAAAGAGCAGCAGGAGACGCAGCGGAAGGTCGACGAGCTGACAGAACGATGGTGCGAGCTGGAAGACTTGAAAGCGGAGTAAAAATATAAACATATGGACGGGTATGACATGGTATTTTTCGTATCTATGATAGTTTGAGCATTCATTCTTAACTATGCAAAATCAGCATAAAAATCATGTAAAAATCAGTAAATAAAATACGGTAAAGTAATGGAAATCAATTCTCTGTTTATGTTATTCTATAGGTAACGAAAAAAGTTTGTGATAAATGATTACATAGTTTGCATGTAAATATTTTTTACAAAAAGGAGAAGAAGATGTCTGTATTCCGTTCCAGATTCAAAGAACTTCAGCGGCGCGTTCCCATAGATGAACACAACTGTGCCGTTCAATTTGACGAAACTAAGTGCAAAAATTGCACATTGTGCCGCCGAGCCTGCGCCAACACGCAGAGCATTATGGACTATTACAGTTTGGCAAGTACGGGCGATATGCCGATTTGCGTCCATTGCGGTCAATGCGCTTCGGCCTGCCCCTTTGACGCTATTACGGAAGTAAACGACGTAGAAAAAGTAAAAGCAGCAATCCAGAATCCCGATAAAATCGTTATTTTCCAGACCGCTCCGGCCGTCCGCGTCGGACTCGGCGAATCCTTCGGCATGGAGCCGGGTACCTTCGTCGAAGGCAAGATGGTTGCGGCCCTGCGGGCTCTTGGCGGCGATTACGTATTCGATACGGACTTCGGCGCCGACCTGACGATTATGGAAGAAGCGACGGAGCTGCTCCACCGCCTCCAGTCCGAAGAAATCCCTATCCCGCAGTTTACGAGCTGCTGCCCGGCCTGGGTAGAATTTGCTGAAATTTTCTATCCTGATCTCCTTCCGCATTTATCCTCGACGAAGAGCCCGATCAGCATTTTGAGCCCGGTCATCAAGACCTTCTTTGCGCAAAAGAAAGATATTGACCCGAGCAAGATCGTCAACGTCTGCGTTACGCCCTGTACGGCGAAAAAAGCGGAAATTCTTCGTCCCGAATTCAACAGCTCGTCTATTTTCTGGGATGTTCCGGAAATGCGCGACACCGATATCTGTATTACGACGCGTGAATTGGCGAACTGGATTAAAGAAGAAAATATCGACTTCGCCGCCTTGGAAGACAGCAAGTTCGATACTGCCTTCGGCGAATCGTCCGGCGGCGGCAAGATTTTCGGCAACTCCGGCGGCGTTATGGAAGCGGCTATCCGCACGGCGTACCACCTGTTTACAGGCCGTCCGGCTCCAAAGGATTTCATTCCCTTTGAAGAAGTCCGCGGCCAGGAAGGCGTCAAAAAAGCCAGCGTCGCCTTCGGCCATTTCGTACTTCACGTCGCTTCTATCAGCGGCTTGGCCAACGCCCGCGCCTTTATCGACGACCTCATCAAAAACAACGATTTCGAAAACTATTCCTTTATCGAAGTCATGGCCTGCCCCGGCGGCTGTATTGGCGGCGGCGGCCAGCCTAAGGTCAAACTGCCTCAGGTGAAAAAGGTCAACGAAGCCCGCATTGCCTCGCTGTACAAATCGGATGAAGAAACGGATATCAAAGCCAGCTGGCAGAATCCGGAAATCGAAGAATTGTACAAGCTCTTCCTCGACGAACCGCTGTCGGAAATGGCCGAATGGGCCCTTCATACCTACTTCAGCGACAAGTCCGACCAGCTGGGCAAGATGAAGAACCTGACGCCGGAAACAAACCCCATGTCTACGCGATTCAAACCGACGGTAAACCAGCCGTTGTAATCAGACATATCATAGCAGCATAGAAATGTAAGACCAGCCTGACGCGCGCGGGCTGGTCTTTTTTTGCATGCGAACAATATAAATGATAAAATGAATCAATATCTATTGACTTATGAGAATTATTCTTGTATAATTTGGTTGTCACCAAGGTAATGAAAATGCATACATGCCTTGCATATTGCCGGAGTCTATCGTTTTCACAAGAGTAAAAGAGAGGAAACTAGGCGCACTCGCCACTGAAATTGTTGAGAACGATACCCATCTGACAAATGTAAAAAAAAGAAAACATATTTCATTTGGAAGGGGTAATTCATCATGAAATCAAAAGTATTCGCATCCTTAGCGGCCGTTATGGCAGTCAGCGCGACTTGCGCCTTTGCGGCCAATCCCTTTGTTGACGTACCGACAGATAGCTGGGCCTACAAATCGGTCGTAGAATTAGCTGACGCCGGCGTCATTCAGGGCGTCGACGGCCAGTACTTCCAGGGCCAGCGCAGCATTACCCGCTATGAAGCGGCGGAAATGGTAGCTAAAGCGATGGCTCATATGGATAAGGCGTCGGTGGAACAGCGGGCCCTTATCAACAAGCTTGCCGATGAATATGCCGACGAGCTGAACAACCTCGGCGTCCGCGTGTCGAATCTGGAAAACCGCGTCGGCAATATTAAATTCAGCGGCGACGCCCGCGTTCGCTTCCAGCACAGCAGCGATGCCGGCTTGAAAAATGACGATGCCTGGGATTACCGTATTCGCCTCCGCGGCGTAGCCCAGGTCAATGACCGTACGACGGCGACAGTGGGCATCAGTACAGGTGACGTAAGCTTTGGCGGCAACGGCGCGGCCAGTGAAAATGCCGACGTATTTGCCGATGACATCAAAATCGATTACAATTTCGGCAGCCCGAACTGGAATTTGAGCTTGGGTCGTACTGATACGTACGTCCTCGGCGGCGAGAACGCCTATGGCTACCAATACGGCGATGTATTTGACCGGGCCGAATTGAAATACCAGAACGATTCCTTTGCCGTAACGGCTGGCTATGGTAAATTTAAAGAAGGCGATATTGCCGGCGGCGAAAACGAAAACGGCGTGACGCTGGACGGCGTGAAGACCGGTTACGGTGAAATCGAAGGCTTTTTCGGCAATGGCTCGTCTGTCGGTGTATACTATAACCAGTTTTCCACGGCCGGCGGCAGCAATCGGACAGCTGCCGATTACTTTGACGTCGACGACCTTTGGGGCGCCTATGCCAGCGTAAATGTCGGTTCGAAATGGAACCTCTTGGCAAACTACGAAAGCATCAGCCGTGATAAATCCAACAGCAGCGTCAGCGATCCCAACGTATGGATTGGAAAGGTTACCTATGGATCGGTCAGCGAAGAACAGAAAGGCTCCTGGGACGCCTGGTTAGAATATATTGACGCGGAAAAAGGAGCGCTGATCGGCGGGGCGACGAATTCCTGGCGCGACAACAGCGTTCTCAACGGCGTTACCTCCTGGGGTGTCGGGTTTGATTATGCCGTAGGCAAAAACGTAGTATTGACAGTAGGACAAACCTTTGGTACAGAAGGTAAAAACGGCTTGAAAGACCCCGACGAATTTACCGATGTAGAGTTAAATTTCTTCTTCTAAGAGACAAAAAGACCTATCGTCTTTTACGTAAAATATAAGAAAAGAAACGGAAAAACCTCTGTAACAAGTATGTAAAAAACGGCTATAAACCGCATGGATAAGCGATTTATAGCCGTTTTGACGTACTAGCAGACTTTCGTTATACTAAATTACGAAAAGAGCGGTGCCGGGAATGAATCCTGGGCAGGCGTCTCTTTGTAAAAGAGCTGAATAGAAGAATTGGAAAAGGCAGTAAAAGAGAGGAAACCAGGACGACTCGCCAATGAACCCTTTTCTTTTTCCTAAGACGCTCGCATGTAATGAGACAAGACATATCATTTAGTTTTAAGAAAAGAGGTTTTCCAAATGAAATCCAAAGTATTAGCATCTGTAGCAGCACTGATGGCTGTAGGCGCAACATGCGCATTTGCGGCCAATCCCTTCGTTGACGTACCGACAGACAGTTGGGCATATCGTTCTGTCGTGGAATTGGCTGACGCCGGCATTATCCAGGGTGTCGACGGCTCCTATTTCCAGGGCGAACGCAACATTACCCGTTATGAAGCTGCTGAAATGGTAGCAAAAGCCATGGCTCACATGGACCGGGCAACGGTTGAACAGCGGGCTCTCATCAACAAATTGGCTGATGAATACGCTGACGAATTGAACAACCTCGGCGTCCGTGTATCGAATCTCGAAAACAAAGTCGGCAACATCAAATTCACCGGCGATGCTCGTCTGCGTTATCGCTATCAGAATTCGTATACTGATAATGACGGCGTTAAGCATGGCGGCAAAGAAAATGATAAGTCTTGGGACTACCGTATTCGCCTCCGCGGCAAGGCGCAGATCAATGACCGTATGACTGCAACCTTAGGCCTCAGCACGGATAGCCAGAGCTTTGGCGACAATGGCGCAGCCAGCGATACGAACATTTTTGCTGATGACATTAAAGTAGACTACAATACGAAATCCTTCGGCCTTAGCCTCGGCCGGACCGATAAATATAAAATCGGCGGCCCTCGCGCATACGGTTATATCTACGGCGATGTGTTCGACCGTGCCGAAATGCAGTTCCGCGGCGACAAATTTGCTGTAACAGCTGGCTATGGTAAATTTAAAATGGGCGATGAAATGGCCGGTGAAGATAAGGTTATGGACGGTGTAAAAACTGGCTATGCGGAAATTGAAGGCTTCTTTGGCAATGGCTCGGCTGCCGGCGTGTACTACAATGATTTCAGTGTAGGCGGCGGATCTGTCGATAATGATTTCTTCCGCGGGGATGACCTCTGGGGCGCCTATGCCAGCGTAAACTTTGGTTCCAAATGGAATCTGCTGGCTAACTATGAAAATGTTGGATTAGCTGATGGCTATAAAACCCAGTATACTAAAGATGATAGCGCTGATTTATGGGTTGGCAGACTGACGTATGGTAAAGCAAATATGTCTGCTCCGAAGTCTTGGGATATCTGGGTTGAATACATTGATGCTGAAGACGGCGTATGGCTCGACGGCTCTACAGATTCGTGGAGATTTGCAGACCAGATGGACAACATCACCTCCTGGGGCGCCGGCGTGGATTACATCTTCGCTAAAAACGCGAAATTCAGCGTCATGCAGTCCTTTGCTACAGAAGCTAAAGACGGAAATATGACAGATCCGGAAGAACAGACTCGCGCAGAATTTGTATTTGCATTCTAATTCCATTGCAGCTATATACACGAAGACTGCTCAACTACGGGCGGTCTTCTTTTGTATGAAACCGCAGCTAAATAGCCCGAAAATATCTGTATTTAGCCTTGCCTTTTCTGAATTTCCTGTTATACTAAAGACAGGCAATAATGAAACCGCGAGTTGCCATGACGCACAAACCCCTCCATAGGTGCTAGCTATGGAGGGGTTTTAACGTTTATTATATGCCGAACGCTGACGGCTAGTCTGGTTGCTTAGTGTTTTCTATCCAGACATTTGCAAATGTAATAGGATATCACATTTGCCGCGATAGAAACTAGTAATGAAACTGCGAGCTCGAACATGTCGCACCCCCTTCCTGTTGCAGGAAGTAAAAGCAACGCGTTTAGTATAGCATGGATAGATTTGCATTGTCTGCAGGCGAAGGGCGCAGCGTTTTATTTTTAACTAAATTTTAATCTATTAATAACAAATATAAGATATCTATCAAAAATGGCCAGTCAAAAAAATTCCCACAATAACTTGACTTGATATTGCCAATAGTCGGAGTTAGTGTAAAATAATTGTGGGAAAACTTTACTGCACAAAAGTGAAGAACATA
>ERZ791821.910-NODE-910-length-20271-cov-3.578601_pt1 | contig 20271 bp, 14 predicted proteins | sample MGYA00510300_ERZ791821 | MGnify/ENA primary metagenome ERZ791821 (study PRJEB30046, sample SAMN00792034) | human gut metagenome | study: EMG produced TPA metagenomics assembly of the A metagenome-wide association study of gut microbiota in type 2... | reverse complement strand
TGGATTTTCCATAACCATTTTGCAGTTTACCATATCCCATGCCTTTCAATCCCTTTTCTCTGCAAAATTTTTCCTCGAAAATATCCCACAAACTTTCATTATATGCTGAATGCGGCTCTAAAACATCTTCTAAAATATAAAAAACCTGATTTCTAAAAGCTTGTGGAAAACTATTATATGTAAACACTTCCAGTTCTCCGTCTGCATTCTTAATTCTCTTTGATAATAACTCGTACATACCTTCTCCTTTCTATCAATCAGCTATTTTTCCTGAAGATAATACCACACCTTTCCCTTATAGATAACAGCATAAGCAGCCTCTTATGAACTAATTAATTTATAATCCAGATAATGTCCTCATAACTAAATCTACATCCTTATTCTCCAGCTCTTGAATAATGTGCAAGTATGTTTTCTGTGTAGTTGTCATACTAGCATGCCCCAATCTTCTTGCTACGCTGGCAATTGAAACACCTGCAAAGAGTAATAAAGAAGCATGCGTATGTCTAAGACCATGAATCGAGATCTCAGATATTCCACATGCTTTACAGTGTCTGGTAAGAACGTCATTCACAGTTGAATTATAAATCTTTGAATCACCTACAAAAATTGGATGATCTTCCGGAAGATTTTTTGTAAGCTCTGAAAATTTAACCACAATCTGCCAGTCAATCTGAATTTTTCTCACAGAAGATTTATTCTTCGTTGGAAGGAAGCCTCCATCCCCTTTGTAATCCCATGTCTTGCTAATTGATAGTGTCTGTCTTGCAAAATCAAAATCTGCCGGTGTGATTGCAAGAGCTTCTGAAAATCTCATTCCTGTTTTTGCAACTAATAAAATAAACCAATCCCAATTTATAGTTTCCTTGATATCTAAATCTGCAATCAATGTATGAAGTTCAAATTGATTGAGGTATTTAATCTTTTTTACTCTTGGTGACTTTCCTTTAATAATCGCTTTTCTGGTTGGATCTCTTTCAATCAGACCATCATCAACAGCATCCAGAATAGCTCCTTTCAGCTGATGATGAAAGTCTAATGTTGTCTGTCTTTCATGATCTTTAGCATAATCGTTTAACAGTTTTTGATACGCAGTTCTCGTAAGTTCTGACACCTTTAATTGTGGAGCAAGCTTTTCAACCCATTTATGTGTCATTAAATACTTTGCCATTGTTGCTTCTCTGATTGCGCCCCTCTTATAAACCTCAATCCACTGCTGATAATATTCACAAAATAATTGTTCCTTGTTTACACTGTTCTGCATAAGTTATCTCCTCTCTAGGAACTGCTTATGCTGATATAAACAATTAACATGTTTCAGTACAAATTATGAAACTGTAATTAATGGTTTAATTTCCTCATCCAATATTTTTCTCAACTCTGCCATACACTGAGAATAATATTTAAACTTCGGTAATGCCTTTTCCTGTGATTCTTTATATCGCGTATAATCAATTGTTGACTTAATTACACTTTCGTTTGGAATTTCCCCATTTCTATAATGCAATGCAGCATACATTACATCATCTTTTGATGCATACCAGGTAACGCAAAAATCAGTAACCACTTGATTGATACAATCATGTTTCATGTTCTCAACAATGTTCATAATTGACTGACCTTTATATTTATTCTCATCCTGCTCAATTCCATTTACCAAAGTAGTCATAATATCAGCTACTTTCGGATTATCTTTACGCATTTCCTCAATATACTGCTTCACTTCATCAATCTGTTTCTGACGTTCTTCCGGTGTAACCGCCTCTGTATCTTCATCTGGTGTAACAATGTTCTGAATTAGATTAATGATATACTCATAATCAATCTTTGTGCTGCTATATGCCATTAACTCATAATCTGTATCAACTGTTTCTTCTGCTTCCGGTGGTGTCTGTGTGTCGTCCGGCTCAGCAAGTTTGATTTTCGTCATAGCATTTTGGTAATGTCCCACATAATCTTCATATTCTTCTTCCGTAATACCATAATCTTCAAGCATGCTTTCATCGTACTGTGTAAATGATTTGATCTGCGCAAATAATCTGTCAAATGTCTGAAATGCTTTCGCAAATACCTTCAGTTCTTTCAACGACATATCCGTTTCTTCATCTGGTGTCTCTGCAACAGCTTTTAATGCAGAAAGTGCTCTCTTAAATGCTGGCTCTACTTTATCCCATTCAGCCAGCAATGCAACTTCTGTACTTCCTGCAGAATATAATTTCACCGCATTATCAACACATTCTTTAAACAATACCGGAGCCTGGAATGTTACAATCTGTCCATAAGCCTTATTCGGATCAAAAATACGATTTGTTCTTGAAAATGCCTGAATCAGATCATGTGGTCCCATTGGCTGTCGATCTATAAATATCGTAGATAAACATGGAGCATCAAATCCTGTCAACAAACGGTCTACCACAATTACTAAATCCAGTTGTGTATTTCTGCTCTTATACTTTTTGTCTTTTCGTGCCAATCGTTTGTTCAAATTTTCATTGTAACTCTGGATTTGAGAAAGATCGAATTTTGTACCAAACATTTCATTATAATCATTTAATGACTTCTGCATCTTTTCCTGATTTACATGCGATCCTTCTTCATTTTCTGTTACAGAATATGTAATAGCAAATTTAGGGTAATCAGGAAGAACCTGTTTCATTCTCTCATCGATTTCCAAATCTGTTTCACCATTTTTCACTTTGCTCAACAACTCATAGTACTTCTGTGCCAGTTGAATCGAACTTGTTGTAAGAATTGCCTCATATGTCTGTCCCTTACCATTTTGAAGACCAAATTTCTGGTAAGATTTATTTAGAATAATATCTAACACTCGTAGCATATGTGTCTCATTGTCATAGAGACTCGGATCTGTCTCATCTTCCATATTCTTTGGACCATTATGCTCAACTTGGAATCCAAGAACTGCATTGTCTTTAATTGCATTCTGTATCGTATACTTATGAAGACATTTTCCATATAGTTCTTCTGTTGTTCTTGGCAAATCTCCCATCTGTGCATATGGATTCTCGGCAAATCTAGGAGTTCCTGTAAAACCAAACCATAACGATCTTCCAAAAAATCGTTCTAATTCTCGCTTTGTTTTCGGTGTAACTGCACGATGACATTCATCCACTACAAATGCAATTCTCAGATTTTTGATTTTATTGTATTCTGGTGTATCCTCTTGCAGTCTTTTAGTAACCAGTATCTGCATCTTTTGGATTGTTGTAACAATCACCTTTCGGTCGCCGGATTTCAATTTTTTCTTCAAATCATTAACATTGTCCGTCTTGTCAACAGCAATCACGTCATTGTTTGCGTATGCCTGAAATGCGCTTGATGTCTGTGTATCAAGATCCTTCCGGTCAATCAAAAAGATGGTTTTATCAAGTGAAGGGATGTCCATCAGCAGATTTCGGGTTGCCTTATAGGAGGTCAACGTCTTTCCAGATCCAGTAGTATGCCACACAAAACCGGATTTTCCTGTTTTGGATGCTTCACGTATTGATTCGATTGCATGAATCTGATACGGTCGTAAAATAATCAATCTCTTTGCATCTCTATCCAAAACTGTATATCTCGCAATCATTTCATGTGCTTCCGGAATACGGAGTACACTCTTTGCAAAGTCAAGATAATCCGACACCGGATTATTCTTCTCGTCAACCCATCCACTCATAAATTTAGCATTCAGGTCGGTATCACTTGCTGCAGCAAAATATTTCGTATCAACACCATTACTAACAACAAACATTTGAACCGCTGAAAAGATACCTGTAAATTTCCCTTCACTAATATATTTCTTTATCTGGTTAAATCCATCCATATATGAATGCTGTCTATTCTTCAACTCTATATGAATCATCGGAAGTCCATTTATCATCAATGTAACATCGAATCTTCTATTTCGTGAAACTGTATAGTAATCATCTTCATCTTTCAAAGCACTATACTGGTTTATCACTTCATAAACACTACTGCCTCCTGCAATATGTTCATGGTTCATAACAACTAAATGAAGTTTCTCTGTATCACGCTGAACGTGCACCATTACCTTTCCATTTTCCCCTACTAACCATTCGCCAGCTTTATAGAAAGACGAAAACTGTAACTGATTCTTTACCTGCTCAAATTCTGCATCAGATAAAGATTCTCCATTCAACCGATCCTTATTGTTCTGTTCGAGAATATATTTAAAATTTCTCCATAGATCCTCCTCTGTCTTCAAATCTTCTCGATATGTCCATTGAGAATCTCCATAAACCAATTGGTCAATCAATTTTTCTTCAATTACTCTCTCTAATTCTGGCATTAACTTGATCTCCTTTTTAGTTTTCTTGTTTTTATTCGATATATTTAATAATAGGTAACACTTACACTGCATTACAGTGAAAAGCTTCAATCCATTGATGATAAATAACTTATGATGGTGAAGAGTGATGAGGTTGTCGAGATTAGAAAAATATGTGCCTAATTTTTCTTGTTCATCCACTGATGGCATTAAAATCGGCATCATTTGTGACGGTTTTAAGGTAAAATGTTTCATAGTTCCACCAGCCGAAGCAGCATCAATATATGATTTTGCATGAGTGGTTTCAAAATATATTTTCAAGTATTGTCCTACTAACTCACTTGATTCAGAAGTGCATGCATATAAAACAGCTCCACCCTGCACATAAATCGGATTTTCATCAACAATTAAAAGACTTTTTCCAATTTCACCACCACCGTTAAAAAGAACATCATCCTTGGTTGGTGCACCTGTTCTATTTTTATAAAATTCATACCTTTCCTGAGAGATAAAAAGCACACCATCTATGTTCTCATTTGTAACATCACTGGCTCTAATATATGGAACCCCTGATTCTGACCATTCCGAATTTGGAATTCGTGCACTATCTTTTATCTCACAAACATCCCCTAACTTACGCTGTTCCCAATCGATGACTATAAATTTATTCCAAAAATAAGGCTTACGTTGGTGAAGAGTAATGAGCTCATCAAGGTTTGAAAAGTATTCTCCAATTCTAACCTGTTCTGCTTTACTTGGCGTAGCGATAGGGAAATCTACAAGTATACTTTGATTAAGATGTTTGATAGTTCCACCAGTTGCTTTTTTTGAAACATAATCCATCAAGAATGGAGCTTTTAGGAACTGAAATAAGTACTTGCTATCTATTTCGTTTTCGTCCTTAACTTCAACATTAAATACGCCTGCATTAAGTGTAGCAGGCATACTTAACCCCTCTACATAAGCCACTTTTCCGAGAGTACCGTCCTTTGTAATTAAAATGTTTCCATTCTTAATTTGTATATTCTTATCTTGGTCATATCTTTCTTTTTCAACTTAATGACATGTAGAATAATTCACTTTACCATCTTCGAAGTCTGTACCAGTAATTAACATATAATCCCCCGCATCTAAAAACTCAGAAGTACGAAGATTTTGCCATCCAATTGTTGCTAACTCTGACAACTTCCGCTGTTCCCAAACAGCTTTTTCGTCTCTAATAATCTCCTCTATTTTGTTGTTCAAATGGAACTATTAAAATACAATATAAGCTTTTAAATTATAAACAATATGAATTTGCACTTACGATAAATATAATCATAAGTGCTTTCATATTGCCTTTATCAATTTTCTTGAATTCAATTGATATGTTTACCTGACCTATATCCAATTTTCCCAAGAATTTATTATACAAACATATTCTGAAGCATAAATTTCTTTATATTCTTTAATTCTTCATACTTGCGTTGGTGAAGAGTGATGAGGTGGTCAAGGTTTGCAAAATACTCGCCTATTTTTTCTTGTTCCGCCACTAATGGCATATAAAATTCTGTTTTCAAAAAATTATCATTATATAATCTTTTAATCGTACTGCCTTCGATTCCGGACCATTTGATAATGCCGTATATGCACTTTAAAAAAGAGTTATCAACCCTCTCATCATGTTTAAACCATACAATATTAGAATCCTGAAAATAAGCTTCTTCTCCATCATATTCAACTGTTCTACCGATTGTTCCAGAAGCAGAAATCAACATGTCTCCAATCTTTGGATATTGAAATTTTTCTTTGTACTCTTCGAATAATTCTCTTGAAATGAAAGCATCTGGTTCAGCCCCAAAAGTTCCGATTTTATAAAATGGAATGTCTCCAACTGGTGATGTCTGCTCTTTGAAAATCCTTTTGCACATCGTCACAGAACCTAATTCTCCGAACTTACGCTGTTCCCAATCTTCAGTAAAACCCTTAAATCTGATTTCTGGAACTTTCTGACCATTTTGCGGAAACATTTTTTGAAGCATATATTTCTTCAAAATTTTTGTTTCTTCGCACTTTCGCTGGTGAAGAGTGATGAGGTTGTCAAGATTCTTAAAATAGTCACTTATTTTCTGTTGTTCTTCTACAGATGGAAGCGTTAGTGTCGCTCCAAAATACCCTTCTGTTGTCATACCTGTGAGAGCAGTTTGTGTCGATACACTAACAAGATATTTTCTTATGTCGTGAAGATAATTTAATTCCAATGTTGCCACATGAGAATTGACAATATTTTTATCCAATTTTACTCTTCTTGTATGCCATGCAAACGCACTACCCGCGCCATTTTTCCCCACGCAAACTGTTCTTGCAATTCCCTCCGGTACAAGTGACGATTCTCCATAGAGAATATCGTTTTCTTCTAATATGAACTTGTCATCATTAACTGGTCCTAATCGATAAATTTCTCCATCGAAAATGTCTCTGTCGTATATATTCCCAACGCCAATTACGTTAGTGCCTTCGCCATAATCTTCTTTACTAATATAGATCCCTGCATTATGGTCAATAACCAACTCTCCCAACTTACGCTGTTCCCAATCTTCTGTATATCCTTTAAATCTAATCGTAGGTTTTGCCATATCTTTATCCCTCCATCTTTCCGATCAGATCATTTAATGAAGTCATTACTGAAGCATCAGAAGATGTTAAATCTTTCAAAAGTGATAAAAATTCCCCTTGTACCTGTTCTAATTCTTCATCTGTCTTCTTCATATCCACTAAAAGCGCATTGAGATCAACTTCTTCCTCTTTTTCAAAATTATCTACATAACGAGGAATATTAAGATTAAAATCATTTTTTTCAATATCCTCGAAAGTTGCAAGATAGGATTCTTTCTCAAACGTTTCTCTCTTTGTATACAGATCCAATACTTCTTCAATATGTTCATCTGTCATTTCATTCTGCTTCTTGCCCTTATTGAATTTTTTAGATGCATCAATAAATAAAACATCTCTTCCATCTCTATGCTTCTTTAATACAATAATACATGTTGGAATTGATGTATTGTAAAATAAGTTGGCCGGAAGTCCAATTACTGCATAGATATTACCAGAGCGAAGTAACTTTTCTCTGATTTTTCCCTCGGCAGCTCCACGGAATAATACTCCATGCGGCAATACGATTGCCATTGTTCCGTTATTTTTCAAATGATATAATCCGTGGAGAAGAAACGCATAATCAGCCTTTGATTTTGGTGCAAGCACTCCATAATCACTGAATCTTTCATCCTGCAAAAATCCAGATGATGCACTCCATTTCGCTGAATATGGTGGATTCATAAGTACCATGTTAAAATCTGTATCTTCATCTGTTGGCCAATCTGCATCTAATGTATCACCATTTCGAAGATTCTGATTTTCTGCCTTAACCCCATGAAGAAACATATTCATTCTGGCAAGATTATACGTAGATGTATTGAGTTCCTGTCCATAATATTTAATATATTCCGAATCTCCTGAATATTTCTTTGCATTCAAAAGAAGAGAACCCGATCCCATACATGGATCATATACAGACAATCCCTTCTTATCTTCTTGACCTGCAATAGCTATCTTAGTTAAAATCTTTGAAACAGCCTGCGGTGTATAGAATTCTCCTGCTTTTTTTCCTGTTTCAGAAGCAAACCAGCCAATCATGGCTTCATAAGCATTTCCCAATATTTCAGCATCTGAATTCAAAAGATCAGCAGTATCGATCACTTTAATCAAACTCGCAACAGTATCACTCTGTTTCTGATCACCCGTACCCAGTCTATTGGAATATAAATCTAAATCTGCAAACAAATCTGCAAAGATAGGATCACTTTGCTCAATATTATTAAATGCTTTCTGCAACTGCTCACGATTGAAAGAATTGTTCTTTGCTGCTTCTGCAAAATATGTATATGTCAAATCTGGTTCAATCACATAATGACATTCTTCTTCAAGCTGTTCCTTTAACTCCTCTGCACTTTCATCTTCTAACGCTTCTCTATATGCATCCAAAGCAACTCTAAGTGTCTCCGGTTTTTCATCATAAAGTAAATCATATACCTTAATCAGAAATGAATCTGATAAGTATTTATAAAAAACAATCCCTAACAGATAGTTCTTATATTCATTCGCATCCATTTTTGAACGAAGAACATCTGCACCACTCCATAATACACTTGTCAAATCTTTGCTGTTTTCAATATCTGCCATATCATTTTTCCTCCGTCTTTGATACTTGTATTCCAAGTATTCATACAAAATATCAATATTAATTTAAATTATATCATTCTTTTCTTATTAATACCAACTAAATCACTGCATTATTTACCAACGCTAATCCTGCTAAATGGATAAATAACCATTTTCATCCATGTACATCCATTTGGCTACACATTTTTCTTGTGAATCCTTCTCCTAAATATGCCTAACGGCGAAATTACTTATTTTTTCAAAAAATATGCCGTACGGCAAAAATACTTGTTGTAAGTATTTTTGCCGTACGGCTGTATCAATAAGACTTCTCTCACTCATCAAACACTCTGGTAAAACTCCAGTTCTCACCCTGATCTTCAGATGTGAACACAAGACCTTCCGTTTCGCCACTCTGCGTCTTCACATGGATTGTATAATTCTCTCCATCCTGCCGTGGCATTTCCAGGTACTGATAATCTTCAAGCGTAAGACCATATTCCTGCATATGCGCTGGATATTCTGTCACAGTATCCATCGGAAGCTCTATTTTCTTCAGTGTCTTTCCACCGTCATTTGTAACATAAATAGACGAATGTGTCTGTGATGCCCCTCCCAGACCGATGAATCCAAACTGCTCATCGAAGAATTGTATCCCTTCTCCTACTCCACCATTTCCGTCGAATGGATCCTCATTTACTATTGTCCAGTTATATCCACCATCTGACGTAGTTTCCAGTTTGTAATAACGTGTTCCAAGAGCCGCATCAACAACTGAAAGTTTCCAGCCTTTCTGTTCATTTAAGAAGAATCGGACAACACCGCTTCCGTCCGTATCGACCGTCCAGGTATTATTTTCTTTTCCTTGTTCTTTCGCCTGTGAATCTTTCTCTGCCTGCTCATTCTGACTAATTGTATCAGGACTGATATATTCTGGTTCCATCATATAACGCACCGGCGTCACAGATTCATCCTGCGGAAGATACAGAGACACTTCATATCCAAGTGCTTCTCCACCGCTATCCAGTGCTGTGAAATCAGTCATACCACTGACTGCTCCGTCACCATCCACATCTCCCGGAAGATAAACAAGACCTTCCGAAGAAGCGAAGGAGCGTTTTCCATAATACAGAATCTCATATTCCGGCGGATTATCTGCAAATGCGTAATTCAGATTCCATTGTGTCACCTGCATCTTACAATCTGATTTTTCCAGAATGGTAAACATAGGATCTAATTTCTTGTCATCATCATAATCTGCATTTGCATAACCTGCGATCTGCACAACAATTTTATCACTTTTATCGATATCATAATCAATCAGATAGGTCTTATCTTTTCCCTTTTCATTCTGTCCGTAGAGATAGGCCGACACGCGGGTTATCGTTCCGTCTTTATCAAAGGACATCTCAAAACTATCTGTGATATATAACTCGTCCGGAAGTTTCAGTTTCTTATTGATATCTTTTATCAGCCCTTCTGCGCCATCACGAAAGAAATTGTTATGTTCATACTCTATTTTCTTTGTCTTAAACAGGCTGTCTACCTTCCAGGACAATGCGCCATTATAAGGAATCGCAGTATATACGATATAAGAAATACATCCAACCGTAACTACAAGTAGAATCAAAAGTTCTGTACCAAACACTGTTTTCCTAAGTGCACCTTTCATTTTAAAAGGGTTTTCCTTTTCCGCGATCAAGCAACCAATCCAGACGCAAAGACTGATTACCTGAAAGATACCTAAAGTAAAAAATGCAAACTTCAACTGCCTGGTACTTCCTGACTTACAAAGTATGCACGTCACCAGCAGAAACAAAATATAATAAAATATACTAAGCTTGCCAAAAATAAATTTCAATTTTTTCATCCGATCACATCCTAATAATACTTCCAGCTCTACTATTTCTAATCATTCTACTTAAAAATTATTTTAATACTTTTTCTTGACCAAAATGTAAAAAACTCATGATCTTTTCTATATTCCCCTGCGTCCAGGCTGTAATCAAACAATGCATCCGATATCTCCTGATCTCCGGAATCCGGATTATGCATCCAGATGCATGGCATCTTAGCCGCCTTAGCAGCTTTCCCACCATTCGTCGAATCTTCGATTACAATACACTCGTCTACCGGTACGCCCAGCTGTTTCGCTGCAAAGAGAAATGTATCCGGTGCCGGCTTTGGATTCTTCACTTCATCTCCACTTGTCACGACATCGAAATATTTCATCAGATCCAGCGTTTCCAGCGTCTCTGTGATTACAGGTTTCGGAGAAGAAGATGCCACAGCTAGACGATATCCCGCATCTTTCAGACAGCAAAGCATCTGCCCTACTCCCGGCATCTCAGGGAATCCGTCTCTTGCAATAATTTCATCTTTCTTCTCTTTCATAATCTGATTCATTACTGCCAGGCTTTCAAATGTAATTCCGTAATTTTCTTTAATCAGATTCATGAAATGGAGTCTTGTAGATCCGATGCATGGCTTATATACATCGTAATCTAAGTCAATTCCATATCGCTCTTTAAAAATTTCAACCCAGCATTGGTAATGAAGCGGTTCTGTATTGATCAAAACCCCATCCATATCAAAAATCACTGCTTTTATCATTCTTATATCCCAACTTTCTATAAAAGATCAATGTTAATGTGGTCGCTACGATCCATCCAAATGGCCATGCCATCCAGATCCCGGTGCTTCCAAAGCTTTTTGTCAAAACCAACGCAAATCCAATTCTCAAAATAAGATCCGGAACTGTTGCAACTACAAAATAGACCATCGCTCCGGAGCCTCGGATAATTCCATCTGTCATCAGCTTGATCGCAATCATAAAATACCACGGCGATACAATTTTCAAAAATGCCATTCCTGCGCTGATCGCCTCTGCACTCTCTGCACCTAAGAACAGTCCCATCATCTGACGGCTGAAAACGAAATACAAAATGACAAACGGAAGTGCCGTAAGCTCTGATAATTTTAATCCGGTACGGAATCCCAACGGAATTCGTTCTTTCTTTCCCGCGCCGATATTCTGTGCCGTATAACTGGATAGACAGGAACCAAGTGTCATAAAGATATTAATGGCAAATGTATTCAGCTTGATTGCTCCCGAATATCCCGCAACAACTGCTGAACCGAATTGATTTACAATTCCCTGTACGAAAAGATTTCCTACACTCAACACGCTCTGCTGAAGAATGCTTGGAATTGCAATCGCCATGATCTGTGCAAATAATTTCTTATCAAACCACGGCTGCTTTTCTTTCCCGGCAAATTTCTGCAATCTTCCGAGAAGTGTTACTAATGCAAGCACGGCTGACACACCTTGCGCGATAAATGTTGCCCAGGCAACACCACTCACACCCCAATGGAATTTTGCTACGAAGATGTAATCAAGAATAATATTTCCGGCTGAGGATCCAAGCAGAAAATATAACGGTGTCTTAGAATCCCCGAGTGCTGTAAATACTCCGGTACACACATTATAAAGCATCAGAAAGATAATTCCGAAAATGTAAATTTTCAAATATAAAACTCCATCTGCCATAATATTCTGTGGTGTGCGGATCCATCTCATCATCTGATGATTAAAGAAATACCCGAATAATGTCAGTATGATTCCCAGCACCATAGAACTAAGAAATGCCGTTGTAACCGCACGCTTCACACCGCCCCGGTCTTCTGCTCCGAACAGTCTTGATACGACTACGGATGCCCCCAGATTCATTCCCACGGCAAATGCCATGAAAATAATTGTGATCGGATAAGATGCACCGACTGCTGCCAACGCATTTTCTCCTGCAAATCTTCCCGCGATCATACTGTCTGCGATATTGTAAATCTGCTGGAACATCACACTGAACAACATCGGCAGAAGAAAGCGCCACAATGTCTTGTTCGGATGTTCTTTCGTTAAATCTGTAATCATTCCACACCTTCTCTCATCACAACTTTTTCAATAAAATTTGTTTCAGTAAAAAATCTGTTTCAATAAATAATTCTGCCAACTCTATAAGCCAATGATCTTATAAATTTCTTCCATATCAAGACTAGCACGAACGATATCTGCAAGCTTATCATACTGTTCTTCCTTATAAGACTTCCAGTCTACTGCCTGTACCGTCTCCGGATCATAGCCTTTCTCTTTCAATAAAGCGGAGAGAAACCCACCTGACATTTCCGGAGAATCAAAGATTCCATGCACATAACAGCCATAGACATTTCCCTTCTGTGAACCATCCGGATGTCCTTGTTGTAGCGTATCAGAATCATTTTCTATTGTTACAAGCCCGGATGCGTGCTCATCAAGAATCGTCTCTCCCATATGGATCTCGTATCCTTCGAAAGGAAGTCCCTCCATCTCTTTCAGGATTCCTTTCATCTCGCCAAATGTTCCATGTACTCTGGTTCTGTGTTTTTCCGGACGGAACACGGTCTTTGTATCCAAAAGTCCCATTCCCTGTGCAGTTCCTCCGTACTCTTCTCCTGTTGGATCTGAGATCTCCATTCCAAGCATCTGATATCCGCCACAGATTCCAAAGACCGGTTTGTTCTGTGCGCTGTGTTTCAGAATTCTTGCTTCTAATCCATTCTGACGCATCCACAGAAGATCACTGATCGTATTCTTTGTTCCTGGAAGGATTACCGCATCCGGATTGCCAAACTCAGCCGGAGATGAAACATATCTCACACTTACTTCTTCCAGTGCTTCTAAAGGTGCTAAGTCAGTAAAATTAGAGATCCTTGGGAATCGGATCACTGCCAGATCGATCAGTCCCGGCTTCTCTTTTTTCTGAAATCGTTCCGTCAGGCTGTCTTCCTCATCCAGATCTAAATAAAAGTACGGAACTACTCCCGTTACCGGGATATCCGTCTTTTCTTCCAGCATCCGAAGTCCCGGTTCCAGAATGGATACATCTCCACGGAATTTATTAATGATCGTTCCTTTGATCCGTGCTTTTTCATCCTCTTCAAGAAGCATTACAGTTCCGGCGATCTGGGCAAACACTCCGCCGCGATCGATGTCTCCGACAAGAAGCACCGGTGCGTCTACAAGCTTTGCCATTCCCATATTTACAATATCATCTTTTTTCAGGTTAATCTCTGCCGGACTTCCGGCTCCTTCGATCACTATGATATCATATCTTTTTTCCAGCTCATGATATGCATCCATAATTGCCGGAATATATTCCTTCTTATGACGGTAATACTCTCTTGCAGCCATCACTCCGATTGGTTTACCATTGATAATCACCTGAGAGCCTGTATCGTTCGTCGGCTTAAGTAAAATTGGATTCATTATTGCTTCCGGTTCAATCCCTGCAGCTTCTGCTTGCATCACCTGGGCTCTTCCCATCTCCAGTCCTTCTTTTGTGATAAAAGAATTGAGTGCCATATTTTGGGATTTAAAAGGTGCAACTTTGTATCCATCCTGTTTCAGGACACGGCAAAGACCTGCTGCCAGTGCGCTCTTTCCGACATTTGACATCGTTCCCTGTATCATAATTGATTTCGCCATATTTTTCGCCTCCTTCACTGCTTTGACAGGATTATTTCAAATGCCCGTAAAAGAACATCATTTTCCTCTTTTGTCCGCACCGCAATCCGATACCAGCCTTTGCTCAATCCTCTGTAGTTCCCACAATCTCGAATCAAAATCCCCTGTTCTAACAGTTGATCAAACAATGGGATTTCACTATATAATAAGAAGAAATTTGCCTTTGTTGGAATAAATCTAATCCCAAACTCACGCATTTTCTTTTCCATGCGCATTTTTTCTTCCACGATTTTGTTTCGTATTTTCTGAACTCTCTGTTCTTCTCTTTCTGTCAGCGCTTCTATCCCTGCTGCCTGCGCCGGAACCGACACACTCCACGGCTGACGGATCTGCTGCATCCGCTCTCTAAGTTCTCCGTCCGATGTCATTGCATATCCTAGTCTCAATCCCGGAATCCCATACATCTTCGTAAATGCTTGTACAAGAAAAAGGCACGCATGATCTGTCACCTTTTTCACCATGGTATACTTCTGCGTTTCTTCCAGAAATTCAATAAAACACTCGTCTAAAACAAGACGAATCTTCTTTTCTTCACATCGCGTAAGGATCTGTTCCATCAGCTCTGGTTCGATCACCTGACCTGACGGATTCGATGGGGAGCATAAAAATACAAGATCAATGTCCTCTGTCAGTTCTTCCAAAAAGCTTTCTGTCAATGCAAAGTTATTCTCTCTTTTCAACTCATGATAAATGATCTCGCACTCTACCGTCCGAAGTGCCTGTTCATATTCTGCGAAAGCCGGAATCGGAAGAAGTGCTTTCTTTGGTTTTTCTGCAAGAACGACAGAAAAGAACAGCTCCGCTGCTCCATTTCCGAAAAGGAAATATTCTTCCGGCAGACTTTTTTTCTCTGCCAGTCTCTTTCTGAGCCGTCTGCATTGACTGTCCGGATAAAGACTCACTTCATCCATCGATCTTTTTGCCGCTTCAAGAACTTCTTCTGACGGACCGTAAGGATTTACATTAACTGAAAAATCCAGCACATCTCCATATGTATAAATGTCTCCTCCGTGTACATATTCCATGAATCTTACTCCTACTTCTCTATGTGTTTCATTTTTAATCTAAAAGTACTGCCTCCAGCTCCTCGCGATTCTCTTCCATCCATTTGATCGGCTTTGGATGTTTAACCTCTGGATCCAGAAGCTTTTCCATCCAGACCATATTATACCAGCGGTCAAATTTGTATCCGCAATGATAGAATTCTCCCACCATGCGGTACCCAAGATGTGCATGGAACTGTGCGCTGTTTTTTGTCAGATATTCATCTTCAATCTCTGGATATCCAATGCATGCATATAGATTGCAAATGTTCTGAGCGTGCAGTACTTTCTCCAGTGCCTCATACAGCTTTTTACCAACTCCGGTTTTCTGCCGGTCTTTTCTTATATAAATTGTTGTTTCCACTGCCCAGTCATATGCTGCACGACCTTTAAATGCCCCCGCACAGCTATATCCAAGAATCTCGCCATTCTGTTCTGCGACCAGATACGGGTACTTTTTCATCGTCTGACGCATTCGATCTTTGAATTCTTCCAGTGACGGAACTTCATATTCAAATGTAATCACTGTATCAGTTACATACGGTGTATAGAGCGCCAGAAGTTCTTCTGCATCTTCCATTTTTGCAAATCGAATCAATAAATCCATAACAATAAACCTCCAAAGACAACCATCATCAGTATCGTTGTCATATACATTAACTTCCCGGCACGAAAAATATCTTCCGGTTCAATCTTACGGATTGCATCGCCGATATAATCCTTTTTATAGACTTTCCCGAAATAAACCGCATCCCCGGCTAACTGTACATCAAGCGCTCCGGCGCATACCGCCTCTGACTGGGCGGAATTCGGACTTGCATGTTTCCTCTTATCCCGTAAGTAAATCTTCCACGCATTCTCTCCATCCATCCCCATCAAAAATGCTGCAGCAACCATAAACCACGCAGTCAACCTGGCTGGAATGTAATTAAATACATCATCCATCTTTGCCGGAATCCTTCCGAAATACAGATATTTTTCATTTTTGTATCCAAGCATGGAATCCATCGTATTCACTGCTTTGTATAAGAATCCAAGCGGTGCGCCACCGATCAGAAGGAATAAAAGCGGAGCCGTCACGCCGTCAGAAGTATTCTCCGCCACAGTCTCTACCGCTGCTTTCGTCACACCTTCTGCTGTAAGGTTCTCTGTGTCTCTTCCGACAATCATGGATACAGCTCTTCTTGCACCAGGCAAGTCATCTTCTTTTAATTTCTGATAAACCTTCCTACTTTCTCCTACAAGACACCGCGCCGCAAATATCTGGTAACACCAGAAGGTTTCTAAAAGAAACCGTACTGCCGGATGAACCTTTCCTGCAGCAAATAAGAGTACCGCCGGTACAAGAAAGGATAATGAAACTGTCAGAATCCATAAAATCCCTCCTACCAGAACTTCTCTTTTATTTTTCTTCTTTTGTTCTGATGCAGGAATCCGACTGCACAACAACTTCCGCAATCCTTTTTCCAACACACTGATCAGGTTTCCGATCACGCGTATCGGATGGTACATCCAGACCGGATCTCCGAAAATGCAATCTAACAGAAATCCTGTAATGCATGCCAAGATTGTCATCTTCCCATTCATTCTATCGCGCCTCCCAGTTTTTGAATTTCATAAAATCTGTGAACGCCGGACTTCCACTCTTCTTCGTCAACGAGCATTCTATACCCTCCGCCATTTTCCACCTGCCAGTGATAAAAATCTTTTTGGTCTTCCGCCAGTTGTTCCAGCACAGCCATAATCGTTCCTCCATGAACGACAAAAGCTGCACTTTCTACATTTTCTTTGCATAATCTATCCACCTGACAGAGCATACCTCTCACACAACGTGAACGGAATTCCTTCTGTTCCTCCCCTTCCGGAAATGCAATCGTTCCACCGGAATCCAGCCATGCCTGATATTCTTCTCTATCTTTCAGTTCTTCATATGTCTTACCCTCAAAGATACCAAAATCACATTCTTTCAGCAACGATTCCTGTTGTATCTGCACCTCTGGATAAATCAACTCTGCCGTTTGAATACATCTCTTCATTGGGCTGACAATCACTTGCTGTACCTGTGGATAGCTATCTATTTTATATTTCTGTTTAAAGTTCAGTACTTCCTGTTCTGACAGTTCTTCATCTGTACTTCCGATATATTGTCTCTTTTCATTGCCCGGTGTCTTCAGATGCCGGATCAAAATAAGTTCCATAAATCACTCCAAAAAAATCTATTTTATTTCATTTTCATTTCTATAATAAAGCATCTATCATAAAACATTTATATGCAATAACATTTCTAGAATAATGCAAGCACTGCCAGCATAAACAGTTCACATAACTGCAGGAAGTATCCGGCAAGATCACCCGTAATACCTCCAAACTGTTTTCTGCTAAACTGATAATAATAAAAGAAAACAGCAAGTCCGACAACTGCTGCTGCCACTCCGCATAATCCCGCTGTCAGATAGAATCCGACTACTGTTGCAAATAGCCAGAAGATCAATACAATCCTTACATTTCTCTTCTGTGCACCGTCTTGAAATGTCCGAAGCAGCCCACTGTTCTTCGCTGCCTGAAACGTCACAACAGAAATTCCACTCAGCGAACGCGAGAACACAAACACGAGTGTTGCCGCAAACAGGCGTTCTGTTCTCATTTCACTAAAAATCCCCACACACAAAAGGAAATAACAGCAAAGACTGATGATCGCAAATGCTCCCGTATGAGGGTCTTTCAGAATCTCCAGCTTCTTCTCCCGGTCTCCATAAGAACTTTTTGCGTCCATTGTATCTGCGAATCCATCCAGATGAATTCCTCCTGTTATAAAAACCGGAATCAAAGTCAATACAACTGCATAAAAGAAAGTTCCTTCTCCCTTCCATGTTGTGATCAGATTCCCGGCAACTATTTCCAATACTCCAATTATAACTCCGACCAATGGGAAAAAGCACATCGCATATCTCATATTCTTTTCATTCCAGTCAACCCGCGGCATCGGAATCTTAGAATACATTGCGATTGCAATGATCATTGCGTTCAATAACCACATTTTTCTTACTCCTCATCATTCACTTAAGTTCTTCATACTGCTCTACTTTAATCTCTTCAAAGGTACTCATCTTCCGATAAACATTCACACCCATCTCAAGAAGTGGAATTGCCGCTACTGCGCCGCTGCCTTCTCCAAGAGACATCTTCGCATCAATCAGATATGGAAGTTTCAGCTCTTCTAAGACCATTCGCCCAGCCGGTTCTCCGGAGCAATGTGATGCCAGGATATAATCCGCCGTCTCATGAACCATACGCACTGCGCACAATGCTGCTGCAGAAGAGATGAACCCATCAATCAGAACCGGAATATGATAGATCGCACCTCCGAGAAATGCACCTGTCATTCCGGCAATATCAAGCCCTCCGACTTTGGACAAGACATCTAAAATATCTTCTCTGTCCGGCTGATTTTTCTCAATTGCCGTCTGGATTGCCTGAATCTTTCTATTCAGCCCTTCTGTGCTAAGTCCTGCGCCTCTCCCTGTCACATTTTCTACACTTTCATCAAGCAGAACGGACACAACAGCACTGCTGGTCGTTGTATTTCCAATTCCCATCTCACCGGTTGCGATCAGATCGTACCCTTGTTCTGCAAGCTCCTTGACCTTTCGTATACCGACAAGAATAGCTTGCGCCGCCTGTTCTCTTGACATTGCAGGTTCTTCCACCATATTCTTCGTTCCATACATCACTTTGTCTTTTGGTTTTGTGACGGATGGAACATCTTTCACCATTCCAACATCGATTGGAAATACGTCCACTCCGGCTGTCTCTGCCATAATACATACGCTCGTCGCACATTTTGTAAAATTGTCTGCAACGATTGCTGTCACTTCCTGCTCGGTCTGAGTCACTCCTTCTGAGACAACCCCGTTATCCGCACAAAAGATCAGTAATCCTTTCTTTTTAATCTCAAAATCTGCTTCTCTTCGGATTCCTGCCATTCGGATCACAGCATCTTCCAGTTTTCCTAAGCTGAACAGTGGTTTTGCAACTGTTTTCCATCGTCTTTTTGCCTGTTCTTCATAGGATTTCTCCGCCGGTTTTATCATTTTGAATTTTTCAATCAATAATCTTTCATTTTCTTTCATCGACATCTTTTCATTTTTTGTCGTTTTTCTTCCATCATCTACCATTGTTATGTCTGCTTTTCTTATTATTTTCTTCTGATCTATAGTTTGTCTTTCTAACTTCACAAGCCAGTTTTTTCGCATTTTCTGGCACTATTCTCCTATTTTATCATAATTTTTTGCATTCTGATATATAAAAAAGCAACGGAATCTGTCATATTTTCCTTGCATTTTTTTATTTTTTGACATTTTACTTTTTTCTTCCTGCATTTTTAATATGAAATCTTTCATTTTCCCCACTTCTTTGTTAAAAAATTTACAGGATTTTTATTGATTTTCTTCACATAATATGTATAATTAAAAAAGGATATGAAAAGCTTGCATAAGCAGCATTTTATTCTATCATTAGAAAAGAAAGAGGTATATGTAAGATGGCAAAAATTGATTTAAGTAAGTATGGCATTACTGGAACAACAGAAGTCGTATACAATCCTTCCTACGAAGTATTATTCGAAGAAGAGACAAAACCGGAACTTGAAGGTTTTGAAAAGGGACAGGAAAGTGAACTCGGTGCTGTCAACGTTATGACAGGTGTTTACACAGGACGTTCTCCTAAAGATAAATTCATCGTTATGGATGAGAACTCCAAAGATACAGTTTGGTGGACATCTGATGAATACAAGAACGACAACCACCCAGCTACAGAAGAAGCTTGGGCAGCTGTTAAAGATATCGCAATCAAAGAGCTCTCTAACAAGAGACTTTTCGTTGTAGATGCATTCTGCGGTGCAAACAAAGATACTCGTATGGCAATCCGTTTTATCGTTGAAGTAGCTTGGCAGGCACATTTCGTAACAAATATGTTCATTCAGCCAACAGAGGAAGAACTTGAGAACTTCGAGCCAGATTTCGTTGTTTACAATGCTTCCAAAGCTAAAGTTGAGAACTACAAAGAGCTCGGACTCAACTCTGAGACAGCTGTACTTTTCAACATCACAAGCAAAGAGCAGGTTATCGTTAATACATGGTACGGCGGAGAGATGAAGAAAGGTATGTTCTCTATGATGAACTACT
>ERZ791821.884-NODE-884-length-20759-cov-3.611186_pt1 | contig 20759 bp, 19 predicted proteins | sample MGYA00510300_ERZ791821 | MGnify/ENA primary metagenome ERZ791821 (study PRJEB30046, sample SAMN00792034) | human gut metagenome | study: EMG produced TPA metagenomics assembly of the A metagenome-wide association study of gut microbiota in type 2... | reverse complement strand
GATGCGAAATCTCAATGAGTTGTGATATTAGACTTTGTTCTGAAAATGCAATTTTCGGACAGCCTGAGGTAGGTCTTGGAATCACACCTGGATTTGGTGGAACACAGAGACTTGCAAGATTAGTTGGTCCTGGAATGGCTAAGCAGATGATTTACACAGCTAGAAACATTAAGGCTGATGAAGCTTACAGAATTGGTCTTGTAAATGCTGTATATCCACAGGAAGAATTATTAGATGCTGCAAAGAAGTTAGCTGCAACAATTGCTAAGCAGGCTCCTATCGCAGTTAGAGCTTGTAAGAAAGCTATTAATGATGGACTTGATGCAAACATGGATGAAGCTATCGTTATTGAAGAAAAATTATTTGGAAGCTGCTTCGAAACAGAAGATCAGAAGGCAGGAATGGGTAACTTTCTTGAAAAAGATAAAGAAAAGAAGTTAAAAGTTGTTCCTTTCCAGAACAAATAATTAAATAAGGAAAACACCACATGGATTTAATTTCATTGTGGATACAATTTAAATTTTATAAAAATATTTTTGGAGGAAAATAAGATGAAAGTTGGAGTAATTGGTGCTGGTACAATGGGCCAGGGAATCGCAAAGGCTTTTGCTATGGTTGATGGTTACACAGTAGCTTTATGTGACATCAAGCAGGAATGGGCAGAAGGCGGAAAAGACAAGATTGCTAAAGGATATGCAAGACTTGTTGCAAAAGGAAAAATGACACAGGAACAGGTTGATGGTATTCTTGATAGCATCACACCAGGTCTTAAGGAAGACTTATGTGCAGATTGTGACTTAATCGTTGAAGCTGCATTTGAAAACATGGAAGTTAAGAAAACTACATTTAGTGAATTAGATAAGATTTGCAAGCCTGAATGTATCTTTGCTTCAAATACATCATCACTTTCTATCACAGAAATCGGAAATGGTCTTACACGTCCTATGATTGGTATGCATTTCTTCAACCCTGCTGATAGAATGAAATTAGTAGAAGTTATCGCAGGCGTTAATACACCTGACGAAACAGTAGAAGAAATCATTAAGATTTCAAAAGAAATTGGAAAGACACCTGTACAGGTAAATGAAGCTGCAGGATTTGTAGTAAACAGAATTTTAATTCCAATGATTAACGAAGCTGCTTTCATTAAGATGGAAGGTGTTTCAGATATCGCTGGTATTGATGCAGCTATGAAGCTTGGTGCTAACCACCCAATGGGACCACTTGAATTAGGTGATTTCGTTGGTTTAGATATCTGCCTTGCAATTATGGATGTACTTTATAATGAAACAGGAGATAGCAAATATCGTGCATGTCCATTAATCCGTAAGATGGTTAGAGGTGGAAATCTTGGTGTTAAATCAGGTAAGGGATTCTACGTTTATAACGCAGACCGTACAAAGACACCAGTAGATGCTCAGTAATTTAGAGCAAACTATAAATATGGAGGAAAGATAAATGGATTTTACTTTAAGCAAAAAACATGAAATGGCTAGAACTCTTTTCAAAGAATTCGCTGAAAATGAAGTTAAACCTCTTGCTCAGGAAACAGATGAAAATGAACAGTTTCCAGTAGAGACAGTTGAAAAGATGGCAAAATATGGTTTCCTTGGTATACCGGTTCCTAAGGAATACGGCGGACAGGGATGTGACGTTTTAACATATGTAATGTGTGTTGAAGAATTATCAAAAGTATGTGGTACAACAGGTGTTATCGTATCTGCACATACATCACTTTGTATCGATCCTATTATGACATTCGGTACAGAAGAACAGAAGAAGAAATATGTTCCAGATCTTGCAAGTGGTAAGAAACTTGGAGCTTTCGGTCTTACAGAACCTGGTGCCGGTACAGACGCACAGGGACAGCAGACAAAGGCTGTATTTGATGAAGCTACAAATGAATGGGTATTAAACGGTTCTAAGTGCTTCATTACAAATGGTAAGTACGCAGATGTTTACATCGTAATCGCTGTAACAGGTAAAGTTGAAAAACGTGGTAGAATGATGAAAGAAATTTCAGCATTTATCGTTGAAAAAGGAACACCTGGATTTACATTTGGTACAAAAGAAAAGAAGATGGGTATCCGTGGTTCAGCTACATACGAATTAATCTTTGAAGATTGCCGTATCCCAGCTGAAAACTTACTTGGTAAGAAGGGTAAAGGTTTCGGTATCGCTATGCATACACTTGATGGTGGACGTATTGGTATCGCTTCACAGGCTCTTGGTCTTGCTGAAGGTGCTCTTGAAACAACAATCGAATATGTTAAGGAAAGAAAACAGTTCGGTAGAGCAATTGGTCAGTTCCAGAATACTCAGTTCCAGTTAGCAGATATGGCTACTAAGGTAGAAGCTGCTAAGATGTTAGTATACAAGGCTGCTAGAGCAAAAGATACTCAGAAGGAATATGGTTTTGAAGCTGCTCAGGCTAAATTATATGCAGCAGAAGTTGCAATGGAAGTTACAACTAAGGCTGTTCAGTTACACGGTGGTTATGGTTATATCAGAGAATATGACGTTGAAAGAATGATGAGAGATGCTAAGATTACAGAAATCTACGAAGGTACTTCAGAAGTTCAGCGTATGGTAATCTCTGCAAACTTATTAAAGTAATAGGAGGTACTAATCGTGAAAATTATCGTTTGTGTAAAACAGGTACCTGATACAAAGGGCGGAGTTAAATTCAACCCAGATGGTACATTAGATAGAGGTGCAATGCTTACAATTATGAACCCTGATGATAAGGCAGGTCTTGAAGCTGCACTTAGATTAAAAGATCAGTACGGTGCTGAAGTAACAGTTCTTACAATGGGTCTTCCAAAGGCTGAAGATGTTCTTCGTGAAGCTATGGCTATGGGTGCTGATAACGGAATTTTAGTAACAGATAGAGTTTTAGGTGGTGCTGATACTTGGGCTACATCTACAACAATCGCTGGTGCTATCAGAAATATTAAAGATTATGATATCATTATTACAGGACGTCAGGCTATTGATGGTGATACAGCTCAGGTTGGACCACAGATTGCTGAACATCTTGGAATCCCTGTTATTTCATACGCTGAAGGTATTGAAGTTGACGGAGATAGCGTAATTGTTAAGAGACAGTATGAAGATAGACATCATATGCTTAAAGCTAAAATGCCTGTATTAATTACAGCTCTTTCAGAATTAAATGATCCTCGTTACATGACTCCAGGTGGAATTTTTGATGCTGTTGATGCTGAAATCACAACTTGGGGAAGAGCAGACTTAGTAGATGTAAACGATGGAGACCTTGGTCTTAAGGGCTCACCTACAAAGATTGCTAAGGCATCAGATAAGGTTCGTAAGGGTGCTGGAGAAAAGGTTGCTCCTGATTCACCTGATGAAGCAGTTGAGTACATCATGGACAAATTATTAACAAAGCACGTTATTTAGTAGAGAGGAGATTATAATTATGCAGAACATTAATTTAGAAGATTATAAAGGCGTATATGTCTTCGCTCAGCAGGTAGATAACGAATTAAGCGGTATCGCATTCGAGTTACTTGGAGAAGCAGGAAGACTTGCAAAACCATTAAATACAGAAGTAACAGCAGTACTTCTTGGATCAAATGTTGGAAATTTAGTTGATCAGTTAGCTGAATATGGCGCTGATAAGGTTATCGTTGTTGATAATCCGGAACTTGAAACATACAGAACAGAACCATATGCTCAGGCTTTAACAGCAGTTATTAATGAATTTAAGCCTGAAATTATGTTAGTTGGTGCTACAGCAATCGGTAGAGATTTAGGTCCTACAGTTTCAGCTAGAGTAGCAACAGGTCTTACAGCTGACTGTACAGTTCTTGAAATTGGTGATTTCCCAATCAACCCAATTCCAGGTAGAGAACAGAAACATAATCAGCTTCTTATGACTCGTCCTGCTTTTGGTGGTAATACAATTGCTACAATTGCATGTCCAGATCATAGACCACAGATGGCTACAGTTCGTGCCGGTGTTATGCAGAAGGCAGAACCAAAGCCAGGTGCAAAGGCAGAAGTTATTAACTTTGACGCTAAGTTAGAAAAGAACAGCAAATATGTTGAAATTCAAGAAGTAATTAAGTCTGTAACAGAAACAGTTGACATTATGGACGCTAAGATTTTAGTATCAGGTGGACGTGGTGTTGGTTCAGCAGAAAACTTCAAACTTCTTGAAGATTTAGCAGAAGCTCTTGGTGGTGAAGTAGCATGCTCAAGAGCAGTAACAGATAACGGTTGGTTACCAGTTGACAGACAGGTAGGACAGACAGGTAAGACAGTTCGTCCACAGGTTTACTTTGCAATTGGTATTTCAGGTGCGATCCAGCATGTTGCCGGTATGGAAGAATCAGACCTTATTATCGCAATCAATAAAGACGAAGATGCTCCAATCTTTGACGTAGCTGATTACGGTATTGTAGGTGATTTAAACAAAATCGTACCACAGCTTACAGTAGCAATTAAGGCAGCAACAACTGAAAAATAATCGCGAAGCTTTGAGTAAAGCGACGTAAACATAAAAAGCGAGAAGGTGGAATCGTGCTTGCACGAATGAAACCTTCTCGCTTTTTATGTTACACGCGGCATTTTGCGAATGCCGCGTGCTTCTAGATTTGTTTTACAAATCAAGAAGAAACGTCGCTTTAAAGAAATGAAAATAATGTCAAAAAAATTTCTTATGGAAAAATATAATATTGATATTAGTGAATATGATTTGATAATAGGGTATAGAGCTGATGATTCTTATTTCAGATTTGCAGAAGACTTTTTAAATAATTCAATAAGTGTTGAAAAATTAGAAAGAGCAATGTATTTAGGAAAATTAAGGGAACAAATTGTATTAAAAAGTGAAAAAGCTTTTGAACAATTAGATAAATTGTATGCAAGCGTAAGTAATTTAAAGAAGCAAAGGGAGAAACTAGGTGTGTCCCAAAGTATGTTGTCTAAAAAGAGTGGCACAAGTTTAAGAACTTTACAGGCTTATGAGCAAAGAGCAAAGGATATTAACAAAGCCAGTGTGGGAACAGTAAAAAATATTGCTGAAACTTTAGGATGTAATATTGAAGAAATAATTTGATAAAGTTAAAAAATGATTTGCATGATTAAATAATTTTAGAAAAATGGCAGAAAATAATAGTAAATGTTAAAAAAATGAAAAAACACTGTAAAAACGTTTAAAAATCTGTTAATATTATAAGGCAATAGCAAATAATAAGAAAGGAAAGTATAGCTAGGCTATACAAAAGAGGAGAATGTTAGAGAAAATATTTAAACTCAAACAGAACAATACTTCTGTTAAGACAGAAGTAATTGCGGGTCTTACAACATTTATGACTATGGCATATATTCTTGCTGTAAACCCAAGTATTTTAAGTGCTTCCGGAATGGATAAGGAAGCGATTCTTATTGCTACATGTTTAGCTTCATTTATTGGTACAATGTGTATGGCGTTTTTTGCAAATCTTCCATTTGCTTTATCAGCAGGTCTTGGACTTAATGCTTATTTTGCATACACAGTTTGTGGAGAAATGAAATATTCATGGCAGATAGCATTATTTGCAGTATTTGTTGAAGGTATTATTTTTATAATTCTTTCTTTAACAAATGTACGTGAAGCTATTTTTGATGCAATTCCATTTAATCTTAAGAAAGCAGTATCAGTTGGTATTGGTTTATTTATTGCTTTTATTGGTTTACAGAATGCAGGACTTGTTCAGAATTCTGATTCAACACTTGTTACTATTACAGACTTTACACAGAATTTCCATACAGCAGGCATTACAGCATTATTAGCTGTTATTGGTGTATTCATTACAGCTATACTCTATATTAAGAGAGTAAAAGGATCAATTCTTATTGGTATCGTATCAACATGGATTCTTGGAATTATCAGTGAATTAGTAGGATTGTATGTTCCTAATGTAGAAAAGGGAGTATATTCAGTTATTCCAACTAATTTTGTAAGTTTTGATTTTTCAGCATTAGGAAAAACATTTGGTCAGTGCTTCAACCTTGACTTCAAGGCTGTTGGTCTTGTTAACTTCATCATTGTTGTATTTGCATTCCTTTTTGTAGACTTATTCGATACGTTAGGAACAATCATTGGTGTAAGTACAAAAGCAGGTATGCTTGATGAAGATGGTAAGTTGCCAAAGATTAAACCGGCACTTTTATCTGATGCTATTGCTACATCAGCAGGTGCTATTCTTGGTACATCAACAACAACAACATTCGTTGAATCATCAGCAGGTGTTGCAGAAGGTGGACGTACAGGTCTTACAGCAGTTGTTACAGGATTATTATTCTTAGTAGCTGTTATTTTCTCACCTTTATTTGTTACAATTCCATCATTTGCTACAGCTCCGGCACTTATTATGGTTGGATTCCTTATGTTTGGAGCTATTACAGATATTAAGTTTACAGATGATAATTTAACAGAAGCTATTCCAGCTTACCTTTGCGTAATTGCAATGCCATTATTTTACAGCATTTCAGAAGGTATTTCAGTAGGAATTATCTCATATGTATTAATTAACTTAGTATGTGGAAAAGGTAAGAAGGTTAAGCCTTTATTGTATGTTTTAGCTGTATTATTTATTTTAAAATATATATTCTTATAAAATAATATAACTATAGATTTGAAAATTGAATATTAACTGCATATATATAATGTTATATGCAGACAAAATAAAGGTTATGGTACTAACTTGGTAGTTGGTATCATAACCTTTTATGTTATATATATGTTTACCATTTTAGTCAAAGCAGTTATAATGTAAAAGAAGAAAAATGTATATATGAAAATATGTAAATAAGAAAATATATAGTGCTAATTAAAAATAGATAATGGGAAAAGCTAGGTGGAAGCATTGTATATAATGTAACATTCTTCCAAGGTATATTTACATAGACAATATATAAAATAGTTATATAGGAGAAATTTATGAATATAAAAATTGAGTGGAAACAGTGTTTGAAAATTGGAATAAGTATATTCGCACTTTTTTTGTGTATTAACTACTGGAATGCGGTAGCTAATACGATAAGTGTGTTTATTAGTGGTGTTACTCCGATTTTAATAGGGTGCGTGGTTGCGTATATGGTTAATATTTTTATGTCAGGACTTGAAAAAAGATATTTTCCTAACAGCACCAAAGAAGGTGTTATAAAAAGCAGAAGACCTGTATGCATGGCACTGGCAATCGTTATTGTTTTAGGTGTGATAGCACTTTTGATTTATATGATTATACCAGAATTAATCAGATGTATTGAGACTTTTATTAATGGCATGCCGGATTTAATAAAAGAAATTTCTCAAAATAAATATGTTAAAAGAATGGTTTCTCAGGAAACATTAGACCAACTAAAAAACATGAAATGGGATAGCTATTTGGAAAAAATAGGTGGCTTTCTGTTTTCAGGAATTGGTGGTGCGGTAAATGCAGTGGCTGCTGTTGCAAGTTCTGTTATATCTGTTGTGGCAACTATTTTAATTGGAATTATTTTTTCTATATATTTTCTAACAGGAAAAGAAAGATTAATTAATCAAACAAAAAGAGTAATAAAAGTTGTTTTTAAGGAAAAATGGTATAACAAAATAATGCATTATATTTATATTTTTGATGATTGTTTTCATGGTTATATTGTGGGCAAATTAATTGATGCAGTTGTCCTTGGTGGGATGTGTATGCTTACCATGTTTATTTTAAGATTGCCATATGCGGTTATGATTGGAACACTAATAGGTTTTACTGCATTAATACCAGTTGTTGGTGCATATGTAGGAACTGCTGTTGGGGCAATTATGGTATTAACTGAGTCACCAATGCAGGCTATTATATTTATAATTATTATTATGGCAATTCAGTTAGTAGAGGGAAATGTAATTTATCCAAAAATCATGGGCAATTCAATAGGTCTTCCCGGAATTTGGGTTTTGGCAGCTGTAACTGTAGGTGGTAGTTTGTTTGGAATAATTGGTATGTTAATTGGTGTTCCAATTATTGCGGGATTCTATAAGATAGCATCTGAAAGTATTCATAAAAGGGAAGAAAAACTAAAATAAATCCTTTTAAAAAGTGCAAAAACAACGCTAGAAATATTATTGAAAAAATACTACAAAAGAAGTATTATATATTTTGTAGAACTAACAAAAGTTAGTAAGGACAAACAACTAAGGAGGAAAAGAAAATGGATGTATTAAAGAAAGTAGGAATGTTCGCAGCTGGAACATTATTTGGAACAGCAGGAATTAAAGTTTTAACAAGCAAGGATGCAAAGAAAGTATATGCTAACTGTACAGCAGCAGTTTTAAGAGCTAAGGACTGTGTAATGGATACAGTTACAGCAGTACAGGAAAACGCAGAAGATATTTATTCAGAAGCACAGCAGATTAATGAAGAAAGAGCTGCTGAAGAAGATATTTTTGAAGATGAAGATGTAGTGGAAGACGAAGAAGGCGAAGAAGAATAATGAAATTTGTTATTAAACACGATATAAAAGGAAGAATTCGTGTACATTTCATTAATGGAAAAATGTCTTACAGAGACGCTGATATTGTTCAGTATTATTTTGAAAATCTGGCTTGTATAGAAGCGTGTAAAGTGTTTAATAGAACAAGTGACGTTGTACTTAATTATACATGTACACGAAATAACGTACTGAAACTTTTACAGACTTTTTCTTATAAAAAAGTTAATGTGCCTGATACATATTTAGAGAATACAGGTAGAGAACTAAATGAATATTATAAGGAAAAGCTTATTGACAGGGTAATGGTACGCTATGGATGTAAGTTTTTACTTCCAACAAGTGTAAAGATAGCATTGACACTTTATAATGCTACAAAATATATCGTCAAAGGCATAAAGGTTTTGGCAAAAGGCAAACTGGAAGTGCCTGTTTTAGATGCTACAGCCATAGGTGTATCTGTATTCAGAGGAGATACATCTACAGCAGGCTCTATTATGTTTTTACTTGGTATAGGCGAGTTACTTGAAGAGTGGACTCATAAGAAATCTGTTAGTGACTTAGCAAAGAGCATGTCGCTTAACATTGAAAAAGTCTGGGTTAAGCATGGTGAAATTGAAGAGCAGATTGAATATAACAAAGTTAAACCTGATGATATTGTAATTGCAAGAATCGGCGAGATGGTTCCTTTTGACGGAGTTGTAGTTTCCGGTGAAGCAATGATTAACCAGTCATCAATGACAGGAGAATCAATACCTGTAAGAAAGGTTACTGATAATTATGTATATGCAGGAACTGTTATTGAAGAAGGTCAGATAGAAGTTAGAGTTAAACAGACAGGTGGAACAGGTAAGTTTGATCAGATTGTTACAATGATAGAAGAATCTGAAAAATTAAAATCTTCAATAGAAGGAAAAGCTGAACACTTAGCTGACAAACTTGTTCCATTTTCATTAGGTGGAACACTTTTAACATATCTGTTTACAAGAAATGCTATCAAGGCAATTTCTATACTTATGGTTGATTATTCCTGTGCATTGAAATTGGCTATGCCTGTTTCTGTGCTGGCAGCCATAAGACAGGCGAGAGAACATAATATTACAGTAAAAGGTGGTAAGTTCCTTGAAAAAGTTGCAGTAGCAGATACTATTGTGTTTGACAAAACCGGTACATTAACAAAAGCTGAACCGGTTGTTGTGGATGTGGTGCCTTTTAACGGTTATTCAAAAGATGAACTTTTAAGAATAGCAGCCTGTTTAGAAGAACATTTTCCACATTCTATTGCAAACGCAGTGGTGAATAAAGCAATAGAAAGAAATTTAGTTCACGAAGAACTTCATAGCAAAGTTGAATACATAGTTGCCCATGGAATAGCTACAACTATTTCCGGAAAACGTGCAGTTATTGGAAGTTATCATTTTGTTATGGAAGATGAAGGCTGTGTTATACCTGAAGGCAAGCAGAAATTATTTGATAGTTTACCTAATGAATATTCACATTTGTATCTTGCAATTGAAGGCAAACTTGAAGCAGTAATATTAATTGAAGATCCTTTACGTGAAAATGCAAAGGACACAATTAAAAAGTTAAAGAAGAATGGCATTAAGAAAGTTGTTATGATGACTGGTGACAGTGACAGAACAGCAAAAGCCATTGCAAAAAAAGTCGGTATAGATGAATACTATTCAGAAGTTTTGCCGGAAGATAAGGCAAAGTTCGTAGACAAAGAAATTGCAATGGGACATTCTGTGATTATGATTGGAGATGGCATTAATGACTCACCTGCATTATCTAAAGCAGATGTTGGAATAGCCATGAACCATGGAGCACAGGTTGCAAAGGAAATTGCAGACATAACTATTGATGGCGAGGATTTAAGCCAGATAGTAACATTACTTAAAATAAGCAAATCATTAATGAAAAGAATTAATAGAAATTATCGGACAATTGTTTCCTTTAATAGCGGTTTGATTGTAATGGGAGTTGCAGGAATCATTGCACCTACAACATCAGCGCTGTTACATAATGCATCTACTTTGGCAATTGGTTTAAGTAGCATGAAGGATTTAGATTTGGAAAGATAATAGTTGTGGTATAACACAAATAGTTGAGTGGAATATCATAGACAACAACTTGAAAATAAAGAATCAAAAGAGGACTATAGTTTGGATGTAGAAACATTCAGGCTATGGTCTTTTTTTGCGCAATACGAAAAAAAGTTACTGAGCGGAAAATCCCTTTATTCCTACTAATTTTCTATGAAAAAATAAAAAAATAAAAAAACACTTGATTTTTTACCATAGTTAGAATATTATAACTATAGTTAGATACAACTAACTTCTTTTGAATAGACATTTGGACTCCGAAGAAAGCCCGGAGGGAGTAGCTACCCTCCGTTCGGAATCCTCCAAAAACAACCAGAAAGGTAAGAGAGGAGACACAATGAATTTTTTAGAAATTGAAAAAGTTATTGGAAGAGAGATTATTGATTCCAGAGGTAATCCTACTGTTGAAGCAGAGGTATATTTAGCTGATGGAACAGTTGGAAGAGGAACAGCACCTAGCGGAGCTTCCACAGGAGAATTTGAAGCCTTAGAGCTTAGGGATGGTGACAAAGACAGATATTTAGGAAAAGGTGTTGCCAAGGCTGTTGATAATATCAATACAGAGATAAATGATTTACTTGCAGGAATGGATGCAAGTGATATTTATGCAATAGATAAGGCTATGATTAAAGCCGATGGAACAAAGGACAAATCAAAGTTTGGTGCTAATGCAATTCTTGCTGTATCAATTGCAGCGGCAAAAGCAGCAGCACAGTCTTTAGAAATTCCCCTTTACAGATTTTTAGGAGGAATTTCAGGAAACAAACTACCGGTTCCTATGATGAATATTTTAAATGGTGGTGCTCATGCGGCAAACACAGTAGATGTTCAGGAATTTATGATCATGCCTGTAGGGGCTGATTCATTTAAAGAAGCATTAAGATGGTGTTCAGAAGTGTTCCACAATTTAAGTGCTTTATTAAAAGAAAACGGACTCGCAACATCAGTTGGTGACGAAGGAGGGTTTGCTCCTGACTTAAGCAGCGATGAAGAAGCAATTGAATACATATTAAAGGCTGTTGAAAGAGCAGGTTATGAACCTGGAGGGGACTTTATGATTGCAATGGATGCAGCATCAAGCGAATGGAAAGGTGAAAAGAAAGGTGAGTATATTTTGCCAAAGGCTGGTACAAAATATACATCAGAACAGTTAATTGAACATTGGAAGAATTTAGTAGAAAAATACCCAATCATTTCAATTGAGGATGCCCTTGATGAAGAAGATTGGGAAGGATGGAAAAAACTTACAAAAGAACTTGGTGATAAAGTTCAGTTAGTAGGTGATGACTTGTTTGTTACAAATACAAAGAGATTAAGTAAGGGGATTGAACTAAACTGTGGTAATTCGATTTTAATAAAGTTAAATCAAATTGGTTCAGTTTCTGAAACATTAGAAGCCATTAAGATGGCGCATAAAGCAGGATATACAGCAATATCTTCACACCGTTCTGGAGAAACAGAAGATACAACAATTGCAGATCTAGCCGTAGCACTTAATACTTGCCAGATTAAAACAGGAGCACCAAGTAGAAGTGAAAGGGTTGCAAAATACAACCAGCTTTTAAGAATAGAAGAACAGTTAAAAGATGCGGCTGTTTATCCTGGCATTAAAGCTTTTAATATTAAAAAATAGTATAATAAAGGCATTTTTAGAGGAAAAAATATGGTTGAAAAATATTTAATTGAATGGTGTTCATCCACTTTGGCGTCGTTAAAGACTGCAAGCCTTTTTAATTGGCACTACGTTCACGACAATATTACTTTAGAACAAGTGAAAAGCAGTATTGATGAAATGAATGAAAAATTCAAAGAAAAAGGAATTCAGATTGAAATACTTCGTGAAGAAGAAACCTGGGCGCTTATTTATGTGTACAGAGTAAAAAAACTTGAAGAAGACTTAAAGAAAAATGAGGTTAGTAAATTTTTAAGAGAAAATGGGTACAAAGAGACTTGTGTAAATTATGCGATAAGCTTACTTAAAAAAAGACTAATGGATTTAAAAGCTTTTCCGCATGAAATAGGAGTGTTTTTAGGATATCCAATAGAAGATGTTATAGGGTTTATTAATAATAAAGGGTGCAACTTTAAATGTTGCGGGTATTGGAAAGTTTACGGGGATAAAGAGAAAGCAATCAAAGAATTTGCAAGGTATGATAAGTGCAGAATGATTTATACAAAGTTATGGAATCAGGGGAGAAGCATATTGAAATTAACGGTGGCAGCATAACTGTTTAAAATATATTTTTCAACAATATTTATTTCATGTTTTGAAATAATAAGGGGTTAGATGGAAAATAAAACTATGAAATGGGAAAGAGTAAAAATAACGAAAACAAAAATATGTACTTTAATGAAGAATGTGAAGTATAAGAACTATGGAAACTACAGAATTAAACACAAAAAAGACTAAATAAATAATGTAATTATTATAGTAGAAAGAAGGAAAGAAATGAGTAAAATAGCAGTAGTATTTTGGAGTGGAACAGGAAATACAGGAGTAATGGCTACTAATGTTGCAGAAGGTGCAAAAGAAGCCGGAGCAGAAGTTGATGTAATATATGTATCAGACTTTAGTGCTGATAAGATGGATGATTATGACGCAATTGCGTTTGGTTGCCCGTCAATGGGGGCTGAACAGTTAGAAGAAAGTGAATTCGAGCCTGTATTTTTAGCTTGTGAACCAAAATTAAGTGGAAAGAAGATTGCCTTATTTGGCTCATATGGCTGGGGCGATGGCGAATGGATGAGAAATTGGGAAGAAACATGCAAAAACGACGGTGCAGTTTTAGCAACAGATTTTGTAATCTGTAATGAAGCACCTGACGATGATGCAATTGAACAGTGTAAAGCTTTAGGAAAAGCATTAGTTTAGGTTACTATTTTAAATATCTATATAAGGGCAATTAAAAATATAGGTATTTAATTTAATAATACATACACGATACTTACATATATTTTGTAATTTTAATCTTAATCCAAAAAAGGCCGAAGCATTAGTGCTTCGGTTCTTTTTTTCTTGACCGAATTATGTGTAAGTGCTATTATTTAAAATAGTTTATAACGGATTACTATGTTATATATATTAAATAAAAAAATGTGAGGTATACGAAGATGACAAAGAGTTTTGACGATTTACTAGCAAAGGTTTCACAGTGCTCAAAGAAAACTGTAGCAGTTGCATGCGCACAGGATGATGCAGTACTTGAGGCTGTAAAAGCAGCAAAGGAAAGAGGAATTGCAGATGCAATTTTAGTAGGCAATGAAGCTGAAATTAAAACTATTGCAAGAACATTAAAAATGCATATAAATGAATATAAGATTATTAACGTAGAGGATCCTGTTGAGGCAGCAAGAACAGCAGTAAAGTTAGTTCATGATGGCGAAGCAGACATGTACATGAAGGGACTTATTGATACTAAGACATTCTTAAAGAGTGTACTTGATAAGGAAGTTGGTCTTAGAACAGATAAAACATTATCACACGTTTGTGTATTTGAAATCAAAGGTGTTGATCGCTTATTATTCTTATCAGATGTTGCTTTTGTACCATATCCTGATTTAGCTACAAAAGCAAATATTATTAAGAATACAGTAGAAATTGCTCACGCATGTGGAGTTGAATGCCCTAAGGTTGCACCAATTGCAGCAGTTGAAGTTGTTAATCCAAAGATGCCATGTACAGTAGAGGCTGATGAGTTAACAAAGATGAATGAAAATGGTGAAATCACAGGTTGCATCGTTGATGGACCACTTTCACTTGACTTAGCAATTGAACCACAGGCAGCTTTCCATAAGGGAACAACAGACAGAAAGATTGTTGGTGATGCTGATGTATTATTATTCCCTGATATTCATGCAGGAAACATTACATACAAGTGCTTAGTTCATACAGCTGAATGTAAGAACGGTAACATCTTAACAGGTACAAGCGCACCTGTTATCTTAACATCACGTTCAGATGAATTTGAAGTAAAGGTAAATTCTATTGCTTTAGCAGCGATTGTAGCTGAAGCAATGAACAAATAAATATGACTTTTTAATCGCTCGTTAATTGCGGGTGATAATCTATACATTAAAAATAAGGAGATTTTAAAATGGCTTATAAGATTTTAATTATCAATCCTGGTTCAACATCAACAAAGATTGGTGTATACGAAGATGAAACACAGGTAATGGAAGAAACACTTAGACATTCAACAGAAGAGATTGCAAAATATGAAACAATTTATGCACAGAAAGATTTCCGTAAGGAAGTTATTTTAAATGTACTTAAAGAAAAGAATGTTGACTTAAACGATATAGATGTAGTAGTTGGACGTGGTGGTTTATTAAAACCAATTCCAGGTGGTACATACGCAACAACACCTGAATTATTAGAAGACCTTAAGATTGGAAAACAGGGACAGCACGCATCAAACCTTGGTGGTATTTTAGCACATGAAATCGCTGCTGAAATTAATGTACCATCATATATCGTTGATCCTGTAGTAGTTGACGAACTTCAGGATGTAGCAAGATTATCAGGACATCCTTTATTCCCACGTATTTCAATTTTCCATGCATTAAATCAGAAGGCTGTTGCTAAGAGATATGCAAAGGAAGTTGGAAAGGCTTATGAAGACCTTAACTTAATTGTTGTTCATATGGGTGGTGGTGTTTCAGTTGGAGCACATAAGAATGGTAAAGTTATTGATGTTGCAAATGCATTAGACGGAGACGGTCCATTCTCACCTGAAAGATCAGGCGGACTTCCATCAGGTTCATTAATGAAGCTTTGCTTTAGTGGTGAATACACAAAAGAAGAAGTTGGAAAGATGATTAACGGTAACGGTGGTTTTAACGCATACGTTGGAACAAATGATATGAGAGATCTTTTAAAGATGGCTGAAAATAATGATGAAAAGGCTCAGTTAGTAATGGACGCTTTCCATTATCAGCTAGAAAAAGAAATCGGTGCAATGGCAGTTGTTCTTGGCGGAAAAGTTGACCAGATTATCTTAACAGGTGGTATTGCATATAGTGCAAATACTCAGAATCACATGAAGAATGCCGTAGAATGGATTGCTCCAGTTACAATTTATCCTGGAGAAGATGAACTTCTTGCATTAGCTCAGGGTGCTCTTAGAGTTATGAATGGTGAAGAAGAAGCTAAAGTATACTAGGAGAAATTAATGAAGAAAAAACTTATAAGATCATCAAGTGACAGAATGTTATGTGGTGTATGTGGCGGTCTTGGAATTTATTTTAATATAGACTCAACAATTGTAAGGCTTATTTGGGCAGTAGTTACTTTATGTTCCTGTGGTACAGGAATTTTAGCCTATATAATTGCCACATTAATAATTCCTAATGATGATATAATACAGTAGTGAATATATTTTAGAGTTTAAGGAAGAATATATAATATAAATAAAGGCTATGGAGATTTAGAGAATTTGTCTCTAATATTCATAGTCTTTATTTTTAAGAGGAAAATTATGTTTAAGTTATTAAAATATTTAAAAGATTACAAAAAAGAATCATTATTAGCTCCATTATTTAAAATGTTGGAAGCGTGTTTTGATTTGCTTGTTCCATTAGTTGTGGCAGCAATAATTGATAATGGTATAGCAGAAAATGACACAGCCTACATTTTGAAAATGGGTGGTGTATTGCTTTTATTAGCTGCAATAGGTCTGACATTTTCAATAACAGCACAATATTTTGCGGCAAAAGCAGCAGCAGGTTTTGGTAGAGGGTTAAGACACGATTTGTTTAAACACATTGGCGGTTTATCTTATACACAAATTGATCAGTACGGACCATCTACTTTTATTACCAGAATGACTGCTGACGTAAACCAAATACAGAATCAGGTGAACATGATGCTAAGACTTTTATTACGTTCACCTTTTATAGTAATTGGTGCTATGATTATGGCATTTACAGTAGATGTAAAAACAGCAGTGGTTTTTGCAGTGGCAATTCCAGGACTTTCAGTGATTGTATTTGGAATAATGTTAATCACAATACCTATGTACAAAGTTGTGCAGAATTCTCTTGATGTTGTAATGGGGCATACAAGAGAAAATTTAAGTGGTACAAGAGTTATAAGGGCTTTTAACAGGGAAGCTCAGGAAGTAAAAGAATACAATGAAGAAACTCAGGTTTTAAACAGATTTCAAATTATTGCAGGAAGAATTTCAACACTTATGAATCCGGCTACTTTTATTATTATAAATGTTGCTATCATAGCAATTTTGTGGTACGGCGGAATTAGAGTAAATGTTGGTGGACTTTCTCAGGGACAGGTTGTTGCGTTAGTCAACTATATGTCACAGATTTTAGTTGAGCTAATAAAACTTGCCAGTCTTATTATTAATCTGACAAAAGCCTTTGCCTGCGCAAATCGTGTAAATGAAATATTTGATATTCCTTGTGAGGAAGATATGGGTACATTAGATAATGGACCTGATTTAGATACAAAAGTTGAATTTGATAATGTTTCCTTAATCTATGAAGGAGCAGGGGAAAGCTCCATTGAAGGTGTTAATCTGAAAGTAAAATCAGGAGAAACAATAGGTGTTATTGGTGGTACAGGTTCAGGAAAAACAACTTTAGTAAATATGATACCGGGATTTTATTATCCAACAGAAGGAACCTTGAGCATTGAGGGCGCAGATATTAAAGAATTCAAAAAATCAGCATTACAGAAGAAAATATCAATAGTTCCCCAGAAGGCTTTATTATTTAAAGGAACAATTAGAAGTAACTTATTGTGGGGGAATGAAGATGCAACTGAAGAAGAATTAACAGATGCATTAAAGAAATCACAAAGTTATGATTTTGTAATGGAAAAAGAGAATGGAATTGACTCCTATGTTACTCAAACCGGAAAGAATTTTTCAGGGGGACAGAAACAAAGATTAACCATCGCAAGAGCGTTAGTTAAGAAACCTGAAATATTAATTTTAGATGACAGCTCATCGGCACTTGATTTTGCAACAGAGGCAAATTTAAGAAAAGCCATAAGAAGCTTAGAGAATGTTACAACATTTATAGTTTCTCAGCGAACATCATCTATTATGGATGCAGACCAGATAGTTGTATTAGACGACGGAAAAGTAGTAGGTGTTGGAAAACACGAACAATTATTGGAAAATTGTGAAGTTTACAAAGAGATATACCAATCACAGTTTAAAAATTCAGAGAAGGAGGGCAGATAAATGAATAATATGACACAAAAAGATGCCCTAAAAGAACTTCTTAAGAGAATAAAAAAATACTGGTACATGTTGTTACTGTCAGTGGTTTTTGCTACAGCTTATGTAATATTGTCTTTGTATATTCCAAAACTAATCGGACTTGGAACAGACAGAATTATTGGTCAGGGAAAAGTTGATTTTGTAGGATTAAAGGGCGTTATTCTTCAAATTGTTGTATGTACAATGATTGCCGCAGTAGGTTGGTGGATAATGGGATTATGTAACAACAAAATAACTTACAACGTTATACGTGATATTAGAAAAGAATCTTTTGATAAAATTCAAAAATTACCTGTAAGTTATATTGACTCAAAATCAAGTGGTGACATTGTAAATAACGTTATTACAGATGTAGACCAGCTTGCAGATGGTCTTTTAATGGGCTTTTCAAATTTATTTACAGGTGTAATAACAATACTGTTTACATTGATTTTTATGATACAGATTGATTTGAAAATTGCTTTAGTAGTAATTTGCGTGACACCTTTATCATTTTTTGTGGCAAGCTTTATTGCCAAGAGAACATATTCCATGTTTAGAGTTCAGTCAGAAATAAGAGGTGAACAGACAGGAATTGTAGATGAAACATTAAGCGGTTTGAAGGTCGTGAAGGCGTTTGGTCAGGAAGACAGCATATTAGAGGATTTTGATGACACAAATGACAGATTGTGGAAGGTAAATGTTAAGGCAACATTCTTTTCTTCAATTACTAACCCAAGTACAAGATTTGTAAATAACATTGTATATGCGTTAGTAGCAATATTCGGTGGTTTGGAGGCTGTGATAGCAAAAGGAATAACTGTTGGTGGTTTAATGACTATTTTAAGTTATGCAAATCAGTATACTAAGCCTTTTAACGAAATTTCAGGAGTTATTACAGAATTACAAAATGCAATTGCATGTAGTGCAAGAGTTTTTTCTTTAATAAATGAAGAAGAAATTGTAGATGTAAAAGAATCAGAAGAAACAGTCTTAAAAAATGTTGATGGAAGCATTGGTATAGACAATGTGAACTTTTCATACAACAAAGATAAAGAATTAATAAAAGACCTTAATTTGCATGTAAAACCGGGACAAAGAGTTGCCATTGTTGGACCAACCGGTTGTGGAAAGACAACAATTATTAATTTGTTAATGAGATTCTACGATGTTGATTCAGGTAAAATAACTGTTGATAACAGAAATATAACTGATATCACACGAAAAAGTTTGCGTGAAAATTACGGTATGGTTCTTCAGGAAACATGGCTGCAAAAAGAAACAATTGCAGATAATATTGCTTTTGGAAAAACTGATGCAACAAGGGAAGAAATAATTGAAGCAGCAAAACAAAGTCATGCCCACAGTTTTATTAAACGTTTACCGAAGGGATATGATACGGTAATTGGTGAAGATGGTGGTATCTTATCACAGGGACAAAAACAGTTGCTATGTATTGCAAGAGTAATGCTTGCCTTACCACCAATGCTCATTTTGGACGAAGCAACATCTTCAATTGACACAAGAACAGAAATAAGAATCCAAAAAGCGTTTAATAAAATGATGAAAGGCAGAACTACATTCATAGTAGCCCATCGTCTTTCAACAATAAAAGAAGCAGACATAATTCTTGTAATGAATAACGGAAAAATAATTGAACAGGGAAATCATCAGCAATTGCTTGAACAAAAAGGATTTTACTATAATTTATATAATAGTCAGTACCAATAAAGTAATGTTGCATAATATTTATATAAATGGTAGAATAAACAGTAAGAAAAACAGAATGAAAAACTAACAAAACAAAAGATTGTATTGAAAAACATTAACAAAAACACATAAACTCTCACATAACCATAATGTAAGTATAATCAAATGTATTTGTGGTTATGTGGGAGTTTTTTTATAGTGGTTATAAAAAATCTGTTGTTCGAAAACAACTTTGTGTTTAATGTTAGGGGAGGAAAAGTAATGAAGATAGCAGTGATAGATAATGATGAGAAATTTGCTAATGAAATGGCGAAATACATAAAGAGGATGTATGAAAATGAAGAGAAAATAGTTGTTGATTATTATTCGTCAGGGAAAAAATATATACATAGCAAAAAGAGTTATGAAATAGCTTTTTTTGAACTTGATTTAAAAGGAGAAGAACCGTTTAGAATAATTAACATTTCAAGAAATATAAGAAAAGAAACATTGAATGTAATTATAACAACAAAGATTGAATTGTGTAGGAAAGGATATTTGGTAAACGCTTTTAGATTTATATACAAAAATGAATTTAAAAACTTTTGCAATATTTTTTGTATGTAATACGTTTAAAAAGTATAAATAAAAGGAGGTACTTTGATATGAAAAATAAAAAAGCAGTAAAACTATTAGCAACTATTAATATTTTGGCAATGTTGACTATGTTAGGACAGCCGGTTGTAAAGGCGCAACAACCAAAAGATATTTATCCTGTAGAAATTAATGAAACTAATTTCCCGGATGAACTTATTAGAAAAGACATAATTAACATAGTAGATGATAACAAGGACGGAAAGATAGAAAAAAGTGAAGCTGACAAAGTTCATTATTATTCAATTAATTTCTATGAAGGACTTGGAAAACTAGAAAAATATAATACAGGATTGGGAGAATTTGTAGATGAACCGGCTACTATTAATTTAAAAGGATTAGAGGTACTGGAAAATTTGGAGGAACTCTCTGTTGGTATTGAGCATAAAATCAAATTGGAAAATCTCAGTACAGTAGAGAAATTTAAAAAATTAAAGAAATTAATTTTGCTTAATGGAACAAATACAGCATTAGACAAGATTAATCTTGAAAACAATAAGAATCTTAATACCTTAGTGATTTGTGGCAAGCTTAAAAATGAAAATCTTAATTTCATAAAGAAAAACAAAGAACTAAAGAATGTTAATTTTACATATTTACGAGGCGTTAAAAC
>ERZ791821.882-NODE-882-length-20782-cov-3.578569_pt1 | contig 20782 bp, 21 predicted proteins | sample MGYA00510300_ERZ791821 | MGnify/ENA primary metagenome ERZ791821 (study PRJEB30046, sample SAMN00792034) | human gut metagenome | study: EMG produced TPA metagenomics assembly of the A metagenome-wide association study of gut microbiota in type 2... | reverse complement strand
CATCTTTTCTAAATATAAGGATGTATACTAACTTTCCCTGTAAAAAAGATGAGGATAACATTATTTATCTTAAACCGCAGATACGCGCTATTTCAGTTTCATCATCTGTCCATAGTGGCTTCTCATCACTTTTCAGATTACCTGATTCCATCACTTTACGCATCATATCAACTGAAGGAACTGCATAAATACGTGTCGTCTCAGTTGAGGAATGCCCCAGTATACGGGAAACGAGTTCAAGTTCTGTTCCATCCTGATATAGATTGGTCGCCCTGGTCCTGCGGAACATATGCGGATAGCAACGTTCCGGGAGATTCGGATACTCTGAGCGGATCTGAACTGCATATTTTTTGATGATACGCTCAACATTTCCAACTGACATCCTGTCTTTGTGACCCTTAATCACTGTATAGATCAGCGGAGCATCAGGATCTATCACTTTATGATAAACTTTTAAATAGTTCTTCAGATGTTCAGCGGTCTTATCTGTGATCGCAACGATCCTTTCTTTATCACCTTTTCCATAAATCCGCAGATACGGTATGCTGACTTCCAGATTTACAGAAGATACATTCATAGATAATAATTCCGAAACCCTGACAGCAGAGTCATAAAGCAATATCAGGATCAGCTTGTCCCTTCGGCCTATCTTAGTATCCGGTGGAGCAGAGAGCAGTGCCTTAAGGGCATCATCAGGGATGACTTCGCGTGTCAGCTTTGGCACTTTAAGAAAAGGCACCCGGGAAGCTGTAAGAGCTGCTGACTGTAATGATATGTCACAATCAGCAGCATACCAAAGATAAGCTCTGATCGCAGCAAGCCTGTTATTACAAGTGGTTTCACTGTTACCGTTTTTATGTAGGAACTCAATGTATGATAACAGAAACTCATGTGTACAATCCTCAAAGCCAAAGGTACGAAGTGATAAATTCATAGTGTCGGTTACATATCTTCTAAACACGGTCAAAGCATCGCGGTAGGTTTCTATTGTATTCCGACTTTTCAATGACTGTTCAGGCAGGTAATGTTCAAGGAAATCCAGTGTTTTTGAGAAAAACAGTATCTTTTTCGCTTTTTTTCTACTCATGGCCAGTCACATCCGGGATAACGAAACCTGAATTCTTGTCCCTGTCTCTGATGATCTGGAAAGCTTCGCTGATCTGATGGTAATAATAAAAAGTATCATCTGTACTCTGATGTCCAAGATATCGGCTCAGAAATGGAAGCATTTCGCTAAGTGCGGCACCTTCTTCCATCCAGAGATTCATTCTTTTTACTACAAAACTATGTCTGAGACAGTGAACAGTAGGCGTTTTGTCACAGCCGTCTGCATATGGTGTTGCATTCCACGCCCTTCGAAATGCTGCGTTTATAGTGACAGAACACAGGCATCTACCCTGTTCTCTTGCGGGAAAGACCCATTCTGATATACACCTATAATGATCATTCAGTACTGTTTTATATTCTTTTATTAACACCGTAAGATCATCTGACATATATACTAGTCTGTCTTTATGACATTTTGAATGCATGATCTTCAATGTTCCCGCCTCAAGATCCGCATCACTCCATTTAAGTTTTCTCGCTTCCGAAATACGCAGACCACAGCAATAGATCAATCTGAAGATCACTTTATACTCTGTAGACAGACGTAAAAACGAAACCGCTTTTATCTCTGGGGAATAACTGTCGATCTCATGAAAGAATGCTGATATTTCATCATCTGACAAGATATGCACCAGTCTTTTTTCACATTTATAAAAGTTCGATGGAATATATGCCTCTTTACCGAGGGAGATCATGAATAACGCAAGCTGGCGGATTATAGAAGTACGTGCCGAGCAGGTAGATGATGCTTCTCCTTCACGCAGTGTTCCCCATTTTTTGACCAGTTCCCTGCTGAGATATGGCTGTGTGACGGATTCCCTTACACAAAAGTCATCAAAATGTTTCAGTTTCCATTCTTCGGTTTCATAAGTGAATCCAACAGACCGCTTTTCCTGTAAAAACTTTTTAATGTACGGGGCAAAACAGCTTTGATATTCATATCCTATGATCTTCATCGCAGACCTCCTTCCAGCGTCAGCCCGGTACCTGACAATGATAATCCGCATTTTCTGCTTCGCTCATCATCCAGAAGAAGATATTTCATTACGCTTGTCGGATCACGATGGCCAAGTGCATCCATTACATTATCAATACTGGCATGATTTTTCAGCAGATTTGTAGCAAAAGTCCTGCGTGTCACATGAAAACCACCGCCCTTTACGTCCTTTCTTTCAGGCAGGATACGGTAAAGTGCCTTGGTACATACTTTACCAGTCAGTCTTCCATACGGGGCTTTGGATCTTACAAAAATAAAATCGTTTTCTGCATCAGGCCTGCCGTATTTCAAGTATGAATATATAGCATTTCCCACTTCGACAGGCATTGGAAGGGTGATCTGTGTTTTAGTTTTTTTCATGATGATTGAGATCTGGCATTTCTTCCAGTCGATATCCTGAAAACGAAGTGACAGGATATCACAGGCCCTCAATCCTGTTTTTAGTCCAAGCAGAACAATGGCAATGTCGCGAAGTTCTACAGGGGTATTATGGGTCAGCCGATACTCCTGGATCCTCTGAACCTGTTCATCGGACAAAACATCAACAATCTTATCTACGGGTGCACTTCCTGATATAAGACATTGATCCAGACCATGTCTTTCTGTATATCGGTATTCATCAAGATAGCGCAGGAAAGCTCTTACGATCACAAAACGGGTGGTGCGGCCTTTAAATGTGGAATGTTTATCCTGGATTGAGTATTCTTTGATTATCTCCGGAGAAATCTGTTTGAAGCTGTCATATCCATGATCAATCAGAAACAGACAAAAGCTTGTGCAGGAACATCGATAAGATCTAAGCGTACCTGTTTCGCGATATTCACGTTTTTTCTGTTCCAAAAGACCTGCGATGGCTTCCTTACACCATTTAGGGAGTTCGTCATATAAGGTAGGAATATATTTATATTTTCTGTCCGGACGGATATCGCCACTAAGAAGATATTCATTACAAAAACTCAGAATTCTTCTCCAGTGAAGCCTGGACGTTCCAAGTGTATTTTTTACCTCAGAGAACCATATCCAGACGATATCCGGATGATAACCAAGATCATGTATATCCAGGAACAGATAAAAAGCTGTTAATGCATGTTTTGCCAGTTTCAATGTAGTACCGATATATCCATGAGCTTTCAGACATTCGTTGAAAGGCTCGATCTTTCCGTTAAAGTCTGCCGCTGACATAATTACATCTGTCATTTTCTGTAAAGCGGCTTTATTCTCTGAACAAAACGCGTCAATCAATCCGATATGAGGATATATCTGACTGTTAAAGAGAAAACTGTATGGTTTTGTGCGTTTCCCAATCTTTTCATAGAACTGTACCATCCGAGCCGTGTAATTAAGGATCATGTTTCTGGTTTCATCTGATTGATACATTTTTGTGTTTATAAGTATCAGTACCGCTTTGTATGAGATCTTTGATATATTGACAACTCCAATCTCATCAAAAATGAGTAATCCTTCAGAGCAATAGGTACGTGTTAATTCCAATGTGCGTTTTGTATAACGTTTACAACAATCTTCAAGATAAAAATCAAGATCCTTTTTCCATGAAATGGGAAGTTTGTCGTATATTGATTGATTTAAATATAGCCTGCGGTCAGATACTGTTCCTGAAGAATCCATCTCCTCTAACTGATGTACATATCGGAGTCATATGACACACCGTTGTGAAGGCAGTCTTTCCTTAAGTTCAGAAAACCATTCATCACGCGCTTTGACCGTATACTCAGTATTATTCTGGTCGAGATATAATCCAAGAGATTCATAACAGTCTCTATGCGACTTTCTACTGCTTGAACACACCTTCTTTTCTTTAAGCAGTGACATTACCCTTTCAACAGTATCGTAATAATTCATGAAACCACATCCTTTCGATTTTAATGTGATTCCATTATTGCATAAAATATGTTATCCTCATCTTTTTACTTGGAAAGTTAGTATACATCCTTATATTTAGAAAAGATGAGGATAAAAATACTATGAGGATAAGCCGGTTGCTAGATAAACTTTTTTGAATCCGGAAGCGTTTGCATCATTCAGCATGCGTAATCACCTTTATGAGATATTTCAGTACTTCAGTGGAAGCATTCGAAAATACTTCAAAAGAAACTCCTTCTTTTGTTTTAATACGGATTGCCGGAATAGGATCCGAAACATTCTCAGTATCTACAGCCGTATTTTCTTCTGATGGTATTGGCAGTTCGATAAAATTTGATTGTTCTGTTTGTATTTGATCTAAACATGCTTTTCGAACACGCCGGAGTCGATAATAATAATTGGCTTTTGTAATATTGTTTTGATTACACCATATTTCAACGTCCATTCCACTCGGACGATTCTTACAATCCCGCACCCTGCCCACTGTTGGAGCCTGACCTGTTCCGCCATAAGACTGGTTTGTGTAGTCATAACTTACCTCCTGAGTATAGCCGGTCAAAAAAGTTGAGTACTTAACTTTTTTGACTGACTATCTTTGATGAGTGTAATTATGCCATAATAGATTTGAGTATGAAAGGTACTTATGTTTTACCGTTTACATTTGAACATTCGACAATATATGTAAATTTTGTTTTTGGATTATAAAAAATAAAGGTAAAGAGACTTCTTCCGACGTCTGTTTTATGGTAGAATAAAATAAAGTAAATAAGAGATACGAAGGAAAAAGAGTGAATGGGCAACATGTACAATAGAAAATATGAAGATTCAATCAGGCAAGATGAAATAGAACACATAGCGAATCAAAAGATCAGAAATTTGGATAATATAGTTGAGGCTTTGAAAAATGGTGGATTGAGTATTTTTGCTGGAGCTGGATTATCAGCTGCATCAGGCTATGTAGATTGGAAGCAGTTACTAAAACCTATGTGTGAACAATTAGGTCTGAATATCAATATGGATTTGACGTTGATTGCACAATATTATGAGAATGAATATACACGTCATGGATTAAATCAGGCAATATTAAAAGAATTTTCAAAAGTTCCAAAGAAAAACGATAATATGGAAATATTGGCAAGTTTACCAATCAGTAATTATTGGACAACGAATTATGATTCAATCATTGAAGACACTTTAGAAGAAAAAGGAAAAGTGGTTGATGTGATATCTGAACAAATTCAGTATAAGAATCATACGCCAGGACGAGATGCCGTTGTATATAAAATGCACGGAGATAAATCGATACCAGACAGAACCGTTATAACGAAGACGGATTATGAAGTGTATGATACTAACAGATCGGTATTTACAAATGGACTAATTATGGAATTGATAAAAAATACAATGCTATTTATAGGATTTGGATTTTCTGATCCTAATTTGGATCGCATTATTAGTTTGGTTCGTCATACTTTTGAAAATTATTCTCCACCGAATCATTACTGTTTTATGAGAAGCGTCAGATACGAAGAATATGTTGATGAAAATGGCGAATTACCGGATGAAAAGAGAATGGAATATGAACAAGATAAGCGCTTGCAGGATTTACGAATTAAAAGTATGACGACATATGGCATTCAGACTATTTTGGTGGAAGATTTTAAACAAATTACAGAAATGTTAAAATATATTAGGTTTAAATATACATTAAGCAAAGTGTTTATTTCTGGAGGATTACGGCCGGATAATCCTAGAAATTATGGAGGCGCTTTTAATAAATTAGAAGGTACCTTTGTGCGAGGAGAACGATTTATTATGGAACTTTCAAAAAGGATAATTGATGAAGGATATGATGTTGTCAGCGGTTTTGGAGTTGGTATTGGTAATTATGTTGTATCAGGAGCATATATGGGCGGAGTGAGCCGGGGGGGAGCGGATTATGTTGCAAAGCATTTGAATATACAGCCGCTTATATCTGTAGAAGGACAGGATAAAACGACAAAAGAAAGTGTACGAAAAAAACTAATTTCAGAATGTGGTACAGTAATATTTTTATTTGGAAAAACAGAATATAAAAGCAGAAAAACTAAAAAAATCGGCAACGAATTAAAAAATGATGGAACTTATTTGGAATATGAAATTTCTAAAAAAGAGGAAAAAAGTATTATTCCGATAGGGGCAACTGGCTGGACTACCAGGTATATATACAATGAAGTGAAAAATAAATATAGAAATAGAAAGTATTTCAAGGAATTAGAAAATGAAGATGCAGATAATGAAACTTTGATTGAAAATATCATGAAAGTGATTGAAAATGAGAAGCGGAATAGGGAGATTGAAATGAGGAAACTTCTGATGAAAAGTGTTTTTTTACCAGACGATGTAGAAGACCAGGAGTTAGATAATTCAGCAGATGATACAATAAAAGTTTTTTTGAGTTTTCATTATAAAAGTGCTGTAAAACAGGCTGAGATGATTTTAAAGATATTGGAGGATACAGAGGGAATCCAGCCAGTAAAAGAGATGGAGGAAGTAAGTAAGCGAAAAGATATAAGCACATGGATTGATGAAAAGATACAATCAACATCTGTGACGATTTTATTATTGAATAAAGAAATTTCAAATAGTAATTGGGTTGAACGAGAAATAAATAAAAGTATAGAAGCGAATAATAAATTTGTGCTAATAGATATTTCGAATAATACATATGATAAAGAATTTGTGGGAAAATTTAAAATTGGTTCTAAATGCTTGAATGAAGTTTATAAAGTTCATTCTATACAGAATATTGAAGAAGAAGGAAGTTTTGGAGAGATAGGACAATGGGTGCGAAGTGTTGTGAATAAAGCATAGATTTTCGAGAAAGAGTATGAACGATAATATTTTACACTATAGAAACTCTTAATAGTAAAGTTTATATATTTAAAACTGATTGTAAAAAATCAGTTTTAAATTGGAAAAGACGCTTTGACACGGTGAAAAATAAAAGCGAAAGAAACATTAACTTATGCGAGACGTAATTGTCAGCAATAAGATATGTTTTTGTACGCATTAAATAATGATGATCGGAAGGAAACATATGAAAGAGAATGGTGTAAGAATGATTTCTGAAATGCTGGAGATACATGGAGGAGAAATTACAGAATATGTAAAAAAGAATCATGTTGATGTAGCTGTAAATGCGGCTAATCCAACATTAATGGGGAGTGATTATTCGGGAGTAGATTATGAAATACATAAAGTTATTAATAAGGGAATGGATAAAAAGCAATACTTTAAGGATAAAATTCGTGAAGAATTAGATGAAGAGAAAGATTATCCAGAAGATATAATTCGATGTGAGCGAGGAAAAGCTGTGACAACATCAGGATATACATTGTGCAAATATGTAATACATGTAGTTGGGCCAAAATGTGATGGGAAAAAAGAAAATGGGAAACGAGCATGGTGTTGTACAAGTAAATGCACAAAAGTGCTGGAATCATGTTATTGTAGTATTATGGAAGAGATAAAAAATAAGCGGGATATAAATACGGTTGCGATACCGATAATTGGAAGTGGAAATTATGGTATACCATTTGAATTGGCTGTTCGAATTGCAATTGGGACAGTGGGAAATATATTAACAGAATGGAAGAACGAAGATTCAGAGTATTTTCAATATATGTCTTTGAAGAAAGTAGTGTTTTGCATTTATGATTCGGATGTTGAGAAGCAAAATGATTTAATGCATATTGGGAATAGAGTATTAGAACAGTATGATGTGATTTTTACGCGGGAACACAGAGTTGTCTATCAGACAACTTGGCAAGCTCAATGCAGACAGTTATATGAAATCATAAAATATGATGAAACCAAAGGATATTTTTCGGTGGCGAAAGCAATTCGTTGCTTTTTAGCAGTGTTACGAATGTTATTTCTTCCTGTTCTCGGTGTTAAAGATGTTATTGGAAAGTATGACTGGCATGTAAGACGAAAAGTAGCGGAATGGATTACATTTGGAAAAGTTTTACTTCCTTTCATAGGAGTTACTTTAGTTCATATCCATACAGCAAGCTGGCATATAAACAAAATATGTGCGGGGATAATCATATATAGTATGTTGGATACGGTTACATATCTTGTAGCATTGATGTTGCTTGCAGATATTCAGGGGCCTTCAGCAAATGTTATCCGTTCTATGATTCTGTTACTTGTTAATTACGTTGAAGTGTCTTTGGATATGGCATTGTTGTTTTATTTGGATAATTTGAAAAATATTTCATTTAAAAGTGCATTGAGTGCAGGGGTTATGGGAGATATGGTTCAGGTGCCAAAGGGAATTGCAATTGGTCAGTATGCAGAAATTTTAAATTACACGAACCAGGGAATTAAATTTTTCTTTATGACATTGGCATTTGGATATTTTGCGGATCATTTAAAACAGAGAAAGTTTAGGAGTTAAATAAAGAAATGAAAAATATATTAGTTGGAAATGGTATCAATATCCAGTATGATAAAGTAAGCTATTCGGCTCAAAATATTGTATTGAGAGTTTTAACAGATGTGGATAGAAACGACTATCCAATAGAGTATATAATAGAAGATCCGATTGCATTAAAATCATATATGGGTTATTTGTTCTTGGCTGCGAGAGAAGCATTGGATGGAGAGTTTGATAATTACACTTGCTGTACTGCAGAAAGAGAAGGTTTAAAAGATTTTAAAGAACGATATAGCCTTAGAAAAAAATCCTTACGTATTTCGGATATAGGATTTGAGGATTATTATTTGATTCATGATTTGCTTTGTCATAAAAACAAAATATATAATCCGGAACAGTTTCAAATTCGAGAAGTCTTAAAGATGGCGTATTTTCATGCTATTTATAATCAAGGACAATTAAATGAATTGTACAAAAAGTATGATGAAGCATTATGTGCATTTTTGAAGTCGTTTGATAATATATTTACAACAAATTATGACAGTAACTTAGAAAAGAGTACGGAAAAGATAATTTATCATATTCATGGACAGTTTGATAAGTTGAGTGAAACATATAATGAAAAATCTTTCCGAAATCAGTTGCAAGATAAGCCAATAAAAGGAATTCCAAATGAAATAGAATATAGATACTTGCATTCTACTGCTCTTTCGACATACTGTGGTGATTATAAGAAATACCAGATTAACGAACATGCGGTTGCCAATGAGGTTATTGATAAAATGGCAGAAGGATATAAGAAAACGGAATCTATAAAGGCAGAAATAGATAATTGGGGACAAGTGTCAAATAAATTGGTCGCAAATTTAAGTGAGGCAATAAAATTAAAAGTAAATAATCCGGAATTAAGATTTCAAGAGGATTATTCTATAAAAGAATTTAAAGAAATGCAAGGAGAGCTTATAATATTTGGCCTGTCACCATATAATGATTATCATTTATTTGAAATGATTGATAATGCGTCTATTGAAAAGTGTGTGTTTTATTATTATGATGAATCAGAATGTCAACGAATAAAACAACTTTTATCAAATTTACAATTTCAGAATAAATTATTTTTTGAAAGTACGAAGGAATTCTGGAGGAGTATGTAATGCGAAAAATGAAATATATAAGAGCAAAGAAGGCTTGTTTATTAGAAAAGTTACAGTTATGTACGCTTATGTCTCATAGTATTCAGGATGCAAATTTAATTTTAAAAGAATTTAATTTGCTATCGTATGAACGAAGAATTACTGTTGCACAGGAATATAGAAAGCTTGAAGAAACATTGCAGAATAACATGAAAACACAAGATGAAAATATGTATTTAATGTGCATGATGGTGAATTTAAATGTGATAGCAGCGGGGTTTGATATTGATCCGGCTACAGTTTGTTTGTGTGTGACGCCGATATGTAAACTGAATGAAAAGATTATGGTGATATAGCCATTGGAGACAGAAAAAAGTGGATTTTGGGGCGCTTCTGGTGGCATTTTATGAAAATGGGCTTAATTGCTAATGTATATTCTGTTGCGACGGAACCAAGGAGATTCAGAATATGACGGGAGACTGGATGTAGAGAATCATTTATGAAGTCCATGTGTATGTACCATATTTTTGAATTTAAAAAGTTGCTTTAACACGGTAATTTAAAAGAGTGCACAACGTTATTATTAGTAGCATGGCTGATAATAAATAATTTTCTTTTTTATATTGTATGACGATAAATGAAATATCATAAAGATAAGCGTTGATAAATGATAGAAATGGATATTGTATTTGTATAGGTGATACAGATAAAATTGATGATCTTAATAGCTTGGTTCAATTATTGGTAATTATAGGGTTGACAATAGTTTTGATAAGTATAGTTATTTTATGGCTATTTATTTTAGAAGATATTATGTCGATAAATGTTGGAGTGGAGGATGATTGGATTATAGGAGTTACAAATCAGACCATACAAGCATTGAGCGATGCGATACGGGAAGCATTATTTGGAAAGAGAAAGCGAAAAAGAAAAGATGGAGTATACAGATTGGCAAATAGAATATGGCAAGAAGACCCAAAAAGAAACCGGGATGTGATTTCTAACTTCTGATTACAACAAGAATTTAAAATACCGGGTCTAAAATGGAGGAGCATTTACATATGAAAAAGAATTTGCCGGATAATAAAAATATAAGTAAATCCGAAAACGCAATAACAAAAGTAATAGATACAATGCTTGATAGGATAAAGGAAAACGAAGACGTAACGGAAGCAATAGTAGATGTTACATCAATACTAGGATTGGGAGGCCAATTCATACCGGCAATATCAGCATTCATGACAGGAATGAAAACTGTTTCTGCATATACAGATCGCACTTGCCTGCTACATTATGGGAGTAATGCTTGCAGATTTGTCGGAAGGCGACAAAAAGATAGGACTGTCGGAGCATATTGCGGCATCGGCATTGTGGAATGTGAATGATTCGGAGTTGCTGCTTTTTGAAAAAATGTATGATTAATATGTAATCGAAGATGATGGAAAACGATGGATTAGATTAGACAAGGAAAAGGATGAATCTGACAGAATGGAGCTGTGCAGGACGGAAAAATTCTTTGTGCAGAAAAGAGTTTTTTTGCAAAATCATGATATCATGACCGGATCTATAGCATTGGGAGATGCGTATGCGGAGGTAACGGAGTCTGCGGATTTGCTTAGGCAGTATATGAAAAAGATACATCCGGTTATCAGGGTGTGAGGAATGGATCATTAAAGAGTTAGCGGCGTGAAACAAGGAGTGTGTAAATGAAATGTGTTTAGAAAAATATATGACGATTTGTTCTCTCGTTAAAAAAGATGAAGATCAATGGGAGTTCAAAGATTGCAAAGGTGAAAGTTTACGACGACCTACAGATGGAAGTTACTTCACATCTGCCATGAAATCACGATATGAAGGATGGAGAAAACGTAAAAATTTAAGAAAAGATATATCAACGGTATGGGTGTTGAGTGGTATGAAAAAAGGAGGGGAAAAAACAATAATACAAGTAGGAAGAACAACAGACATAGTCAATACATTGAATGAAGTAAGAGAAGCTGTTAAGAGATTCTATAGGAATAATGATAAAAAATATGGTTCTCTTATGGGAGAGGAATATATAAAATATATTTTTTATGAAGTTAATATTGATGAATATTTAAAGGAGGATGCTTTGTTTAAAAAAGTTTATGGGAAAGTGTCTGAAGCGCCTGAGGATAAATTTTTGTTGTTTGCGTATCATTACATAAGAGCAGCATATGTAGAAGGGAAAATCGGTTACGAAGCAAGGGAAAAAGGTGGTTTTTGTCTATATCACAAATCCCCGTTAGATGGGTATTATTATGATTATTTTGAACAGGCAGGTCCTGATCGTAAATCTTGATAGAGGACAGTTCTTAGGAATAAAGAAATTTCTAAATTGCTGAAACAAACGAATCAAAAGTGATATATTGTATATACTGGACGAATAATATAAGATGTGATATTATGAAAACACTTAAATTAGGTGATAAATTTTTTAAATTTTACATATTATCATAGAATATAATAGAATCAGTAGAGTATGGAAAGCAGGTGAATGTGTGATATGTCGTATAAGCTAATTGTAGAAAATTATGGAAAAATAGAAAAAGCAGAACTGGAAGTTGCTCCATTGACATTGTTTGTTGGAGATAATAATAGTGGAAAAAGTTATTTGCTGTCATTACTATGGGCACTTTTTTCAGGAGAAGAAAATGGTATTCTATATAGGGGTATGGATGAATTATTGGAGAAAAAATTTCCAAAGTTTTATTCTGGATTTATGGACATACTTGCTGATGATGAAGTAGATGGGAAATATATAGTAACGGATGAGCAGGAATTGCTTCGAATAATGAATGAACTGTTTTTGCTGAATAAAGATGACTTTGTAAGAAGTATTTTTAATTATGAAGGTATGTCGATAGGAAAAATAGAACTAAAAAAAGGAACTAATCATCACTATAAAATAAAAAGTGAAAAAATGGAAGAAGGCAGGCGCGAGATAAGGGTTTTTTGTGATGAAAAACCTGGTTGGCAAATGGGATTTAGCTTTTTAACAAAAGAAAAAATGGAAAAATTCATCATCGACAGAGTTGTCAGACAAATGACAATGTTTCTTTTAGATAGTGGCAGATCAAGAAATTCGTCTTTTTATCTTCCGGCTGCACGTACCGGATTTATGCTTGCTAAAAATACGATAAATCAGGTGGGTAGAAAAAGAGCATTTGATTGGGAAATTATATTAGATGAGGAGCATAAAACTGCTGATGTCTCTCCGTTCCCGAAGTCGATTATTCATTTTCTGGATGCAATGGATAATTTGAACCTGGAGAATGAAAAGGAAATATATAAAAAACTGATTGATTGGATTAATGATAATATGACTAATGGAAATATTGAATGTGTTGATCATAATAGTGGTAATATTCAATATATTCCAAATGGAATGGAAAGTGGCATACCATTAAGAGCAACTTCAGGGGTAGTTACGGAATTAACACCGCTTATATTACTTTTGAAATATGCAAGACACCTTCGGGAAATTTGTTATGAAGAGCCAGAGATGTGTCTGCATCCACAATTACAGTATCAGATGGCAAGATTAATTATCCGAATGGTTAATTCAAAAATTAATATCGTGGCTTCAACGCACAGTGATATTATTATTCAACATATTAATAATATGTGTCAGATGTGCGGAGCAGATGCTGATGATAAGACGCTGGAAAGAATGGGGTTGGATCGGGAAGATTTGATAAGTGTGGACAAGATTGCTGTATATCAGTTCAAGGGAAATGCGGGAAAGACAAGAGTGGAACGCATTTTACCGGAAGATAATACATTTAAAGTGCCATCGTTTATGGATGCATTGAAAAATATATTGAATAAAACCATTGCAGTATCGGATATAGTTTATGGTGAGGATGATTGACATGTTTCCGGAAGATGTACGAAAGAAATTAGACTTCTTTAATAAGGATAAATATACAATTGCTACAGAAGAAGTAGATTTGAAAGAAAAGAAGAAATATGGAGAAGTTTGCCTTAAATGTAAGTTGAATAAAGATACACTCATCTTTATGGAGCCAGAGAAGAATACGCTGCCATATCTGGATGAGAAAATAAAATATGCAAAAGCATGCCCGGATAAATTTTTATTTGAATTAGATACAGATGATAAATGGATTTTACATGTGATGGAATTTAAGAGAACGATAGATACTTCGTCTATTAGTAAATCTAAACGGCAGTTTGTAATGGGGATATATAATGCAAGAGCTTTGGCAGGGTTCTTAAATATGCAGGTGAAGGAAATACATATTTATTCAGCGTATAGAAATGATAAGATAGAGTTGATGGATGATTCTTTGATTCAGATAAGAAGTATGAACATGGATCCGGAAGCATTAAAAATAATAAGAGAGTGGAAAAAAGGAAAGTGCAGTTTGGACTTAGATTCCAGAAATAGTGTATTTCCACATGAAAAAATTCAATTGGATCAGGATGGAAAAGGAGAATGCGTTTTAAAGCAGTAAATAACAGATTTCATGAAGGTAGTGTAAAATGTTTTGTGTAAACCGCTTGGCTTGATGAAAAAATCATAGTGATTTACATTAAATTTTTAGAATGGTATAAGGCTTGGATGGCATGATTGCTGTTTAAGCCTTATTTACTATATTAACACGGATATGCAGGTATGTCTTTTTCTGTAGTAAACGGTTATCGACTCCGATGTGTTCGAAAAGCATGAAAAACTGTACAACCGGAATCAAGGTACTCTTTTGTGCAGGAAGAAGCCGGTGGGGACGGAGTTTAATGGATTTTTTGGTGTCCCTGGTGGGGAGGACATTTTTGAAAGGAAGAATCGTGGAGCTTAGCTTACTTGATGAGAGGACAGTTATTAAATTTTGAAAAATTTCGATAAAAAACGACAGTTTTAGGTGTGTTATGTGTATATATATTTAAAAGATATTTTGAATAAATGAAAAGGAGAAAATGAAATGAATGAGATAGTAATTCCGTTAGTATCACCATTATCTAGAAAATATTATGCTTATGCATCTGAGAAAAGTGAACATAAACATCATCGGGCAGAAGATGTTAGAATTTGCCTTGAATATATTTGTGATCATATAATACATATTTTTGTGTCAGAAGAGGATAAGGAAAAATGGAAAAAGTATAAGTTAGATAAAAAAATAAAAGCTTCACGTAGTTTCTTGGATGATGAAATTGTAAATAAATTATTATCCGCAAAATGTATTGGGAATGCTGGTGTGCATGAAGGAGAAGAAGGAAATTATTCTGAATAGGATATAGTTGCTTCACTTGTGGTAATAAGAGAATTTTCGTTAAGAATATTCTATGCATATTTTGAAAAGTATGGATTTGGCTATACTAAAAATAGTTGGATGCCTACGGTTTTTAGTACATTACCACCGATGTATAGAGTTGGTATTTTGGAAAAATATTATAATAATTGTGATAAATCGGTATTTGTAATTGATAAACTTTCAAAAGCGTATTTGAAGAGCGGCAAAGAACAAAAAGCACGAACTTTTTTGAGAAGTTCATATGAAGCAAATGAAATAACGTGCGAAATTTATGAAGTATTAGATAATGATATATCTTTGCTTAAAGAAAACCTGAAGAGATTACCGATTGCAACAGACCTTGAGATGTCTAAAGATAATTTCAATAGTTTATTACCAGAAATTGCTGAAGATGAAAGAGACAGCTTTATTTGTTTGATGTCTATGATTTTGAATGGATCATTTGAAAAAGATGAAAAAAGCAAAGAATAAAGAGGTGATTATTATGGCTAAGAGAGCCCGCATTTTTAAACCAAATGGAAAATCGGTAAAAGCAAATGAGGTATATAGAAAAATGCCGTTTTTTTGTGATGTGGAAGGTTGTAATGCACACCAATGGTAATTGTTTCTATGGGTGAAGATTCTGCACATTTTAGAAGTAAATCAAAAGGTGCTCATAGATTTCCTGAATGTATTCGTAATGATATTATTTTTAATACAGATCGATATAGTAAAAGACTTTTTTAATTAAATAGTTTCAAAGAGAGAGTGCTTAGTAGCGGTTCGGAAAAGATTAATATTCATAATGGTTCAGGTGGAGGTGGAAATGTAGGTACAGGTTCTGAATTGCACCTGATACACTAAAGTCAATTATTATCAGCATAGATGAAAATCAAAATATCCGATATACCGGTGATAGTTATGTGTTTTCTGTAAATGAAGTATGCTTTAGCGAAAAATTTATTAGAAAACCTTGCATAATTGCTTGGAGAAGAACATCCAAAAGTGATGGCTTTAAAATCAGAATATAGAATGGAAGCGGAATAGTATAGTATTTTATGCTGTAAAAAGGTCGATATGTCTTTATTGTGAGATACAAGACATTATGTTAAAATACATCTATATGGAAATACATTAAAGTGTACGAGATCATCGGGAAGTGGAGTAGAACATGGATAATCATATTTCAGATATTTATATCAGATCATTTAGAGGAATAAGCAATTTAGAACTGAAAGATATAAAGTTGATTAATATATTAACTGGCGATAATAATGGTGGGAAGACAAGTGTTTTGGAAGTTATTCAGAGCATAAAGAATCCATTTGATTTTCGAACATGGAGAAGCTTGATTAGAAGAGGAGAAAGGATTTCTGTTATTAGAGGAATGTCATATTATGAAGGTTTTTATGACTTGTTTGATATTAACAAAGAAGAAAAAACAATAGAATATGATGTTTGTTTAATAAACGGTCAAAAATATAATGTAAAGGTAATGGCAGAAAGAGTAGAAGAAGAGATCATGGAAAAAGATCTCGTGAAGTTGCAAGGGGGTTACAATGCAATGGATGAGGATTCTCTTCAAGATAATTTCCTGAATGTTTCAAAATTAAATTTGAAGACATTTCTTGATGGAACTGAAATGATGGAGGATTCCTTGTATGAGGGTCAGATGCGTTATATACCGGAAGAGGTGAAAGAGGACAAGAATTTTGTAGAGAAGATTGTTTATGTTTCGCCAATACGTCATGCAGAAGGGAACTTTTATTTAAGTCAGATTTTAGCTTATCCTGAAATGTATGAACAGATGTTACAGGTGTTAAAAGAATATGATGAAGATATCATCAGTATTAATTATGATGATAATGAAAGACGAATTGGAAAGGGAACGTATAAAATTTTGTCAAAATCCAATAAAAAAGCATTGCCATTAAATGTATACGGAGATGGTATGAAAAAAGCAATCCTTCTAATGAGTGCAGTGATAGCAGCAAAAGATGGAATTCTATTATTGGATGAATTTGAAACAGCAATCCATACATCTGCAATGAATAAAACTTTTAAGTGGATTATAGAAAGCTGTAAAAAATTAAATGTTCAGGTGTTTATGACATCTCATAGTAAAGAGGCAATAGACAAAGTACTCAAATGTTCACCTGAATGTATAGATGATATGGCTGTATATACATTATACAAAGATTCGGAAGGTACATCAGTTAGAAGACTGGATGGAAAAATGGCAATTGAAGCACAGGATGAAATGGGATTGGAGTTAAGATAAATGAATAGTATTATATTATGCGAAGGTTCATCGGATTTTGTCTTGTTTCAGTATTATATGAGAACAGTATATGGAGGACTGACGAAAGAACACAGAATATCAGATTGGATAGTATAAAAAGAAGCCGGACTCTGAAAAAGGACGAAAATTTATTAACAATTGGAGGATGTGGCGGTTGTAGTAAAATTATACCGGCATTTGAAAAGATTTTACAACGTAATAGTATTTCAGCAGTGGGAGAGGCTTTTGATAAGGTAGTAATTATAACAGATCGTGATGAAGTGGGAACAGAAGAAGAATTTATTGAAAAAATTAATACGTCTGTTCAAAAATATCAGCTTATGATGAAGGATGATATTAAAAATAATACATGGTTATCCTGTGAATATCAGAATGGTCATGGAAAGAAGCAGATAATGGAGTTATTATTACTGGTTATTCCATTTGAAGATACCGGAGCGATGGAAACATTCTTATTAAATGCTATTGCGAATGATAGTGCATACGATGCAGAGATTATTAGAAAAGGGAATCAGTTTGTTGAAGAAGTTGATAAAGAAAGAAAACATCTTACAAAACGTAGATACATAACAAAGTCCAAATTCGATGTATATTTTTCAATCAGAACAGCGGCGGAGCAATTTGTTGAAAGGCAGAATATATTAAAGCGTGTTCCATGGGAGCAATATTCACAGATTCAAGAAGAATTTCAGAAACTCAAAGATTTAACATAGTGAGAGTGCGGAATCCCCGGGACCATTGGGGACGGGGATTTGTGGCTTTTTTGGTGTCCCTGGTGGTATTTTATAAAAAATAGACTTATCATGATTATCTATATAAAAAGAATTACCGTATAGAGACAGGGAAGATTTTTATACTAAAGTATGCAAGAGAAGCTGCCGGTGGCAGGTTCTCTGTATATAAAAGATTTTATGATTAATATGTAGAGGAGAAAACTGGACAAGAGGAAAGAATTAAAACATTAACCTTTAAATATAAGATATCTACAAGGACCTATTCTATTGATAAAAGTAATAAAGATTAGTTTGAAAATTCAGATATTTTGCGCATGGATAATTTGTCCTATAATAGTTAAAATTCACATAAAACAGGCAGAGGAGGAAAGTATGTGAATAGGACACAAGATACAATTATTTTAGAAAAAATATTTAACGAAAGATTGGAATTATCAATTTATAAGAATAGGGGACAATTTTATTTAACAAAAAATTTAAGAAAGCAATTTAGGCATAAAATAGAAATTAATATTGATGTAAAAAATCAAAAAAGATTAATTATTAAAGAGTTGGATGAAGGCAACGTTCAGCAGAACTTTTATTCAAAAAAATTAGCACAACATATTTCAGACCTGGTTGGAGTTAATGGAAATATGAAGTTTTTATTTATAAGAGACGAAGCGGATAATTGTTGGATTGGCGTGCTACTCCCTGAAATGGCAGGTTCATATTTGTGGGACATTAATATGTGTCAGAAAAAAGAATATTTACCTAAAAATTATAAGGAAGAAATTATAATAAGTATATATCGAAAGTTTTGGAATTTATTAGAAAAGGAAGAGATTGAACATTGTTATTTCATTAGCAACTGTTTAGTTAGTGGAATATCAGATTATAGACTTGCGATTTACTATACTGCAATGTACGCATATACTTTGGCGAAACAAATGGCGGCAATACAAAGAAGATGCAAAAAAATTGAGTCTAGATTGTCTCTAAACCAGCCGTTGGTAGTGGATGAAACTGGTACGCTGTTGGATATCTATGTTTATCAGTCTTATCAGTTGGAAAATATAGAGATAAAAGAATTTAGGGACGGATTAACATTAATGGAACATATGGTTTTGAAATATTTATTACAAGAACGTGATATAGAAAATAGTATTGGTTATGGCTATAGAATGAGAAAAATTATAGAACATGCAAAAATATCTTTAAGGCAAAAAGCTGTTGAGTATTATGGGTGGAGTTATATAAGAAGTATGTTCGCGTAGCCAATGGGGACGAGGAATAGCGGCTTTTTTTGTGTCCCTGGCGGCATCAGAATGTTTTGTGAGTATGATACTATATATTGTTTGAATAATATCACTTGTGAGATTGTATTAAAACAACAATAAAGGGAAAATTATGAATTATATTGTAGATAAAAACGGAAAAGAATTAAATGAAAAATCAAATCACAAAAAGAGAAGTTGGATATCCAAAAATATGATTGCAGCATTAACAATGATTCCTATAGCAGGAGCGATGGTTAATTTTATAGTAAAGTTATATATTTACATTTACAAAATGGGGTATTCGAGCTATTTCCAGATCCCAAATGAATATTTGCTTATAAATTATAATATTACAATTTACAATATGATTATAGTGGGGAGTATTTCAGTTGTGTACTGTATGTGTGCAGTGAATAATGTTCGGATAATATTGCGACGAGAAACGTTAATAAAGAAAATTTTCTGGGGAATCTTATTGGATTTTTTAATACCTGTTCTAATTTGCTTTATTATATTGAGTATAGCAACAGGCAATTGGGAGGATGCTTTAATTGTATTACAAGAAGAACGGAGAAAATGTATAATTTTAGTTTTGTTTATAATTTTTAGTAACGCTATTATTGTTTTTGCGGTGGGATATTGCATGGTGTATTCTTTTCAAAAAGATTTAATCGAAAAAAACAGAAGAAATAAAAGAAAAGAACCAAAAAAGAATTTGTCAAGGAAACACAAATACAGATGGAAAAATAAAGATTACCAGTTGATAGGGTGGCTGCTTATCATTGTGGCGATTGTGTTCTATGGAGCATATGTTAACTGGCAAGGAATCCAGAACGCACAAAAACAGGAACTATTTTTGACTACTAGGATAGACAATGATACATATATAGTAGTTATGACCGATGGAGATGAAGCAATTTTAGAAAAAGACAGGACGGGGAAAGATGGAAAGTTGAAGATTTGCAAGGATAAATATATGAAAGTAGATTGTAAAAATCTTTTGCTGGAAAAAAAGAAATATAGAAGGGCCAGTGGGGACGGGGAATAGTGGCTTTTTTTGTGTCCCTGGCGGCATTCGTACAGTAATTATTTAAAATTTAGAAAACGGAAGAAGTGATTAAGCTGAAAGTGATAGTGGCAGTGGGTATATTATATATTCTTCTAATCGTTGCAGTTATATTCGTAAGTGGTAATGGTGAGAGTATAAGTGAAAAGCGGGTAGATGAAGAGCTTTTGTGACTTTTTATCGCCAGCTTTTTTGATAATAAGTGAAAAATATGCATATTCCGCAAGAACTGCGCATCCGTTCCAGAGGAACGGAGCGCCATTCCGCTTCAAACTGAGCAAAGCTCAGCAGGTTGATTAATTACTATTGGTTATTCTGCGATCCCTGCCAGGAAATTCAAGGCGATATGCCTTAGATGTCATTCGACTTAAGCAGGCATCTGCGTAGGTGGAATCCCCAAAAAGCTGATACCATCCGGATACTGGAATCTGTGAGATAATAATAGTTGCCTTGCGGCAGTCTCTGGACTCGATGATTTCAAATAAGCACATCGCAAAACAAATAGGAGCTAAGTTTTGCCCGCTGCCATACTGCATAGTTGATCCAAAACGAGAGTGTAAAATATTTTGTGTAAATCTCTTAGATTAATGAAAAAATCATAATG
>ERZ791821.881-NODE-881-length-20791-cov-6.868779_pt1 | contig 20791 bp, 18 predicted proteins | sample MGYA00510300_ERZ791821 | MGnify/ENA primary metagenome ERZ791821 (study PRJEB30046, sample SAMN00792034) | human gut metagenome | study: EMG produced TPA metagenomics assembly of the A metagenome-wide association study of gut microbiota in type 2... | reverse complement strand
TATTCAATCTACTTGGAGGAGTAAGAATGAAAATAAAAAGTTGGATGTTAATGCTAATAGCGATGGGTTTTGTCTTCCCCGTTGCTATGGTTTATATATTAGAATGAAAATGTGAACAAATTGTGACATTTTTTATTAAAAAAGTTAAATTTGATTAAGAAGCTGAAACGAATTATAAACTTGCACCTCAAAGATTATTTCCTAGCTCGTTTAGCGAAAGAAGTTTATTCTATAGTTTTTCTTCTTGCGAGGTAAACGTGATATTATCGGAAAACTTTACAACAGGGGCGTGATTAAAAAAATATTGCAGTTGACCTGTGAAAGCAACACCATTGCTAGATTTAATTGTGTTTAGACTATCTGTAAGAAAGTTAGTAAATTCTGAATGAGGATTTGTCTTATTAAGTAAGGTAACGAATTCAGTCAATATGGTAATAATTTCATCTTTAGAAACCATCTTTTTCACCTTCTGGATCTTTCGATAAATTTAGAAATGATTCTTTGTAAGATAATCGTATTATGGAAGCAGACTTTATACAATTGTTTTTGAAAAAATATAAAATTGGTATACCACTAACATTAAAATGTGATCTTAACACGTAAACTTCTTATGCATTAGCTGTATGAATACTAAAATATAGATAAAGACGCTTTCTATTTTTTTCAAATTTAGAGGTAAACAGCATGAAAAAGGGTAAATTATTCTTAGCGACAGCATTTATTCCTGTCATGACAGGAGCTGCCTTATACTTTAGTAAGTAATACGGCTTCTGCTGCTACTCCTGGCTGGTATGATCCTATGCCGTGGGGATCTAATGTGGAATGCAAAAAAGGATATACATACGGTCCTAAAAACTTAAATAATGGAAAATGTAGATTTAATTTTCAGGGAGCATTTAACTATGCAGTTGGACGTCTAACGACAGGGTGGATTAATGGAAGATAAAGATACACAAGAATACATAAGTTTACTTGAAGCATTTAAACTAAGTTTAGCTGATAATAAGTCACCTGAGAAAATTCAAGTTATTGAGCAAATAAACAAAACAATTACTAATTTAAAAACAGGAAAATATCATGCAGTTGCTTTGACTTCCGAACTATTCAATGTTGTTAGTCTAGTTGAAAATTCGATGGCATTAAATGAATTTAAGTTAAATAATTTTCAGGGCGAGATCTGGAATAAATTAAGAAATTCAGTTTATGCTAGATATACTCAAGATAAAAATGCATTAGACTTTATCCATTGGGGATAAATGAACAGACAATTAAAAGAGGTATCCAAATGTGAAAGGAGCCTCTTTTTGTTTTACTGCAAAAGAAAAGACCTATGCTGGGAAGTGCATAGGTCTCTTCAAAGAAGGAAGATAAATAAAAACTAACTTAGATCGCTACCATTACTCTCGATAACTTTTTTATACCAATAATAAGAATCTTTTTTATAGCGTTTTAAACTGCCATGGCCATAATCATCTTGATCGACGTAAATAAAACCATAGCGTTTTTTCATTTCTCCAGTACTTGCACTTACCAAGTCAATGCAGCCCCATGGTAGATAGCCCATCAGATCAACTCCATCATCAACAACTGCCTTTTTCATTTCTTCAATATGGTTTCTTAAGTAAGCAATCCGATAAGTGTCGTGAACTTTATGATCATCAGTTAATTTGTCATAGGCGCCCAAACCGTTTTCAACAATGAACAAAGGTTTATGCCAACGAGTAGTCATCCAGTTAAGAGCATAACGTAAACCAACTGGATCGATTTGCCAGCCCCAGTCATTAGCCTTTACATAGGGATTAGCTACTAAATCTTTATTTTCACGATAGTCTAAATGATCGCTATATTTTGCATCGAAAGACATGTAGTAAGAAAAGCCAATATAATCGACTGTACCTTTTTGTAAGATTTCTAAATCATTGCTAGTAATATCTAAGTCCCAGTTATTGTTTCTAAAACGAGCTTGGAGCCAGTTTGGATAAGTCCCATTAACTTGAACGTCACCAAAATAAAGACGTGAATCCATTGCTCGATTAGCAAATAAAACGTCTTCTGGCTTAGGTGAATTAGGATAAATAGGACAAAAGGCAAGCATTGCACCTATTTTAAGGGATGGATCGATTGCATGACCGATTTGTACAGCTTGGGCACTGGCTACTAGTTCATAGTGAGCAGCTTGATACATCTTCTGTTCTTTATTATCACCAATTTGATACTTAATACCCGAATTTTCATAAACTGAAAGTTCATTTTCATAGTTTGCTTGATTATTTATCTCATTGAATGTCATCCAATATTTAACTTTGTTGTGATAGCGTTCAAAACAGACGTGGGCATAGCGACCAAAGAAATCAATTAACTTTCTATTCGACCAACCGCCATATTCTTTCACTAAATGATATGGCATTTCAAAATGGGAAAGGGTCACTACGGGTTCGATATTATATTTTCTACATTCATTAAAAACTTTGTCATAAAAAGCTAAACCTGCTTCATTAGGTTGATCTTCATCACCATTAGGAAATATTCTTGACCAAGCAATTGAAGTTCTGAAGGCTTTAAATCCCATCTCGGCCATTAATTTTATATCCTCTTTGTAATGATGGTAAAAATCAATTCCATGATGATTGGGGTAGTATTCTTCATCTTCAATTGTGTCTGTTAAACGTCTAGGTTTATTAGCATTTCCTAATGTTAAAAAATCTGCAATTGATAATCCCTTACCATCTTCTCTATATGCACCTTCAAGTTGATGGGCAGCTACTGCACCACCCCATAAAAAAACAGGTTTAAAAGTATTATTAGTCATAAACAATTCCTCACATATCTAAAATATATTCATAGTTCAAATTATTTCCTAACCGAATTATAAATAAAGTAATCATATTTTAGATATATTAAGAAAGGGTTTTGATACAGAATAAGATTTTAGGATAGAGTATCTTTTTTGGAACAGGGTGTTCTCAAATTTCTTGGTTACGTAAGCTACGTACTAAAGCCTCGATGATATACATAGCAGGGATCTGTGAAGAAAGATCATAATATCTATTTATCCGATATTCTTTTTCATGGTAAGTCAGGGAATAGCGACTCATTCGAGAAATAGTTGAATTAATATGACCAGTAATTGAAATTAACGTTGTATCTTCGTCATTAGTGAAATCATTTAAAAGTTCAATTAGTTCGGTTGTTTCTCCAGAAACAGAAAAACAAATAATTGCATTATTACTGGTATTTCTGAGCTGAGGTTTTAAAGGATAGAAGGGATCAGTTACTAGCTGAGTATTGTAGCCAAGAGAAGCAAGTTGGCGAGCGGTATAGCCAGCAGTAAAAGCAGATGATCCCATTCCTAGAAAAACTACATTATCACATTGAAAAATAGTATCTTCAACTAATTTAAGGGTATGACCGATATCTTCAGGAAAATTGTCTTTAGTAATAAAGTCAAAGGCCTTATCGTTTTGTTTGTAATGAAAGGTTTTACTCTTAATAAATGATTTGAATTCAGGAAAACTATTAAATCCCATCTTGTGAACAAAGCGCATTACAGATGAGTTAGAAACGTGGGTATTTTGTGCAATATCCCGTACGCGCATGTAAACTACTTTTTCACTGTTTTCCGTTATATAGCGATAAAGCGTCATATCGACGCTTGAAAGTGAACTTAGATCTTTAAAACCAAAAAATGCCATAATTATTCCCTCCTAATATAAAAAATTTTACTATATGAGAACACTATGTTCCATGTGAGGAACAAAAATCTAATTGTTTGTTTTATGCCTAAGAATGGATAAGATATTGCTAATCAGGAGGCGCTTACATAGAATAAAAATGTAAAATGAATTTGGTTTAGAGGGAATAATTATGAAAAATTTTGTTAATAAATATATATTGCCCCCAGTAATGAAGTTTGTGAATACGAAAGCTATTCAGGCCCTAAGAGATGGGATGCTCTTATCGTTACCATTTATTATGGTTGGGTCAGTATTCTTGCTGTTAGCTTCATTTCCAGTTCCTGCAGTTGCAGATTGGATGAATAAAACAGGATTAACTCATTTCTGGAATCAAGCATATGACGCTTCATTTGGGATAGTTGCGATTTTTGCTGTAGTAGGAATTGCTTATACTTGGGCTAAAAATGAACATGTTGATCCATTACCAGCAGGAATGACTGCTTTTGTTGGTTTTTTGATTATCATGAATCCTACTACTCCAGTTATGGATGGTAGTAAAACTGTTATTTCTGCAGCTAAGGCTCCAACATTGTTAACTGGCTTTATTGATCGTACTTGGCTTGGTGGTCAAGGAATGATTGCTGCAATTATCATCGGAATGATTACAGGTTGGATTTATTCATGGTTTATTAAGAAAAAGATTACTATCAAATTACCTGATCAAGTTCCACCGGCAGTAGCTGGTTCATTTGTTGCTCTAATTCCAGCTGCCGTTCTTACTTGCTTATGGTTAGCTGTTTATGCTGGATTCGATAAATTAGCTGGCACCACAATGACTGAGTGGATCTACCATACTATTCAAACTCCACTTCAAGGATTGTCTGATTCCTTTGGCGGAATTTTAGTAATGACTATCTTAGTACCATTTTTCTGGTTCTTTGGTGTTCATGGATCAACCTTGGTTGGTGGAATTGTGGGACCAATCTTGGGTGCAAATGCCTTACAAAATGCAGAAATTTTTAAAAAATATGGTTATGTAGATGCTGCTCACGGCGGTCATATTGTTATCCAAGGTTTATTTGACCAATTTTCAACTGTAACGGGTGCTGGAATGACTTTAGGATTAGTTGTCTTTATGACATTCTTTGCTAGGTCACAACAGATGAAGGGAATTGGTAAATTGGCATTGATTCCGGGAATTTTCAATATTAACGAACCTGTGTTGTTCGGTGTTCCATTAGTTTTAAACCCAGTTTTAGCTTTACCATTTTTCCTAATGCCACCTCTATCAGCAGGATCAACATACTTACTAATTAAGGCTGGAATCTTACCATATCTAAATGGTGTTCAAGTTCCATGGACAACACCACCTGTTATTTCTGGCTTCTTAATTGGAGGATGGAAAGTCGCTGTTTGGCAAGCGATTATTTTAATCATTAGTTTCTTCATCTATCTTCCATTTGCTAGAAAGTATGACACTGTTTTGTATATGCAAGAACAGGAAGCAATAAAGGCTAAATAATTTCTATTAAATATAAAACCGTATCTTTCTGATACGGTTTTTTGTTTTACTGCAAAAGAAAAGACCTATGCTAGGAAGTGCATAGGTCTCTTCGAAGATAGATAATCAGCTTTAAGCTGATCTTGTTATTATTCAATCTACTTGGAGGAGTAAGAATGAAAATAAAAAGTTGGATGTTAATGCTGATAGCAATGGATCATAAGTAATCCACTACTACAATTTATATATTATAGTACAAAATCGAAAGAAATATAAGATAGCTGCTTATTTTTAATTTTCGGTAGTTGGCAGACGATTCAGGTATAATATCGAATTGAGAAAATTATTTATTAGGTAGGGAAAGCTAATGAAGAAATTTTTAAAGATTCTATTTAAGTTGGTTTTGATTCTCGGAATTGCTGCAGGAGTGGCATATGGAGGATACTATGGTTATCAACAATACCAAAAACGGGAACAAGCAAAAGCTACTTTTACTTCTAGACCTGATGTAGAAAAAGCAAAAGATGGGACAAGTATTAGTCCGGGTCATCATAATTTAGCTTATTTCAAACGACAATTAAATGAAAAATATCCCGACGTTTATAGCGCAGCTTATGAAACGCCACGGGCAAGTAAGATTGGAAGCAGCGTGGTAATACCAGGCCAAGTTGTAACGCCGAGTTATGACTTTAATAAAAAGAAAGTTACATATGCGGACTCAATGACACCGCAAGGGCTAACTGTAGCAGGAAAATATTTATTAATTTCGGCTTATGATTCAACTCATAATCATCGCTCGGTCATTTATTGTTTAGATAAAAAAACAGGAAAGTATTTAAAGACTATTCAAGTTCCAGGAGCACCTCATTTAGGAGGAGTTGCTTATGATCCGGTTGCTAAAAATATTTGGGTAACGGGTAGTCAAGATGATTCATCTGCACTAATGTCTTTTTCGTTAAAGAAATTAGAAAAATATAGCTATAATAAGAAAAAGCAACCTATCGAATATGATAATGTGATTTCTTTACCAACAATTGAAAGAGCATCTTGTGTTACTTATTACGATAATCAATTATTTGTTGGCTTTTTTAATACTGACGGTCAAGGACAAATTGCTAGCTATCCGATTGCTCGTTCAGGAGACTTTAAGGGAACAATTACTAGCGATCAAATTAAAGCAGTAACAGGCCAAGTTTCTTGGGCTTTAGGTTCAGGAAGTGCTTCAATGGACCGACAGATTCAAGGAATTGCATTTTATCAGAATTGGATTATTTTAAGTCAATCCTATGGAAGCAAAGATTCTAAGTTGTATTTTTTCCCAATTTCAGCTTTGAATAACTTAGATGAAGGAAATGCGGAAAAAGTTGTTATTATGCCGCCATATCTAGAACAAATTTATGTTCAAAATGGGCAGCTACTGATGTTATTTGAATCAGGATCAAAAGCATATGCACGTGATCAAATAATGATTGTTGACCGAGTTCTATCGGCGAATATAAATGCCTTATTAGGGGGTTAAAAATGATTAAGAAAATATCTTTTTGGGTACGATTAGCAGGTTGGAGTGGTTTGATATCCGGTAGTAGTGTTTTAGTTTTGTATCAATATACACACAACATTATGTTTTTAATAAATATAATTACAATTATCTTATTTTCAGCATATGCTCTTGCTACTGCTAATGATAAAAGGTGGACAAATACTGATTGGCTTTTACGAGTTATTTTAATAGTGTTGGTATTTGTTTCAATTCTACCGACAATTTTCTTAGGGATAGGTTATTTTATCGAAAGAAAACGTAACCAACACTAGTGAACTATCCATAACTAGGGCTATTTTTGGTATAATTACCTCTGTTCATGCTATTTTTCTAAGAAATAGTAAAAATATTAACCTATTTTATAACAATGTTGTAAAATTTAGAAAAAAGATTACGAGGTGTAAGCATGACAGAAAATAAAGATAAACAAAGCGATACAAAGAAAAAAGAGGTAGGCTTGTTTATTGCTAAAACTCTCTTTTACTTTGCAGTGCTTGTAGTGCTAGTTTACTTGTACTCATATAGTGGCATTGGGGCTGCAAAATTTATTTATAAAGATTTCTAGAACTGAAAGGGTCGCATTAAATGATTAAAGATGTAATCAAGACAATCGATCAAATTGCTACTGAAGATCCACAACGGATCGCTTATGATTATCTTGGCGAAACTAATACTTATGGAGATCTAAAAGCTAGATCGGATGCATATGCAGCTAAGATCAACGAACTAGATCTTCCTGAAAAAGCTCCAGTAATGATTTGGGGTGGTCAAAATTTTGAAATGATTGCTAGTTTTATTGGTGCTGTTAAAGCAGGACATGCTTACATTCCGATTGCTAGTTATTCTAATAGCGAACGTTTATTGATGATTCAAGAAGTTTCTGAAGCTCCTTTGGTAATTGCAATTGATAAACTTCCTATTGAAATGGATAATATTAAGGTTTTAACTCCTGAAGAAGTTTCTGATAATCATCCAGAAATTGATCAAAGTAAGTTTGTAAGTGGGGATGACAATTTTTACATTATCTTTACCTCAGGAACAACAGGTAAGCCTAAGGGTGTACAAATTAGTCATGATAATCTGCTTAGTTTTGTAAATTGGGAGTTAAATGACTTTTCACTTCCAGAACATCCTAGCTTCTTAGCTCAAGCACCATATTCTTTTGACTTATCTGTAATGAGTTTATATCCTGCTTTAACTGCCGGTGGTAAGTTAGTAGTTTTACCTCATGATGTAACTGAAAATATCGGGCAGCTTTTCAAAACTTTACCTCAATTAAAATTCAATGTTTGGGTTTCAACTCCATCATTTGTAGAAATGAGTTTCTTAGATCCTACTTTTGATGCTAAGCATCATCCTGAATTAACTCACTTCTTATTCTGTGGTGAAGAATTAAGTCATAAGACAGCTAAAATGCTTAAGCTGAAATTTCCAGATAGCCATATCTTTAATACTTATGGCCCTACTGAAACAACTGTTGCTGTTACTCAGGTAGAAATTACTGATGAAATTTTAAATAAGTATGATCGCTTGCCAATTGGTGTTTCTAAAGATGACACAAAGATTTCAATTGATACTTCCAAGGGTGAAGAAGATAACCAAGGAGAAGTTGTTATTGAAGGTCCAAGTGTTTCTAAGGGATACTTAAATAATCCAGAAAAGACTGAGTCTGCTTTCTTTAAAGAAAGTGAACATGGAAGTTATCGTACTGGTGACTTAGGATTTTTAGATGGCGACATGCTTTTCTACCGTGGAAGAATTGATTTTCAGGTTAAGTTTAATGGTTATCGAATTGAACTTGAAGAAATTAACTTCTATCTTGCTAAGAATCCATTAGTGCGTTATGGCGTTGTTGCTCCAAAATACAATAAGGATCATAAAGTTCAACAACTAGTTGCTGTAGTAGAATTAGCAGACGGTGTACGTGAGAAGTATACTGATGCTGAATTAACTAAGAAATTACGCGAATCATTAAGTCAAGATATTATGCCATATATGCTTCCTCAACGCTTTATCTACCGTGATGAAATGCCAATCTCTCAAAACGGTAAGGTAGATATTAAACAAGTAATTAAGGAGGTAAATAACGCGTGATCAATATTCAACCATATAGTAATCCGCGTTACTTTGTTATTCTTTTTATTGCGCTTTTGCCATTAATTATTGGTTTATATCATGGACGGCGCTTTAAAACATACGAAGCTTTCGTTTCCTTACTATTCTTGTTTTTAATGTTTAATGATAAAGACTGGCTACAGGGAGTTCAATTAATTGGATACATCATTTTCCAATTTATAGTTACTTTTGCTTATCAAAAATATGTTAATTCTGGAAGGAATAAAACCTCTGTCTTTTGTTTAGCAGTTATCTTAGCAATTTTGCCATTAGCAGCAGTAAAGATTGCACCATTAGTGCCAAATAAAACTGCTGATTTGATTGGATTTTTCGGAATTTCATATTTAACTTTCAAAACAGTGCAAGTTATTATGGAACTTCGCGATAAAACAATTAAGAAAGTTGATCCGATTACTTATGCAAGGTTTTTGCTTTTCTTCCCAACTATTTCTTCAGGTCCTATTGACCGCTATCGAAGATTTAAAGAAGATTACGATAAAGCCCCTGAAAGAGATAAGTATATTGAAAATTTAAAGTTTGGTACAAGATATATTTTTCAAGGATTCTTATATAAATTTATTATTGGATATGTATTCGGTACCTTATGGCTTCCCCAATTAGCTAAAGATGCAATTTTTTATGGGCAAGCTAATGGGGGATTACGCTTATCTTGGGCTCTGCTTGGTTATATGTACTGCTACAGTATGTATTTATTCTTTGACTTTGCAGGGTACTCCTTGTTTGCGGTAGGTACGTCATATTTTATGGGAATTAGAACTCCTATGAACTTTAATAAACCATTTATTTCTCAAAATATTAAAGATTTCTGGAATAGATGGCACATGACTCTATCTTTCTGGTTCCGTGATTTTATCTTTATGCGTTTTACATTCTTTGCAATGAAGCATAAATTGGTGAAAAATAGAATCAGATTATCGCAATTAGCATATTTTGTAGATTTCTTAATTATGGGTTTCTGGCACGGCTTAACGTGGTACTATATCGTATATGGTATTTACCATGCTTTGGCAATTATCATTAATGATATTTGGTTAAGATTTAAGCGTAAGCACCGCAAGCAAATCCCACATAATAAATTTACAAAATGGTTTGCGATTTTCTTAACATTTAATGTTGTTTGTTTCAGTTTCCTAATTTTCTCAGGTTTCTTGAGTACATTATGGTTTGGCTGGAAGTAGTTTATTATTTTTGAAAGGATTTTCTTATTATGGATACAAAGCAAGCTGTTTTAGATATTTTAAATGAATTAACTGGTGAAGATTTAAGTGACCAAATGGATGAAAACATTTTTGAAAATGGTTTGTTAGATTCCATGGCAACTGTTCAAATGTTACTTGAATTACAAGACAAGTGTGATGTAACTGCACCAGTATCAGAATTTCACCGTGAAGATTGGGATACTCCAAACAAAATCATTGCAAAGGTAGAAAGCTTAAGAAATGAGTAATAAACGTAAACTGTGGCAGATTTTCGGCCCAGTTCTCTGTGCTTTCATTTTGTTAATAATTTTATTTTTAATTCCATGGCAAAATGGTGAAAAGTCAGATAATGCTCTCTTTAAAGCTTCAGTTTCACGATCTCAAACTGTCTTTAAAGGTCAATCGATTAAGCAAGCTGCTTTTGAGAAAAACTATGTTCCATTTTATGGTTCTAGTGAATTATCAAGAATGGATGCCTTGCACCCAAGTGTCTTAGCTTATAAATATAAAAGAAATTATCGACCTTTCTTACTAGGAGGACCGGGAAGTCAATCCTTAACTCACTTTTTCACTATGCAGGAAACAGTAAATCAGCTTTCTAATAAAAAAGCAGTCTTTATTATTTCTCCACAGTGGTTTACTAAGCAAGGTCAAAATCCAGCAGCTTTTGGGATGTATTTTTCTCAACTTCAAGCAGTTGATTGGATTTTGACTGCTAAGGACAGTGTAGCTACTCGTTATGCTGCTCGGCGTTTGTTAGATATGCCAGCTGGAACTGCTAGTGAGACAACAAAGTATGCATTAATGACATTAGCTTCAGGACAAAAATTGTCTAAGTATCAAACTTTGTATTTGAAAGCTAGACGTCGAATGTTAGCGAATGAAGATAATTTCTTCTCATCTATTGGGATGACTAATAACATTCCTAAGATTCAAAAAGAAGCAGGTAAACTGCCAGGTACTTATGAATATGATAACTTACGTCAATTTGCTAATGAGCAGGGACAACAGGGAACAACGAATAATAAGTTTGGTATTTTTAATGGTTTCTTTGACAAAAAGTTAAACAATAAGCACTTAAAGCACCTGAAGAATTCTCAAAGAGATTTTGATTATACTCAGTCACCAGAATATGCAGACTTTGAATTGGTATTAAATGAACTTGCGCATGAACATGTTAATGTCTTGTTCATTATTCCACCAGTTAATGAAAAGTGGGCTAAGTATACCGGTTTATCTCAGACAATGTATCAAGAATGCGTTGCTAAGATTACCAAACAGCTTACATCTCAAGGTTTCAATAATATAGCTAACTTATCAAAAGACGGTGGAAAGAAATTCTTCATGGAAGATACAATTCACCTTGGTTGGAATGGATGGTTAAAGGTAGATCAATATGTGAAACCATTTATGGAAGAAAAGAATCATCCAGTCAACTATAAGCTAAATAGTTACTACTTTACTAAGACATGGGGCAACAAAACGAATGTAAAGATGCCTAATGTTAAAAGTAAGGCGGCAGTAGATATAAAAAAAAACTAGCACAAGCAGGTATAACAGGTAATATCCTGGCGATTAAGAATAATAAAGTAATTCTTAATGAGTCTACAGGCTATGCAAATATTAGTAAAAAAGAGCATAATACACCCAAAACAGCTTTTTTTATTAATTCAGTTAATAAGGTTTTTACTGGTGCCCTAGTTATGAAACAAGTTGAGCAGAAAAAGCTTAAACTTAATGACAAATTATCGAAATTCTATCCTCAAGTACCCCATGCTAATCAAATTACGATTGGGCAGCTTCTAACTATGGAAGCCGGATTACAAGGAAAAGATGAATCGAGTTATGGAACGCCAGTCTTTAAAAACAATCAAGCTGGAATTAAATATGATATTAAGCATAATATAGTTTTCAATAAGAAACAGTATAATCAACGTTTCTACTCATCTAGTAACTATATTTTATTATCGGGTATTTTAGAAAAAGTGACGCATCACTCTTATGAAAGTCTAGTGAAAGAGACCTATATTAAAAAATTAGGTTTATCTGAAACAGAATTTTATTGGGATATACCTAAAAATAAACGTATTAAGGTTGCGGTCTCATATACTAAAAATTCTCAGGGTTACTTAGTACCACATAGTGTTGCGGTAGATAAAGTACACGGAGATTTGGGCGCTGGAAGCTTAGTCATGTCAAATAAAGACTTATATCGAGCTACAAGTGCGATTTTAAATGGAGAAATCATAAAACCTTCATCAATACAAACTGTTTATGCTCCAGCTGATCCTGCTAAATATAATGCTGGTTTTTATAACTTCCCTGATTTTCATTCTTCAAATGGTTCAGGCGATGGATATACAACTTACTATCGTATTTCAAACGATACACGCGATGTATTAGTAGTTCAGTCTAATTATCCAGTTAAGGATTATTTTAAAGTGAGAGAGATATGTAACGATCTCATGGAAAATTTAATAAAATCGCCTTCATAGAGATAGGAAATAATATTTTCTATCTCTTTTTTATGATTTTGACTTCCTTAAAAGCGGTTGTGCAAGTAGGACTGCTGTGCTAAGATTTACCTGTACCGTTGTAGCAAGGTGCATTTTCTACGGTAGCGAAAATGTATCTTTTATTTGGTCAGAATAGCGGTACCTAACACTGTGTGAGCCTGATTCCGATGTTGGTGGAATTAGGCTTTTTTTGTAAATTAGAGAAAATAAAAAATCGCTATTCAGCGATTTTTTTCTTGTTATAAGCATTAATGATTGCAAATAGAAGGACAGAAATTAAAACTAAAACAGTGCAAACTACAAATAAGGTCAAATAGGAAAAATTATCAATTACTAAAGCTCCAATTAGCGGTCCTAGAGCTCGACCAGCTGATGTAACTGATTGAACAATTCCTTGGTATTTCCCCTTGTCTTTATTACTAGCACGATCATTAACAAAAGTTGAAACAGCAGGAAATGCTAAAATTTCTCCGCATGTTAGAACGGCCATGGCTAAAACAAAGTTAAAGTAGTGGGTTGCTCCAATTAGTAGTAAGAATGCTAGCCCAAACAGACTAAAACCAATATATAATCGTCCATGAAGATGTGCAGTTAGCCAGTCATCAAAGTAAGTTAAAAGCGGTTGAATGAGGACAATTAAAATAGCATTTAGAGTCCAAAGTAAACTATATAACCGAACGCTCATGTTTAAGCCAAGCATGTAGGAGGAAATATTAGAATTCCATTGTTCATATGCAATCCAAGCAGCTAGAACACAAATTAAGATAGAGAAAATAGCTCTTTTTGCGCCGTAAGGAATTTTTTCTTGATGGGCAGCTGTAGTCGCTTTTTTATTTGTAGAGGCATGAGCCTGGTTTAAACCACGATATTCAAAAAAGATTACAATGCTTAAAAAGGCAAACATAATAAAAGCAAGTAAGAAAATATAAGTAATACCAAAAGATAGAATGAATCCCACCATTAGGGAACCAAATACTAAACCTAAATTTTGAGTGAAATACAAGACATTAAACACATAGGAGGCATTCCGACTTTTAATTAAAGTAGCAATTGAATTTAAGCCAGTTACTACAATACCGTTGCCTAAGCCTAAAGTAATTAACAAAATTGGATAGGCTGGCCAGCCATGAAACAACACTAGCAAGAAAGTGGATAAGGTAGAAATACTGACACCAGTTAAAAGGGTTTGGTAAGGATGCCATTTATCAAATAAAAGGCCCCCAACTGCATTTCCAACCATTGTAAAGGTTGAATTTATGAATAAAACAATCCCAGCTACTGTAAGTGTCTCATGAAGATAATTATGAATATAAATGGTAGTTAATGGCCAAATAAAACTAACACCAGTATTAATTATTAAAGAACCAGCAAATAACCAGATTAACTTAATTGGATCTAGCACATGTTTTTTTAGCATGTATTTTCCTCCTTTTAATTAAGGATAGTTGTATAAAAATAAGCTGACAAGTGTCAGCTTATTTTGCCGGAAGGTATGACTTTATGCAATGAATATTAAGACTCGCCATTAATCCAGCTACTATTGAAAGTACGAAGAACTTCATTAGCTGGAAAAGCATCTTTTCCGGTATGTTTAACTGCTTCATGGACTTGCCTTTGAGTTAAATGGTCACATACATAGCTTTTAATTGCTTCATTAATTACTAAGTCCCATTCTTTGTCTGAATGATTTAAATAGTAGTTGAGTAGACGGTCAGTTTCATCATTAATCGAAAAAATTCGTTTAGCCATAATTTTTCTCCTTTTTATTTTCCTCATCATTATAGCATGTTCTTTATATAATCTGGGTTTAAAGAAGCTTGTCTGATTTAAGCTGTATTTTAATAAAAAAGAATAGGTTTCTTACAATATTTAATTTAAACTAGGAAATAGATTATTAGAGGTAAGGATTAAATTATGGAAAAAATTATTTTTAAAACTATTGTGCGACTTCGTAGGTTAGCATTTTTTAGAGTAACTTATCGAACTCTGATGATGCTAATGCCACTTGCTGTTGTAGGAAGTATTTTTCAGTTTTTATGGCAGAGTGTTTTTTCTCCAATGAGTTTAATATCTAATATTTTTTATTTTGATAAATGGTTACCGGATCAGATTTTTAATGCATCCTGGTATGCCTGTCAGGGCGTTACCAGTGTAATATTTGGTACTTTTGGACTATTTACTGCATATTTTTCAGCACAATATACTGCACGTTTATATCAAAAAGATGCCCAGATGGCTGGTGTTTCAGGAATGCTAGCTTTGCTGTTATGTGCATATCGTTTTAGAGATATTAGAGATTTCCAATTATCTTTTAACTGGCGTTTTTTTAATATTAATAGTTTTTTATTTGCTCTCTTGATCGGTTTTGGAACGGGACTCATTTTTAGATTTCTTGGAACTGACTATCATCATCGCCATGCAGAAAGTGCCCAAGTAATAAAGCAAAAAGCTTTTAATTCATTTCGTCCGATGCTTGCTACTTGGTTAATTGGATTAGTAATTGGAATTTTAGCTAGTTTAGTCCATGTACGAATGATCGCCACAAACTTTTATCAATTTTTCCAAAGTCAAGGACAGAATAATTTAAATCTGGGTATTTTTATTCCCTTATTACTTCTAGCATTGTTGTTAAACTGGTGTGGCATTGGTCAGCCTTTAGTATCTCTTACTGCTGGTAGTGATAGTGCGACTAATGTTGCTAATTTAAACTATGCTTTGACACATGGCTCAAGTTGGAATGTACCTAATCCATATGTGGGAAATTCTTTATATCAATCTTATGGGAAATTTGGTGATAACGGCCTAACCTTAGTGATATTGATTGGCATTTTAATTTTTATTAAGAAAAATGATATTGCTAGAGTTGCCCGCTGGAGTTTTATTCCAACTCTATTTGGCTCTAATCAGGGGGCTTTAATTGGTATTCCGATTATCCTTAATCCATTATTCTTACTGCCTTATGTATTTTTACCAGTTGTAAATATGCTTTTAGCTGCAAGTATGATTGCAATCCATTTAATTCCGGTTTCAGCCTATAATGTATTATCTGGAACTCCGGGACCTTTGTATGCCTTTATTGCTACAAATGGAAACTGGCAAGCGCTAATTTTCTCAATGCTTCTGTTTGCATTTGATATTTTGTTATATCTTCCAATTGTGAAGATGGCCAAGGATGTTCAAGACGAAATTGATTTGTTAAATGATGAGGAGGCTAGCTATGAATGTGTTAAATAAAAAGAGGATATCGAAAAATCGTTTGCTTTTGCTAGGTACCTTCATCTTTTTAATAGTTTTGTCTATTCCAACATTTTTTTGGATTAAAAGTGCTAATCATGATTTAGCTGAAAGACGAAAGTCACAAATGTCTCCTGTAATTATGATTCCAGGATCAAGTGCAACTACTGAGCGTTTTAATGAATTGGTTAATCTGCTAAATAAAGATACTCTGAAAAAGCATAGTCTATTAAAAATTCAAGTGAAGAAAGATGGAACAATGAAGTATAGCGGTAAAATTAATCGTAATGATAATGAACCGTTTATTGTAGTAGGATTTGAAAATAATCATGATGGTTATGCCAATATTAAGAAACAAGCAGGTTGGTTTGACGAGGCTTTTGCTCAGCTTAGTCAGCAATATAAATTTAATAATTTTAAGGCATTTGGACATTCAAATGGTGGATTGATTTGGACATATTGGCTAGAAAAATACTATGCAGATTATAGTGATGAAATCAAGATAAAGAAATTGATGACCCTCGGGACACCATATAACTTTAATGAGAGTAATGTTGACCATAAAACCGAAATGCTGAATGATTTTATTAAAAATCGGAAGAAAATTCCTAAGAATTTAGATGTATATTCAGTATCAGGGGGAGAGAATTATGAGTCGGATGGGTTAGTACCTGAAAGTAGTGTGGCAGCAGGAAAATATATTTTTCAAAATCAGGCAAAGCACTATACGACGATGACAGTTACAGGATCAGATGCACAACATTCTTCTCTTCCGCAAAATAAACAAGTAGTTCAGTTAATTAAGCAGTATTTGCTTGAAAACAATAATGGAAACAATATTCCTGGCAATAATCAAAGACCCCAGGACAAGCATAAAAAGAAAAAGATAATAAATGATTAAATTATTTGAAAATTAATAAAAATAAATAATTTCAGAACTATGTCATAATATTAATTCACAAATTTTTAAGCGTAAAATGCTTTATTAAGCACTTTGCGCTTATTTTATTCACAAATTAAAATAATATGTGGAAAAAGATGAAATAATATTTGGGTTTCTGTGGATAACCTGCTATAATAAAAATATGAGTAGTTAGCACTTATAACTAATGAGTGCCAAAATTTTTGAGAATATGAGGAGTGTGTAAAGCATGGCATACTTTGACAATGGAAACTACAATTTTGATGATTTGTTTAATGAATTAAACAGAGATTTTTTCAATGATGGAAGAATGACCAATGGTCAACAACCAATGAGATATAGTGCTGGTCAAGCACCACAACAAAGTGCTCAAAATGGTCAACAAAAGGAAAAGCCAATTGGTGTTGACTTAACTGAACAAGCTAAGAATGGTAAATACGATCCTGTCATTGGACGTACCGCTGTTATTGATCAAGTTATTGAAATTTTAAGTAGACGTAAGAAGAACAATCCTGTTTTGACTGGTCCTGCTGGTGTTGGTAAAACTTCTGTAGTTGAAGGATTAGCTCAAAGAATTGTTGATGGAGACGTTCCTGAAAAGCTAAAGAATGCTCATATTATTGAGTTGAATATTAATGAATTAGTTGCAGGTACTTCTCTTCGTGGTAGTTTTGAAGAAAAACTAAAGAAGATTATTGATAAAGCTAAGGGTGACAAGAATGTTATTCTCTTTATCGATGAATTACATAATATTGTTGGTGCAGGTTCTACTGATTCAGAAAATAATTCTGGGGATGCTGCTAATATCTTAAAACCAGCATTAGCTAGCGGTGAAATTCGTGTTATTGGTGCAACTACTACTAGTGAATACCAACAAATCGAAAAAGACCCTGCTTTAGCTAGAAGATTCCAACCAGTTCAAGTTCCAGAACCAACAATCAAGGATGCTATTCAAATTTTGAAGGGCTTAGCTCCAAGATATGAAAAGTACCACAATGTTAAATATGATCCAGAAGCTTTGAAGCTTGCTGCAGAACTTTCAAATCGTTACATTAATGATCGTCACTTACCAGATAAGGCCATTGACTTAATGGATGAAGCTGGTGCTAAGAAGTCCTTAGGTATGGATCAAAAAGATGAAACTTCAATTAAGAACAAGATTCATGCCTTAGAAGGTAAAAAGGTAGAAGCAGCTAAGAATGAAAAATATGATGAAGCTGCTAAGATTAAGAAAGAGATTGAAGACCTTAAGAAAGATCTTAAGAATGCCGGCAAAGCTAGTGAACTTAAAGTTACACCAGAAGATATGTATGCTTTAATTCAAACTAAGACTGGTATTCCAATGAGCGAAATTAATGCAAATGAAGCTCAAAAGAATGCTAACTTAGCTTCTGACTTGAAGAAAGTTGTTATTGACCAAGATAAGGCCATTGATATCATTACTGATGCAATTGCACGTAAGCAAGTATTTAAGGATTCTAACCGTCCAACTGGTTCATTCTTACTTACTGGTCCTACTGGTGTTGGTAAAACTGAATTGGCTAAGCAATTAGCAATTAAGTTATTTGGTAAGGCAGATGCATTGGTACGTTTGGATATGTCCGAATACCAAGATCAAATGGCTGTTAATAAGTTGATCGGTTCAGCACCTGGTTATGTTGGCTATGGTGAAGGTGGTCAATTAACTGAAAAGATTCGTCACCAACCATATTCATTGATTTTGCTTGATGAAATTGAAAAAGCAAATCCTCAAGTCTTTAATGCTTTACTTCAAATCATGGATGATGGTCGTTTAACTGATGCACAAGGTAGAACAATTTCCTTCAAAGATACAATCATTATCATGACTTCAAACGCTGGATACTCTGACAAGTTACTTAAGGGTGACGATCAAGATGCTTTACGTAAAGCTCTTGAAGTTTACTTCAGACCAGAATTCTTAAACCGTCTTGACGCAATTGTTCCATTTAATTCATTAACTAGTGAAGATATGCTCAAGATCTTAGACCTTTACTTAGCAAAGATGGAGAAGTCTCTTGCTAAGAGAAACATTAAGCTTCATGTTACTGATGATGCTAAGAAGTATTTGGCTAAGAAGGGTTATGACAAGGAATTTGGTGCTCGTCCATTGAGAAGAGTTGTTGAACAAGATCTTGAAACCCCAGCAGCTAAGTTGATTGTTTCTAAGCCAGATACTAAGGAAGTTAAATTCACTATTGATGATAAGCATTTGTACTTAAATGGTGAAATTCTTGAAGATGTATTGTTTGACAAGGAAACTCGTGAACAAGAAAAGAAAGACTTCAAGGAAGCTGAAAAAGCTGATAAAAAAGAAGAAAAATAGTTAGCAATATTTTGAAAAAAGACTATGAATTAAATTCGTAGTCTTTTTTTTAATTAATTTTAATTATAAGCTAGAAATAGCTATAAAATCAGGTATAATAATTAAAAATAAATTAAGGAGAGTTGGAATGAAAAAATTCTTTAAGAAAGTTCCAGTAAATACTTTTTTAAAAGCAGATTCTCGCTTAACTAGACATTTAAATGCTCGTGATTTAGTTGCGTTGGGAATCGGGGCAGTTATTGGAACAGGAATTTTTATTTTGCCTGGTCATGAAGCAGCACAGCATGCTGGTCCAGCAGTTGCTATTTCTTTTTTATTAGCAGCAATTGTTTCTGGTATGGTGGGAATGGCCTATGCTGAATTTTCTTCTGCAATGCCAGTAGCTGGCTCTGCCTATTCTTTTGGTTCAGTGATCTATGGAGAAGTAGTAGGGTGGATAATTGGATGGGGATTATTATTAGAATATTTTTTAGCTGTTTCTGCTGAAGCGACTGGTTTTGCTTCATATTTTAATAATAATATTTTAGCGCCAATTGGAATTCATTTGCCTAAAGCACTTGAAGCTGGACCAATGGAAGGTGGAGTAATAAATATTTCTGCTGTTTTAATTGTGTTAATCGTTGCTTTGATTTTATATCAAGGTGCTAACTTATCGAAACGTGTGGAAAATATAGCAGTAATTATCAAAGTCGCAATTATTATTTTGTTTATTGTGATTGGGATGTTCTATATTAAGGCTGACAACTATGTCCCATTTTATCCTAAGAAATTCCAAACACCACCATTAGGGATTGGGGGAATATCTACAGCTGCAGCCACTGTATTCTTTGCATTTATTGGTTTTGATGCTTTAGCAGCAAACAGTGCTGAAACAAAGGATCCTGAAAAAAACGTTGTTAAAGGAATCATAGGGACAGTGATTATTGCTGTTCTATTATATGTAAGTTTTTCTCTAGTTTTAACTGGAATGGTTAATTACAAACAATTAAATGTTGATGATCCAGCAGCTTATGCACTAAAAGTAGTTGGCTTAACTGCGTGGAATAAATTGATTACCGTTGGAGCATTAGTCGGAATCTTTACCGCAATGATTACTATGTTGCTGGGCGGCTCAAGATTACTTTATGCTTTAGGAAGAGATGGATTATTACCGGATTCCATGGGAAGTGTGCATGCTAAAAAGATGATTCCTGATCACGCAGTAATTGTCTCTACAATAGTAGCAGCTGTTTTTGCTGGATTGGTTCCTTTAATAGAATTAGCTTCATTAATTAATGCAGGGACATTAATCGCATTTGCTTTAATTTCATTTGGAATTATTCCTCTACGGCATCGAAAAGATATTGTGAATGATGGATTTAAGATGCCACTTTATCCGGTACTGCCTATAATTGCTGGATTACTAAGCGTATATTTCATTTGGATGTTACCAAATACGACAAAAATTATGGTGGGAATCTGGTTAATTGTGGGAATCATTGTGTATGCAACATACGGTATAAAACATTCTAAACTACAGAATTAATCAAAAAGGTCTCAAATTGAGGCCTTTTTTTGCACTATGAAAAAATATTGCTAATTTTTGCAAAAAAGGGTTGACGAAAAGTGAAAAAGCCTGTAAAGTAATACATGCTGTTTGAGGCAAGTGAAAAGAGCGAATAAAAAAGTTCAAAAAGTTCTTGTCAAAGCTTAAAAGACATGATATAATATAAAAGTTGTCACATG
>ERZ791821.874-NODE-874-length-20953-cov-3.650924_pt1 | contig 20953 bp, 20 predicted proteins | sample MGYA00510300_ERZ791821 | MGnify/ENA primary metagenome ERZ791821 (study PRJEB30046, sample SAMN00792034) | human gut metagenome | study: EMG produced TPA metagenomics assembly of the A metagenome-wide association study of gut microbiota in type 2... | reverse complement strand
ATTTTCAGGGTTGTTGTCTATTGTTTAATTATCAAGGTTCGTTGTCTTTGCTGTTCAAAACAGCTTATTTAGATTATCATATTCATTGACGTTTGTCAAGAACTTTTTTAATCTTTTTTCGACCAGCTTTTCAGCTGTCCGTCCGCCATCTCTTCTCCAAACATTCGTTTGTCTCAAGCGACAGCTTATTAAGAATATCATAAGCAGTTGTGTTTGTCAACTGTTATTTTATCTCTTTTTGATTTAACTCTTTTTCAGCTTAATTTCAATCTTTTCATCTCGCAAAAATGCTGACTTACCTGTAGGCAAGTCAGCACTTTATGTTCGCTTTAGATAATTTGTTGTCGGTATACTCCCTTGATCAATTATCTGAGTAACATGAATGCAATTAATCCAGCTACTACAATGATAGCAATTGCAAGAATAATGATCGGTGCTTTTGACATCTTCTCTTCTTCTTCATCGTCGATATCATCATAATATTCATCCTCTAATTCTTCTCTGCGCTGCGGCTTCGGAGCTGGTTTCTTTTTCTTTTTCCCATCTCCTACTGCAAGGAGTTCATCATACGCATCACGCATTTCCTGTTCACGTTTTTCGCGTACTTCTTTTGGCGGTATATTCGAATACTTCTGTTCTTCAGGTTCCGGTTTTTCCGCTCTCTTCTGTACTTTATGAGCACTCTGTGGAATTTTGAACTTCTTTTTGCAATTATAGCACAACAGATAATTCGGATCCTTTTTTCCTGGTCTTAATTCCTGACCACATATTGGACACTTCATATGAATCTGTCCCTCCCCATAGTGTATTATTTCAAACTGTGCTTTGTGCCTTTCGGCCTTGTATATTCCATATACATTGACATTATACTACATCAATTTACAAATATCAATTTTTTATCCAAATTATTCCGATTGTTTTCCTAATGTTACTTCAACATCTTTTTTCTCGTATTCACCATTCTTATTCTGTGTCTGAATCGTAATTTTTACTTTTTCTCCTGCTTTATAATATTGAAGCTGTTCCTGCAATGCATCCATTCCATCTACGCTTGTTCCTTCGATTCCTGTAATAACGGCTCCTTTTGTAATGCCTGCTTTTTCTGCACCGCCACCGGAGATCACTTCTGATACATATACTCCTGTCGGCATATTATACATCTGTGCACTGTCTGCTGTTACATCTACACCTTTGATTCCAATGTAGCCTCTTTCGGATTCTGCTACCTTGGTTTTTGTCTTCTGATTCATCAGATTTGTGATCAGATCACTTACATCAGATACCGGAATCGCATATCCTATTCCCTCTACTGTTTCCGTTGCAATCTTTGCAGAATTGATTCCAATCACTTCTCCATTTGCATTCAGAAGAGCACCTCCGCTGTTTCCCGGATTGATAGCCGCATCTGTCTGAAGAAGTTTTCCATCGTAACTATCCATTGTGCGGTCTTTTGCAGATACAATACCTGTCGTTACTGACTGTCCGTATCCGAGAGCATTTCCGATCGCAATTACCTGATCTCCTACCTGTGTCTGATCTGAATTTCCCAGTGTTGCTACCGCAATTTTATCCATCGTAGAATCCTTGATCTCGCTTAACGGAACTGCCACAACTGCAAGATCCTTGTCTGAATCCGTACCTTTGATGTCAGCTTTCACGCTTTTCCCATCTATAAAGGTAACTGTCAGTGTACTGCTTCCTTCTACTACATGGTTATTGGTTGCAATCAGAAGTTCTGAATCGTTCTGTCCAATAATAATTCCAGAACCGGCACTTTCACTTTCCTGTTTCTGTGTACCACCGAAGAAATTCTGCACTTCCTGTACACTCATGTTTGTAATGGACACAATTGACGGCATCGCATTTTTAGTTACCTCTGTTACATTTGCGGTTCCTATTGAGCTGTTGGTTGAAGTTGTCAGTTTTGCATTGCTGGTCGTTGTTGTCTTAGCTGTTTTATTCGTTGTCTGTGTTGTACCAAGAACTTTTCCTGCCACAATATTACTCGTCTGAAATGCAGCACTTGCAACCACTCCAAATACCAGTCCTGCACAGACCACCTTTGCCCATCTCGCTGCGCCTTTTCCTCTTTTTTTCTGCGGTTCTTTTCCCGGTTCCCCACCGCCGCCATAATTTCCCGTATTCATATTCTGATCGGTTGTATAATAATTATATTGATTTTCCATATCTTATTGCCCCTTTCATATCTTATATTGGTAGTGTACAGCGTAATTGTGTTTAATCTGTGATAAAACTAAGGAGATTTATTGATATTCCTTTAATTTTTCCAGCTTTACTCCCACATCACCCTTGAACTGTTTCCATGCATCTTCATGTTCTACAAAATATTTGGGGCAAATCTTTCCAGTCACATCATAATGACGTATAACATCATTTTCATTCAGATCGAACTTCAGACACAGCCACGCGCAAAGATCTACCATAGACTGATACGTCTTTTGATTGAATTTTCCCGTTTCGTCCGGATGACAGCATTCTATCGACACCGTATCAATATTCCTGCTGTTTGAGGCATACGCCATCTCCCATGTTGGTACACATTGAACAATCTCACCTTCCAGACCCACAACAAAATTACTGCTTGCTTTCGTAATGTGACTGTCCTTCAATCCTTCGAAATAATCCCGGTTATTCATAGCCGAAGCACCGGGATTTGCTGTATAATGAATCACAATTCCTGTAATCTTATTTGTTGCGATTCCCGCTCTGGAATACTCATTCGGCGTCAGCAGTTCTACGTCTATATCCGGTCTTACAGAATCTATGTAATCACTTTTATTTTCCGTATATTCTTCCGGCTGCTCCTGCTTTTTTAAAACCGTCACCGCACACAGTACAACTGTTATTATAATAAGAATGATCAGACCTTTTTTTGAATGGCTTCTCGTTTTTTTCATCTTTTCTCTCTTTTTTATCTATCCTTATATAGTACACTTTTATCTATTTTATCATTCATTTTTTAATGTACCCGAAAGAGATTCTTATGTTTTTATGAAAATCAGCAAAACCTATACGTTGTTGTTGTATCATATACTTCTCCGGCTTTTGTAATCGGAGATTCAAAATTATCTTTATGAATTGCATCCGGGAAATACTGCGTTTCAAAGCATATACCACAACCCTTTCCATAGACAGCTCCTTCCTTTCCCTTAGCTCCTGCCAGGAAATTGCCGGAATAGAACTGTATACCCGGAAGGTCTGTATATACTTCCATCTTAATACCTGTCTCTTCCGATTCGGCTGATGCCGCTTTTCTGAATCCCGACCCGTTTAATACCCAGTTATGATCATAGCCGCCTGCCAGTTTCAATGGTTTATAATCTGCTCCGATCTCTTTTGCAACCTTTTTTCCTTCACGAAAATCCATTGGTGTGCCCTCTACCGGAATTACCGTTCCTGTTGGAATCAGTTCAGCATCCGTCTCTGTAAATGCATCTGCATCTAACCACACTTTTGCATTACATGCGGTTCCGGATGCATGTCCTGCCAGGTTGAAATAGCTGTGATTCGTCATGTTCAAAAGGGTATCCTGATCAGGAATTGCATAATAATGAATCTTTAATTCATTTTCTTCCGTAACTGTATAGGATACTTCTATCTTTACTTCTCCCGGGAATCCCTGATCCCCGTCCGGACTGACAAGCATAAATACTACATGTGTATCATCCTCTTCTTTTACACTCCACATTCTTTTATTATAGAAATCTGTTCCTCCATGAAGTGTATTTTCCCCGTTATCATTCTTCGTAAGCTCATATTTCTTTCCGTTCAGTTCGAATGCACCAGTTCCAATACGGTTTGCCACACGTCCGACAGTCGCTCCTACAGAATCTCCACCATTTTCATAATCCTCAAGTGTCTCGTATCCCAATACGACATCCTGAGACTTTCCATTCTTATCCGGTACGTAAAGCTTCAGTAAAGCAGCTCCAAAATCAGATACAACTGCTTTCATTCCTTTGCTGTTTTTCAATATATAACAGCTTGCTGTTTCCCCGTTTCTCGTTGTTCCAAATTCTTTTTTCATATCCAGGCATCTCCCTTTTACTTTATTTTTTTTAATATTACTTGTGTATTTATTATGTGCATTTATATACCAAGCAGATTACCTAAACATTATTATACTCTATATATTCATCTCTGAAAACCATGATATGAAGAATTTTCAGGATATTTTTTCTGATATTATTCATTTAAACTCTCTCTTTGCCAGACACATATAATACAAAAAAGGCGCCGTTTTCACGACGCCCGAATCTTTTTATTCGTCTACACTGTAGTTTGGTGCTTCTTTTGTAATATGAATATCATGAGGATGACTTTCTTTTAATGAAGCCGAAGAAATCTTCACGAATTTTCCTGTCTGTTTCAAATCCTCAATTGTTGGTGCTCCGCAATATCCCATACCTGAACGAAGACCACCCATTAACTGGAATACAGTATCTTCCACGCTTCCTTTGTAAGCAACACGTCCTTCGACACCTTCCGGAACCAGTTTTTTCGCATCTGTCTGGAAGTAACGATCTTTACTTCCGTTCTCCATTGCTGAGATAGATCCCATACCACGGTATACTTTATATTTTCTACCCTGGAATAATTCGAATGTTCCAGGACTCTCATCACATCCTGCAAAGATACTTCCCATCATACATACATTCGCTCCGGCTGCGATTGCTTTTGTCATATCTCCGGAGTACTTTATTCCTCCATCCGCAATGATCGGAATTCCATATTTGTCTGCCGCTTCGTAGCAGTCCATAACTGCTGTGATCTGAGGAACACCAATACCTGCAATGATACGTGTTGTACAGATCGATCCAGGTCCGATTCCAACTTTTACCGCATCAACACCGGCTTTGATCAGATCTTCTGTTGCAGCTCCGGTAGCAACGTTACCTGCAATTACCTGCAGATCCGGGAATTTGCTCTTAATCATATCAACTGTATGAATAACGTTTGCTGAATGTCCGTGTGCTGAATCCAAAACAACCACATCAACCTTTGCATCTACCAGAGCCTTTGCTCTCTCAAGACAGTTTGCTGTAATTCCGATTGCAGCTCCGCAAAGCAGACGTCCCTGTGCATCTTTTGCAGACAATGGATATTTAATCTGTTTTTCAATATCCTTAATTGTGATCAAACCTTTCAGGTTGAAGTCTTTATCTACGATCGGAAGTTTTTCTTTTCTGGCTTTTGCAAGAATCTTCTTTGCTTCTTCCAGAGTAATTCCTTCCGGTGCTGTAATCAACCCTTCCGAAGTCATTGACTCTCTGATTTTCTTTGAAAAGTCTTCTTCAAATTTCAAATCACGGTTTGTGATAATACCAACTAATTTTTTTCCCTCTGTGATCGGCACACCTGAGATTCTGAACTTTGCCATCAGATTGTTGGCATCTTCCAGTGTATTATCCGGTGATAAATAAAATGGATCTGTAATAACACCGTTTTCTGAACGTTTTACCTTATCCACTTCCTCAGCCTGCTGTTCAATAGACATATTTTTATGGATAATTCCGATCCCCCCCTGTCTGGCCATTGCAATTGCCATACGGTGCTCGGTAACAGTATCCATTCCGGCACTCATCATCGGAATATTTAACTTAATTTTCTTAGTCAGGTAAGTAGATAAATCCACCTGGTTCGGAATTACTTCTGAGTACGATGGAACTAAAAGCACATCATCAAATGTAATACCTTCTCCAATTATCTTTCCCATGATTTCTTCCTCTCTTTCTTTTGCATATTCATATTTAACAGCTATCTTAGCGAATCATACCCATATTTGTCAACAGCTTTTAACATGTTTTTATTTTAATACAATCTTTTTTACATTTTACGCATTATTTTCTGATTACTTTTCTTGGTGCTTTTACAAAGAATCCTTCTATGATCGTCTCATTTGGCTCAAACAAAACTTTACACAGTTCTCCTTTGTTCGAAGCAATCAATGCATAGATTTCTGCATGATTTTTTCCTGATGTATAATCATATGTCCTGACCTTCTTATACTGCATTAATTCTACAGCTCCTACCGGTGCAAGAAGTTCCATCTGATCTGCATCTACAGAAAACATTCTTTTTCTTCTGGATTTGTTCATGATCTTGTCTATATCAAGATCTCCATTCACAAATACATACTCATACTCCACATTCATATTGCTGAATACCAGCACATCAGCCACGATCATTACAACCGGAAAAATAATCCCCACCGGTATTGCAAAAACCAAAAGCACTGACAAAACCGTCAATACGATCAGCCCCGCTTTCTTAAGTGTATCCTTTGAGTCCGCCTGTTTTTTTATCAGCTGCTCTGTGTAAAAATCATCCATTTTTTCTTTCCTCCAAGTCTGCTTTAAGCTATGTCTATTGTAGCACACCTGAAGCAAAAAAGAAAACTCCTCTGACGAGGAGTTCTCAAAAATTTAATATTCTGTTACATCATACCCATACCCGGATTTCCTGCCGGTACAGCCGGTGCATCTTCTTTGATATCTGCTACAACAGATTCTGTTGTGAGAAGTGTAGAAGCAACAGATGTTGCGTTCTGCAGTGCACTTCTTGTAACCTTAGCAGGATCCAGAATTCCGTTTTCCACCATATCTACATACTGTTCTGTCAGAGCATCAAATCCGGTTCCCACTTCTGATTCTCTTACCTTGTTAATGATAACAGCACCTTCCAGTCCTGCATTGGCTGAGATATGGAACAGTGGTGCTTCCAGAGCTTTCAGGACAACCTTTGCACCTGTTTTCTCGTCACCTTCCAGTCCGTCAATCGCTTCAGCAACTGCTTTGGACGCATGAATGTATGCAGATCCACCACCGGAAATGATACCTTCCTCTACTGCTGCTCTTGTGGCGTTCAAGGCATCTTCCATACGAAGTTTTGCTTCTTTCATCTCTGTCTCCGTTGCTGCTCCGACACGGATAACAGCTACGCCGCCTGCAAGTTTTGCAAGTCTTTCCTGAAGTTTTTCTCTATCAAAGTCAGATGTTGTCTCTTCGATCTGTGCCTTGATCTGGGCAACGCGGTCTGCGATTGCATTCTTATCTCCCATACCATCAACAATTACTGTATTTTCTTTCTGTACCTTTACAGATTTTGCACGTCCAAGCTGATCCATGGTTGTATCTTTCAGTTCCATACCGAGTTCTTCAGAAATAACCTGACCACCTGTCAGTGTAGCAATGTCTTTTAACATTTCTTTTCTTCTGTCACCGTATCCAGGTGCTTTTACAGCTACAACATTGAATGTTCCACGCAGTTTATTAACGATCAGAGTTGTAAGTGCCTCTCCCTCAATATCTTCTGCGATAATAAGAAGTCTTGCTCCAGCCTGAACAATCTGCTCCAGAAGCGGAAGGATTTCCTGAATATTAGAAATCTTCTTATCTGTGATCAGAATATATGGATCATCCAGATTTGCTTCCATCTTATCCATATCTGTAGCCATATATGCAGATACATATCCACGGTCAAACTGCATACCTTCTACAAGATCCAGCTCTGTCTTCATAGTCTTAGACTCTTCGATCGTAATAACTCCGTCATTAGATACTTTCTCCATAGCATCTGCCACCATCTGTCCGACTTCAGCATCACCTGCAGAAATTGCTGCCACTTTTGCAATCTGATCTTTGTCTTTTACTTTGCTTGACATCTTCGCAATGGCTTCTACTGCCACATCTGTTGCTTTCTTCATTCCTTTACGGAGAATGATCGGATTCGCTCCTGCTTCCAGGTTCTTCATACCTTCATGAACCATTGCCTGTGCAAGTACAGTTGCTGTTGTAGTACCGTCTCCTGCTACATCATTTGTCTTAGAAGCAACTTCTTTGATCAGTTGTGCTCCCATATTTTCAAATCTGTCTTCCAGTTCAATCTCTTTTGCAATTGTTACACCGTCATTTGTGATCAGTGGTGCTCCGAAAGATTTATCCAGAACGACATTGCGTCCTTTTGGTCCGATTGTTACTCTTACTGTATCAGCGAGCTGATTAACACCAGCTTCCAGCGCTCTTCTTGCTTCTGCACCATATTTAATTTCTTTTGCCATTGGTATCTACCTCCTGAAATATATGAATTAATTGTACAATTACTCGCAGATGGCCAGAATATCATCCTGTTTTACAATGATATATTCCTCGTCATCAATCTCAACATTCGTTCCTGCATATTTGGAATAAATTACCTGCTGTCCTGTTGTAACATGCATCTCAACTTCTTTACCATTCACCATTCCACCTGGTCCTACAGCAATAACCTCTGCCTGCTGCGGTTTTTCCTTAGACTGTCCAGGAATCACAATTCCCGACTTTGTAGTCTCCTCTGCTACACACTGTTTTAATACAACTCTGTCACCTAATGGTACTAACTTCATATCTATTCCTCCTTAATTATTTCTGCATTATTAGCACTCAACAAAAGAGAGTGCTGAAAGATTCTAGATATAAAATAGCACTCTCCTTTTGGTTTGTCAACACACTTTCTATTTAGTTTAGAACTTTTTTATAAAATCCATTTTGAATTTTAAATTTCATAACCCTGCCTGCCTTGTTCCAGTAACGTTCTTTTAATATTCCTTTGCAGACCACAGGATCTTTCGGATCCTCTATGCTGCACTCATAGATTCCATCCAAAGAATAAAAGGTGAGTTCCGCCTCTTCCGATACCAGATACAACGTCTCCTCCTCTTCATCATATGCTATGATCTTGCATAAATATTCCGTTTCATCAAAAAAACTGTCTTCCAGAATTACGCGGTCCATTCTGAGTTTTGCCGTACATCCTCCATATTTCACTATCCGCATCCTCCTTTATACTGTGAAAAGGGTATCAGTTGCCCGATACCCTTTGTAGTTCTTATTATTTTGTACGTTCTGCTTTAATGCGGTCAAGTTCCGTAAATACATAATCATTGATTACTTTAATATACGTTCCTTTCATGCCGGAAGAACGGGATTCGATCACACCCGCACTTTCGAATTTTCTCAGAGCATTGACAATTACCGATCTGGTAATTCCGACACGGTCTGCAATCTTACTTGCGACCAGAATTCCTTCCGCACCATCCAACTCATCAAATATATGAATGATTGCTTCCAATTCCGAATACGACAATGTACTGATTGCCGATTGTACAATATGCTCTTTTCTGGTTTCTTCTGCACTTTCTTCATTCACAGATCTTAACATCTCAAGACCAACAACCGTTGTTCCGTATTCACTCAAAATGATGTCATCAATCTCATACACTTTATCTTTTTTATAGATAAACAGTGTCCCGAGTCTTTCCCCTGCAATGTCAATCGGCGTGATAATCGCCTGATAACCTTTGACAGCTTCTTCGGAAAATCCCAATGTCTGAAGATTTACATTTTCTTTTGTTGATAAGATACTAAGCAGCCGCTCATTCAGCATATCATCTACATGTTTTCCGATTTCTCTCTCGATCAATTCGGTAATGTAAGGCACACCTTCGCATTTGCTTCCGCCAAGCACTTTTCCTTTTTTACTGATTACTAATACGTTCGAATTTAAAATTTCTGTAAGGACTTCGCAGATATCATTGAAGACAACTTTACTCGAACTATTGTTATGCAGTAATTTGTTGATTTTTCTGGTTTTATCCAACAATTGTACGCCCATTTACATTCCTCCATCCTTATGAATGTATATTATCATACAATTCTGAAATATTCAACGAATATCATTAATTATCCTTATTATTTTCAATATTTTCTACATATCCGCACTGTTCATCGCTGCAAACCAGTTTATTTCCTTTTTCCAGCATGTATTTACCACATCTCGGACATTTTTTTGTCGATGGCTTCTGCCATGACATAAATTCACATTCCGGGTTATCCTCGCAGCCGTAATATCGTCTTCCCTTTTTCGTCTTCCGGATTACCACATCTTTACCACAGACAGGGCATGGTACACCTATCTTTTCCAGATATGGTTTCGTGTTACGGCAGTCAGGGAATCCCGGGCATGCAAGGAATTTTCCATGCGGGCCATATTTGACAACCATATTGCGGCCGCACTCCTCACAGATCACATCTGTCACTTCATCTTCAATCTTCACCTGTTCCAGTTCTGTCTCGGCTTTTTCCACTGCTGCCTCCAGATCCGGATAAAAATTCTCGATGATTGTCTTCCATCTGACTTTTCCTTCCGCAACGCCATCCAGAAGGCTCTCCATATTTGCCGTAAAGTTCACATCCACAATACTCGGGAAGGACTGTTTCATAATATTATTCACTACTTCTCCGATTTCCGTCAGATACAGATTCTTATTCTCTTTTGCCACATAGCGTCTTGCAATGATCGTAGAAATTGTCGGCGCATATGTACTTGGACGCCCGATTCCAAGTTCTTCCAGTGTCTTAACCAATGTTGCCTCTGTATAATGTGCCGGTGGTTGTGTAAAATGCTGCTTACTGTTCAGACTTTCTTTCGTAAGGACAGAATCCATATCCAACCCTTTTAACAGCACATTGTTCTCTTCTTTTGTCTCGCCGGCTTCCGTATATACACTGCGGAACCCTTCAAAAACAATCTTGGATGCAGCGACTGTAAAACGATACTGTCCTGCGGCAATCTTTACAGAAGTCGTCTCGTATCTGGCCGGCTGCATTCTGCTGGCAATAAAACGTTTCCATACAAGCTGGTACAGACGGAACTGGTCACGGCTTAAGAATTCTTTCACTGCTGCCGGTGTTCTGGTTACATCTGTCGGACGGATCGCCTCATGTGCATCCTGAATGATCTTCTTGTCTGAAGATTTCTTAACGTCTCCGTCGGAAACATACTCTTCACCGAAGCCTTCCCTGATATATTCTCTTACTGTTGCATCCGCTTCCTCTGAGATACGGGTAGAATCCGTACGCAGGTATGTGATCAATCCCACAGTACCACTGCCTTTGATATCCACACCCTCATATAACTGCTGGGCAATACGCATGGTCTTGGCTGTTGCAAAATTCAATGCCTTGGATGCTTCCTGCTGCAACGTACTGGTTGTAAACGGTACCGGTGCCTTCTTGGTACGTTCTCCTTTTTTTATATCGGCAACAGAATACTCCGCATTTTCTACTGCTTTCATGATCTCGTCCAGTTCTTCCTTGGATGAGATTGTCATCTTACTCTTTTCTGTACCATAGAACTTAGCAGTCAGAAGTTTTCTTTCTCCTTTGACCTTCAGATCCGCATCCAGTGTCCAGTATTCTTCCGGAATAAAAGCATTGATCTCTTCTTCTCTGTCTGCGATAATACGCAATGCAACCGACTGTACACGTCCGGCACTTAATCCTCTCTTAACCTTTGCCCACAGGAGCGGACTGATCTTGTAACCTACAATTCTGTCCAGTACACGGCGTGCCTGCTGCGCATCCACCAGATCCATATCGATTTCTCTTGGATTCTTAAGCGACGCTTTTACTGCATTCTTAGTAATCTCATTAAAACTGATTCGATAAACCTTCTTATCTTCTAATTTCAAAGCTTTACTCAGATGCCAGGATATTGCTTCTCCCTCCCGGTCCGGGTCAGTTGCAAGATATATCTTGTCCGCCTTTTTGACTTCCTTACGAAGCTTCGCAAGAATCTCTCCCTTTCCTCTGATCGTTATATACTTTGGTTCGTAATCATTTTCAATGTCGATACCCATCTGGCTTTTGGGCATATCTCTCACATGACCGTTCGATGCGGTCACTACATAATTACTTCCTAAGAACTTCTTAATGGTCTTCACCTTTGCAGGTGACTCCACGATTACCAGATAGCGTGCCATAATTTTCTCCATAATACCGACCGTTCTTACAACAGCCTTATATAATAATTTCTGGATACTTCTTCTGCGTATCCTTTCAATTCCAAAGTAATCAGTCTTTCCATCAATTCTGAAATAGAAAGTTCTGTTTCTTTCATCAGTTCATCGATTCCTTTCGGGAACAAATCGAGACAACTATACACCATACGCTCAGGACTTTCAAGCATTTTTTCATTTTTGTTATTTTTTTGTCCAATTTGCATCCGATTCAGATTCCATTCATCCATCAGTTCTTCCGGTGTGATCAGTATTCCCGCTCCCTGCCGGATCAGTCTGTGACATCCCTGACTCAACGCACTTGTCACCGGTCCCGGAAGTGCATAGACATCCTTCCCCTGATCCAGTGCAAAATCTGCAGTGATCAAAGATCCGCTCTTTTCTTTTGCCTCTATCACCAGTATCCATTCCGCCAGTCCACTGATAATCCGGTTCCGCATCGGAAAATTTCTTGCAAGTGGTTCGGTTCCGGGTGGAAATTCCGATATGATTCCGCCTTTTTTTTGAATGTCCATGTATAATCCGATATTTTCTCTTGGATAACACACATCCACTCCACATCCCAGAACAGCAAACGTTGTTCCGTCTCCGTTCAAAGCACCTCTCTGCCCTGCTCCGTCGATTCCTCTCGCCATACCGCTTATCACCTGTACTCCCGCATGCCCAAGACATTTCCCATACTGTAATGCCATTTGTTCTCCATATGAAGTACAATTCCTGGCCCCTACGATTGCTGCGCTTTTCGCATTTTCATCCGGCAGCGATCCAAGTACGTACAAGGCGTACGGGGGATCTGTGATCACTTTCATTTTTTCCGGATAATCATCCGAAAAATACGGCACAAATTTTATCTTCTTTTTCACGGATTTTTCCCATTGCATTTCGAGATTAACTGTTTTCTTTGCTTTTTTCAGTCTCTCTATATCCTTCTCATTCAGAAATGTATGTTTCTTCAAATTAGTTTCTTCTATATAATATATTGCTTTTCCATTTCCATATACCTCTCTTAATTTTCTTTTTTTCAGATTCGAAATGCCTTCTATCCCTGCCAGCCAGTATTCATATATCATTCACATCCTCCTAACGTCCCCAGTACTTCTTATCCAGTGACCGGTAAGCAATAGCTTCTTTTAAATGTTTCTCCTTTACCTTCTCACTGTAATCCAGATCTGCAATTGTCCTTGCCACACGCATGATCTTATGATAGGTCCTTGCTGTAAGCCCGATTCTTTCAAATGCAAGCTCCATCATCTTTCTTTCGCGCTCTCCCAGTTCTACGTAATGTCCGATCTCCTGCGGTCCTAATACTGCATTTGTCCTGATATCTGTTCCTTTATATCTTTCCCTCTGTATATTCCTTGCATCCGTCACTCTGCGGCGTATCGTCTCAGATGTCTCTTCCTCTTCCAGATCTTTCCATTCTCCGTCCAGATCCCGGTATACAACTTTCGGAGTCTCTATGCAGATATCCATACGATCCAGGAACGGCTGGCTGATCTTGCCAAGGTATTTCTGAATCTGCCCGGGTGTACAGGAACATTTCTGCACATCCGGATAATTTCCGCACGGACACGGGTTCATTGCTGCTACCAGCATGAATTCCGCCGGAAATGTAAAATTCCCATAATTTCTCGCAATATGAATCTGATGTTCTTCCAATGGCTGTCTTAGTACTTCCAGAACATTTCTTGGAAATTCCGCAAGTTCATCAAGAAACAGCACACCTCCGTGTGCCATACTGATCTCCCCGGGCATCGGTATTCTTCCACCCCCTGTCAGCGCTGTTCTGGTGATTGTATGATGAACATTACGAAACGGGCGCTGTGTGATCAGCGGATATTCCTGATCCACCAGCCCCAATACACTGTAGATCTTCGTAATTTCCAAACTTTCTTCCCATGACAGTTCCGGTAAAATGGTTGCGATCCGCTTTGCGATCATCGTTTTTCCGGATCCCGGTGATCCAGCCATTAACAGATTGTGCCCTCCTGCCACTGCAATTTCTGCTGCACGTTTCACCGCTTTCTGTCCGCAGATATCCGCAAAATCTTCTCTGGCTCTATGTTGTCTGTTTTTTTCATTTTCTTTTTTCTTCCTTTTAGACTTTTCCGAACGCGCAGCTCCGTTCAGATACGCACAGAGTTCCTCCAGATTATCTGCCGGTAGAATCTCGATTCCTTTTACGAGTCTTCCTTCTGTCTCATTCTCTCCGGGCAGGATAAAGCTTTTACATCCTTGTTCTTTCGCCTCTATCACCATCGGCAGAACTCCCGGTACACCTCTTATTTTCCCCTCCAGACTTAATTCCCCTGTTACGATCACCCGTTCCATTGCTTCTTCCGGTATATACCCCATAGCTGCCAGCACCGCCAGAGCAATCGGCAGATCAAACGATGCCCCTTTTTTCCGGACAGTTGCCGGCGCAAGATTGACAATGATCTTCTTTGCCGGAAGTTTCATCCCCGAATTGCGGATTGCTGTTCTCACCCGTTCTGAGGCCTCTTTCACTTCCGAAGACAGATATCCCACCATATGGAACATCGGAAGTCCGTTACTTACATCCGCTTCCACACGGATCATCTCTACCCCCAGTCCCTGAACTGAAGCAGATAAAACTGTACAAAATGCCATCTGCACACTCCTTTCCATACCAGACCATGCAGAACCTGTCCTTTATATAAGCATCTTTTCTGCCTTATTTGTCCGGCACTCATATAAAATTGTTTTGATATAGTTGATAACTTGACCGATCCGGTCATCTACAGAATCCGCCACTGCGGTCCAGATTTAGAAGACGAAAAAGAATAGTCTGTACTTGATCACTCATCTTCGTTAAATGTGCAATCATCATAGCCTATTCTTTCCGCCGTGTCAATATTTTTCTAATTTCACTTTCATTTTACTTTTTGATTTTCTATCCATGCGTCCAAGCACGATGCTAAAGATTCCACTTAATATCAGCAAAAAATAAAAGCTGATCCCCCGATTCACCAGTACTGCCGCTGCCACCGGAACAGAAGTAAAGATACCTGCAAACAACTTTACGAATGAGAATTCACTAATTCCCTCAGCTCCCGGGAACGGAAGAAGTGCTGTAGTCATATACAAAATGATCTGATGCAGAAACATACTTCCATAAGAACTTCCGGACTCTCCCATTGCATGATACACTGCCCATGGAACACTGAACCAGCAGATGATCTGGATCAGACTGACTGTTGTCACTTTTAACGCAAGTACCGGATCCCTTTTAAAAAACAATTTACAATCTTCAAAATCACGAACAATCTCGTCCATCTTAGCGCCCAATCTCTTCTTATTCCCAAACGGGAGTTTCATGATCAGGAAACGTATTCCATTTACAATCTTCTTTTTCAGACCTTCGGATAACATTATGACCACCAGTGCTGCTATAAAAATCAGATTCATCAGATACCCGAGAACCGCCAATGCCAGCATCATCTTATTCAGACGTATCCTTCCCGTCAGTATCCAGAACGTTGCTACATTTTCCATCAGAAATGCTGCAATCTGAAAACTGGTGAGTTCTGTCAGAAGAGCCATCGTTCCATGTGCCACATGGATATTATCCTTATTCATCACATATAACTGTACCGGCTGTCCGCCTGTTGCAGATGGGGTGATCGAACTGAAAAAATAGCCGGTATAAGCATATTTCATACCCTGTCTGAAACTTACCTGATATCCAAATGAATTCAATACGCTCCTCAGATTGATCGCTTCCGCGATATTGAATACCGCCGCCAGTATAAGCCCTGCTGCCATCCATTGCGGCTTCGCACTTTTCATGGCATTCCACACAGATTCCATATCTGCACCCTTCAAAATAACGAAACATACCAACAGTGCTAAAACCGGAAATAAAACCATATACTTTTTAATCGATCTCTGACTCACCTGCTGTTCCATATTTTTCTTCTATCCTTCTGAATTCATACCCCTGCGCTTTCAACAATGGGATTGCTTTTTTCAATGCTTCTATCGTTCTTCCCGGTGCTCCGTTCTCCCCTCTGCCGTCGTGCAGACAGATAACCGCACCCGGAAAGACTCTTCTTAATATCTTATTGCAGATACTGTCCGGGGTCTCTTTCGCTGACCAGTCCTGTGCCATCACATCCCAGAATACCAGATTCAGATGCAGCTTCCGTATCCAGAACAGACTTGCCAGGTTCAGATGTCCCCACGGTGGTCTGTACCATTTCACTGCAATATCCATCTTCTCCATAATCTTTTTCGATTCTTTCACATCCCGGCCGGTTCTTCCCGGTCCGGAAAGCATCGCACTTTCGTGGCTCAACGAATGTATTCCGACCTGGTATCCGCTCTTTCTCATCCGTTCCACGATCCCGGGATGCTTCCGAGCAGATCCTGCAACCATGAAAAATGCTACCGGAATCTGTTCCTTCTCCAGAAAATCGAGTAATATATTCGTATATACTGTATCCGGACCGTCATCAAATGTCAGGTACAAAACCTTCTCTTCCCGGGATGCCCTTTGTCTGCTTCTGAAAATCCAACGGTATTTCAGCAAATACGTCGGAATCACACTATAACTCAGTGCTGCGGCACAGGCCAGTCCCAGTTTTGCAGTCTTTGGTATATTCATTATGCCGTCATCCTTTCTTCCATGATCCCTACTGCCTCATCCAGTGATACTTCTATCATCTCTTTACAGGCACGCCTTACATTTCCGGTCATTTCTTCCATCATTTTTTCATCACTTAACAGCTTTTCCAGTTCCGGAATATAGTCTTCACGTCTGCCCCATATGACTTTTGCAAATCCTTTTTCTGCCGCATACCTTGCATTATTCATCTCCTGCTCCAGAAACGGGTGGATGACAAATAGCGGAACCTGACTATGCAGAATTTCAAACAACGTAATTCCACCTGCTTTTGTAATCACAAGGTCTGCTCCGCGCATATATCTGCTGATATTTTCCGTGTATCCAAGTACTTCCACATCCTCATAGCGGTTCACCCATTCCTCATACATCTTATGATTTTTTCCGGTAATGACTACGCTCTCAACGCCTTGCATGCTATGTAATTTTTCAAGCAATTCTTTCAGATCCGGCATCAGCCCAAGTCCGCCTCCCATAATGAGCACCCTGCGTGTTCTGTTTCTTTCCCGTTTCTGACGGCAATCTGCATCCAGGAACTGCTGGCGAACCGGAATTCCTGTCACAAGAATATCTTCCGCCCTGGTCCCCTCCTTTATCAGATGCCTTTTGATCTCCTGTGTCGGAGCAAGATAGATGTCTGTCTGTGATGCTGTCCACTCCGGATGCATACTGATATCTGTGATGCAGGTCACAAGTGGTGTTTTAAGCCCTGTCTTTTCTTTATAGGATGCAATTGCTTTTACACACATCGGATGTGTACAGACGATCACATCTGGTTGTTCTCCATCCATGATCTTCTTTAACCTTTTATAGAGTGCCTTTCCCCTTGGCCGCATTTCTACCTTCATCCTTCCGGACATTTTGTAGATAAAATTATAAATCCCGTAACAGTGCTCTACCATCATGCGGAATCCACCGAAAATGAATTTACTGATATGTGGATATAACTCTTCCAGAAGATCTTTTTTTTCAATTTCTGCCTGTTCATCTATTTTCCGAAACTGTTCGCAGATCGCATTGGCTGCCATCTCATGTCCCATTCCAAATCTACCACTTAACACCAGTACTTTCATAACTGCCACCCTTTCTCACATACCATTTTGCATGCCTCTTTCTTATGGTGTTAAGTATAGACTTTGATTCTTAAAATAACGGATATAGAATTTTAAAGACTTTTCTAAGAAGTGAAAAAGTTTCTTAATTTTTCAATCGCACTCTTCTCAATTCTTGATACATACGATCTGGAAATGCCGAGCATTGCTGCAATTTCCCGCTGTGTATATTCCTCTTCATTATACAGGCCGTACCGCAGCTTCAGTACCATTCGTTCTCTCTGAGACAATACCGATTCCACCTGCTGATACAGACGGATCACATCTTCCTTACGTTCCAGTCTTCGGTAGACATCTTCTTCATTCATCTCAATCACATCAAATAATTGTATCTCATTGCCTTCCCGGTCCGTTCCGATCGGTTCATACAAAGATACTTCTTTTGAACTTTTTTTCTTACCTCTCAAGTACATCAATACTTCATTTTCGATGCACCTTGCTGCATACGACGCAAGCCTTGCGCTCTTATCCGGATCAAACGTTACAACAGCCTTCATAAGCCCGATGGTTCCGATCGACAGAAGGTCTTCCATCTCTTCCGGAGGCGGCTGGTACTTTTTCACGATATGTGCAACCAGACGCAGATTCCGTTCTATTAGAATGTGCTTTGCTTCCAGATCACCCTCTGTATATTTCTGCATATAGTACTTTTCTTCCGCTGCCGTCAATGGTTGGGGAAATGACTTCAAGACAAAGCACCTCTTAGGCAGATTTATTATATTCTATGCAAAAAGCAGTGATTCTGTGCTTTTCCATTTTTGCACTGAATCACTGCTTTCTCTGTTACTTGTCTGCCCTATTCCGTTACACCTTCCTGGCGTCTTAAAATATCATATACGGAAGCTTCTCCGCTTAATGCCACATACAGCACCTGCTTTGGATGCGGCGCACTCTCCTGCTCCTGCCCATCCTCATCTATGATCTTTTCCACCGTTACTTCTACGTTCTGTCCGTCCGGTTTCATAATCTCGACAGTCTCACCTACAGAGAACTTATTTCTCTGTTCGATGCGGTACATGTCATCTTTAATCCCGCCGATAATCCCAAGATAAGTGTACTCTTTGATATACGTGTTACTATCGTAGATCTGGCTCTCGTCACCCGGTTTTCCAAAATAAAATCCTGTCGTAAACTGACGGTATGTACAATTCGAAATCTGATCCCTGTACCAAGGCATATTCGCCTCATATTTCTTCGGATCCTCCAGATAATCATCGATCGCCTTGCGGTAAGTTCTTGCAACCGTTGCCACATACAGAGCCGTCTTCATACGTCCCTCGATCTTAAAACTATCAATTCCCGCATCGATCATTTCCGGAATGTGTTCAATCATACACAGATCCTTGGAGTTGAAAATGTATGTTCCTCTTTCATTCTCATACACCGGCATATATTCGCCCGGTCTTGTCTCTTCTACCACGGAATATTTCCAACGGCACGGATGTGTACAGGCACCCTGATTGGCATCTCTTCCCGTAAAGAAATTGCTCAGCAGGCATCTTCCGGAATAAGAAATACACATTGCCCCATGGATAAAACTTTCAATCTCCATCTCTGCCGGGATATGCGCACGGATCTCCCTGATTTCTTTTAATGAAAGTTCTCTGGCTGTTACCACACGCTTTGCCCCCAGGTTCCACCAAAAGTTGAATGTTCCATAGTTCGTGTTATTTGCCTGTGTGCTGACATGTCTTTCTATCTCCGGACAAATCTCTTTTGCAAGCATAAAAATTGCCGGATCTGCAATGATCAGCGCATCCGGTCCGATCTCTTTTAGTTCTTTTAAATACTCTGCCGCACCTTCCAGGTCATCATTATGCGCAAGAATATTTACAGTGACATGGACTCTTGCTCCATGCTCATGCGCAAACTGCACGCCTTCTTTCATGTCTTCCATAGAGAAGTTCTTTGCCTTTGCACGAAGTCCAAATGCCTCTCCTCCGATATATACTGCATCTGCACCAAACATAACCGCAGTCTTCAACACTTCCAGACTGCTTGCAGGAATCAGTAATTCTGGATGTCTGTTTCTCATCTTATCGATTCTCCTTCTCCTCTTTTTTCTTCTTGATACTGAGTGCCACACCATCACCCAACGGGATGATCGATGTCTCCAGCACATTGCTGTGTTTTAATTCATAGAGGTAATCCCGCATACGGCTGTGGATGGTACGGTTCCGCCTCTCTACCGCAAATCTGGATTCTATGATATCCCCATCCTGTAATACGTTGTCTGACATCAGGATACCTCCATCCGCAAGCAGTCTTACTGCCTCCGGCATATAATGGATATACTGTCCCTTGGCCGCATCCATAAAAATAAAATCATATCCCGGTTCCAGACCAGCCATCACTTCCAGTGCATCCCCTTCGATCAATGTAATGCAGTCCTCTTTGCCGGCACGTCGGATATTCTCCCTGGCAATCGGAATTCTTTTCTCATATTTCTCAACAGTTGTTATGGTTGCTCCCGGCTCAAGACATTCGCTCATCAAAATGGCCGAATAGGCAACGGCCGTTCCGATTTCAAGTATTCTCTGTGGTTTATTCATCTTCAGCAACACCTTCAACAGACTCCCTGTCTCCTGACGGATGATCGGCACTCTGTCAGCCCTTGCCTCACGGCCAATTGCTTCGATGATTTCTGATTCCCTGCTGTCTAAAGAATGCAGATATGATGTCAGTCTGTCATTAACTATCATACTTTTCTCCTTCATTCTGTCTCGCTACATACCCAAATCATCAGCCACTGCCGTTTTGCTCAGGCAGAGGCTGCATATACACGCAATGCAAAAAGCTGTTGCAGAACCGAAAAAACTTTCGATCCTTCCACAGCCCCCGACTTATTCTGTTGACGTTTCTGCAGTACCTGATCCTGCCATCACTGCAAGCATCTGATCCATCGTCATCGATGGACTCAGCTCATAATTGCCAGGCTTCAGCATGCCTTTATACTGAGACAGTCCAACATGTATAATAAATGCATATTTATACTTAATAAGCCCTTTCTTATCAAGAATGGCCGCAATTTCATTTGTACTGGCGCCATCACTGATCTGAACAGGTACAATCTCCTCAGAAGCTTCAGCAACCGGTCTGTCACCAAAAACTTCATATGCAAAGTCATAGGACCAGGTGATCACACGAATTGCCAAAAGAATCACCAAAATATAAATGATAACATTTAATGCAACACCAAAAGTACCTACGAATAATTTCTTTATCATAACGTTCTCCACAGCATCCTTATACTTCCATGATAATCGGAAGGATCATTGGATTTCTCTTTGTCTGTTTCCAGAGGAAGTCTCCCAGTGAATCTCTGATCACATTCTTAAT
>ERZ791821.847-NODE-847-length-21480-cov-3.292042_pt1 | contig 21480 bp, 18 predicted proteins | sample MGYA00510300_ERZ791821 | MGnify/ENA primary metagenome ERZ791821 (study PRJEB30046, sample SAMN00792034) | human gut metagenome | study: EMG produced TPA metagenomics assembly of the A metagenome-wide association study of gut microbiota in type 2... | reverse complement strand
ATAAATCAATGTTTACAACATTTGACAGGATTAAGGAACTCGCTAACAATAGAGGAATTTCAATTTCTAAATTAGAGGAAAAACTAGAATTAAGTAAGAATGCTATTTACGCAATCAAAAGAAACCAACCTTCTGCCGAACGGTTGCAATTAATCGCTGATTACTTCAATGTGTCTACTGACTATTTGTTAGGTCGTACTGACAACCCCAAAATCGCTTCTAATGAAGCTGCTGGATATACTACTGAAGATTTGCGTAGAATGGCAGAAAATGCAAAAACATTCGACGGCAAACCACTTACCGACGAAGATGTTGATGCAATTACAAATATCATTGAAATTTACTTAAAAGGTAGAAACTAAAAAATAATTGAGCAAAGGAAAATAGTCTATGACTATTGAAGATCTTGTTGAATCATACGGAGTGTCGTTGGCTTATTTTGATAACGAACTATGGCCACGTCCTGGAATCTATATTGATGAAATAAACGTCATATTTATCAATAAATCACTTTCGGAAAAAGCTATGAAGAAAGTTGTCTATCATGAACTTGGACATCTTGACCACGATTCAAATCAATACCAAAGACGTCATGAACAATTTGAGTTACAGGCTAATCGGAACATGATTCGTCTTCTACTAAAAGAAGAGCTTGAAGAATTGGATTATGAATTCAATTATGTCAATTTCATGCAAAGACATCAGTTAACAACTGTAGCTGATGAGTGTATGGTTATTGATGAATATTATAATTTAATGGATATCGTTTAAAATTATGTGCAATCACTGAACCACACTAAAAGCTGAGAATGGAGAATTATTAATGAAGAAAATTGGTTTACTAGGATTAACTTTATTATCTGTTGCAACACTTAGCGCGTGTTCTTCATCAAAGACAGACAATAAAAATACTTCTTCAAGTTCATCTGTAGAGCAGACTACTTCTTCTACATCTGCTGAAGAGACTAAAAAAGCAGTTAGATCAGTTTATGACTCTGTAGTTGTTGGTGATTTAATGAATAATGGTGAAGGTGGAACAACAAAAGACACTGTTATAAATGCTTATGGAAATCCAGCTTCTACTTCTACAACATCATTAAATGGTATGAACGTAGAACAAGTCACTTGGATTGGTAATGGTAACGCTACTGGCATTACGGTATCAATTCAATTTATCAACAATAATGCTACTAGTAAAATGATTTCTGGTTTCCAATTCTCTCGTGATTCTAAAATTGGTTTGACTGAATTCAATAATTTAGCAACTGGCACTTCTTATGCTGACGTAGTAAACACACTGGGTGAACCTGATACAACAAGTGAAAGTTTGATTTCTGGTTCAAAATCTGTCACAGCAAACTGGATTACTGGTATCAAAGGTAACGTCGGTGCAAACTTTGTTTTACAATTTACTAATGATAGCTTAACAAGTAAATCACAGTCTGGTTTGACTGACTAAAAGGGGAACTATGAAAAGGGATTTAAAAGAACTTATCCAAGAACTACTTGAACATATCGATAACAATCCATTGACTGATGAACAAATTGAAAAAATCGAAAAATGGGTTGAGGATAGGAATAATAACTGTAGTGACAGCCAACTTAGCAATTAACCATATAAAATGCTAAGTTCTAATTATAGAAAAAATAATCTGGAAAGGAAAAGTAAATATGGGAGAAATTTTAAAAGCCACTCATGAAGGAAAACTTGAGATTGGAAATTCCATAATTGATGTAGCTGTTTTAGAAAACGGTCAACGAATAATTACCCAGTCTGGGGTATTTAAAGCATTAGACAGACCTGCTAGAGGAAATTCCAGAGTGATCGGAATCCCTACTTTTATGGATGCAAAAAACTTACAACCATTGATAACACAAGATTTAAAAGATGTGATCAATAAAATAGAATATATAGGGAAAAATGGAAAAACACAATCTGGTTTTGATGCAAATATTCTTCCGCTAGTATCAGATTTATACCTTAGAGCTAGAGAAAAAGGAGTTATAAAAACCGGGTCACAGTTACAAACAGCTCAGAAAGCAGAAATTTTAGTTCGCTCTTTAGCAAAAGTGGGAATGACTGCTCTGGTAGATGAAGCTACTGGATATCAATATGAACGTGAAAGATTTGAACTTCAAAAAATTATTAGCGCCTATATTAGTGATGAATTACTTAAATGGCAAAAGATGTTCCCTGATGACTTCTATTTTGAAATTTTTAGACTCAATGGTTGGGATTATACCGTTCAATCCATAAAAAAACGCCCAGGAGTTGTTGGCAAATGGACAAATGAACTCATTTATAAAAGACTACCAAGTGGTGTGTTAGAAGAATTAAAAAGACGAACTCCACGAAGCGAGAAAGGGAATTATACCGCTAGATTTTTCCAAAATTTAACTCCAGATATCGGTCACCCTGAGCTTACTGCTCAGATTTATAAAGTAATTGGTATTATGCGAATCTCAAAAAATTGGAATGATTTTAAAGAAAAGTTTACTCTAATGTCTTCACGCGAAGATGGACAACTAGAATTAGAACTTGAAGATTCTTCTGACGATATTTATTCATCTTGAAGTAAAATAAAAATCTCTACACTCGCCTTCGCCAAAAATTGAGTGTAGAGACAATGAAAAAGTATAGTAAAAACCTGCATGTTGTAGGCCTCTTTACTATACCCATTTTAACAAAAAAGTGAGGTAAAAACAATGTGGATTGAAGAATTATCCAACGGCAAATATAAGTATTTTGAGCGCTACAAAGACCCATATACCGAAAAATGGCGCAAAGTATCTGTGACACTCGAAAGTAGTTCTAACCGAGCGAAAAAGGAAGCTCAAAAAATTCTTGAAGAAAAAATCAAAACAGCTTTAAGAAACTTAAAAACTTCTGATGCTTACTTCACTGACGTTTTAGATTCATGGTGGGAATTTCATAAAAAAGAAATCAGGCGTACTTCTATTAGTGCTCTCACAAGTAATGTTAGACTAGTACGTGAAACTTTTGGTTTAAAAACAAAAATTACGAAGATTGATACTCTTTATGTTCAAGACTATATAAACAAACTTGATATTTCACGCCCAAAATTAGAGCGCGTTAAATCAATACTAAACCTATCTTTTGATTACGCTGTAACTATTGGGCATCTCAAGATGAACCCTGCTAGACAAGCAAAACTTCCTAAAAAAGTTCTAACCATTGAAGATTACGAAAAAATCAAGAACAAATATCTGGAAATTGAAACAGAGTTAATACCATTGATTCAAGAATTACGACGCACGAAACGGACTTACTTGAATGCACTGATTGCTGAATTTCTATTTTTAGATGGTGCACGTATTGGTGAAGTCGTTGCTTTAGAAGATATTAATTACCGTAAAGACGATAATTTTGTAGATATTTTTGGCACTTTGGACAGTGTCCAAGGATACAAGAAAGCCAAAAAAGAACCACCCAAAACACCTGCTGGCTATCGTAGCAATAAGTTATCAAAACGAGAATCAGAAATATTAGATGAAGCTATTAAGATTCGAGATTTAAACAAAAGTTTAAATCCTAATTGGATTACTATGGACCGTAGCTACATATTTGTAACCAATCGTGGAGTGCCTATCCAACGTAATTCATTTAATGAATCTATCAAGGCCGCTAATCAGCGACTAGAACACCCGATTAATAAACCTATCAGCTCACATATTTTTAGGCACACGCTTGTTAGTTATTTAGCTGAAAAAGGTGTTCCCTTAAAAGCTATCATGGACCGTGTTGGACACGAGGACAGTGACACCACAATGAAAATTTATACGCATGTCACAAACAAAATGAAAGACAAAGTTGTCGACATGATTAATGAATTACCACTTTAGTTTGCCCCTTCTGTGCCCCTCGCTACCATTTTGACATAAAAAAAGCCCTATCACACAGGCCGTAAAGCTTGATATGATAGGCTTTTTATTATTTAGGTTATTTTACAGTGCGGATACGCATTGTGTTTGTACCACCTGAACCAACTGGAACACCAGCGACGATAACGATGTTATCACCTGATTGAACTAATCCTGATTCAAGGGCAGCTTTTTCAGCAACTTCAAACATGTCATCAGTTGATGCAGGTTTTTCAGTTACAACCGGAATAACACCCCAGTTAATCATAAGTGATTTTTGAGTTTTTTCGTCAAATGTTACAGCCAAGATGTCAGCATCTGGACGGTATTTAGAGATAAGACGAGCAGTATTACCAGATTCAGTAAGAGCTACGACAAGTTTAATATCCATTGAGCTTGTTGCATCTTTAACTGCTGAAGCCACAACTTCTGTTTTAGAAGTACGAGCGAATGATGTTGAATCAAGACGTCCGTATTCGTTAAGAAGAGTTTGAGCATTTTTATCGATTGTAGCCATTGCACGAACAGCTTCAACTGGGTATTTACCATTTGCAGATTCACCTGAAAGCATAGTTGCATCAGTACCATCGATAACAGCGTTGAATACGTCAGATACTTCAGAACGAGTAGCACGTGGTTTGTCAGTCATTGATTCAAGCATGTTAGTTGCTGTGATAACTGCTTTACCAGCTGCATTAACTTTAGTGATAATCATTTTTTGGTAAACTGGAACCATTTCGAATGGTACTTCAATACCCATATCACCACGAGCAATCATGATACCGTCAGCAGCTTCGATGATTTCATCAATGTTGTCAATACCTTGTTGGTTTTCGATTTTAGCAAACAAACGAACGTGTCCATTACCAGTTTCTTCACAGATAGCACGAACTTCGTTAACGTCTTTTGCAGTACGTACGAATGAGATAGCGATAAAGTTAAGACCTTGTTCAAGACCGAAACGGATATCAGCGTTGTCACGATCAGCAAGAGCTGGGAATGGGATTTTAGTGTAAGGAATGTTTACACCTTTTTGCTTAGCGATGACACCATCGTTTTCAACTTCAACTTCGAATTCACGAGTTGCATCATCTTTAGCAATAACACGAAGACCAAGTTTACCATCATCAACAAGAACTTGTTTACCAACTTCAACATCATCGTAGATGTCAAGAGCGCCAGCAACGTTCAATGCAATAACTTCACGAGTTGATTTGATACCTTGTTTAGTAGCAACACGGATTTTTTCACCAGTTTTGTATGAATACTCTTTAGCGTCACCTTCAAAAAGTTCAGTACGGATTTCTGGACCTTTAGTGTCAAGAAGGAAACCAACTTTTTGACCAGCAATTTCTTCTGCACGACGTACAGTTGCCATACGGTCACCTTGTTCTGCGTGGTCACCGTGTGAGAAGTTGAAACGGAAGACGTTCGCACCTTCTTTAATCAATTCAGCGATTTTTTGAGCTGATGCTTCAACATCAAGGCTTTCACCCCAATATCCAGCTTCGCCGAATTTTTTACCACCGCGGAGTTCTACCGCAGGACCAAGTGTTGCAACGATTTTTACGCGTTTATTCATGATAATATGAAACTCCCTTTATTTTTCGTCGATTTAACGACTTTTAATAACAATAATAATTTTTAATCTATAAATACAATACTATAAGTGAGCAATGTCACGGTTTAATTTAGCAAAGTCAAGGCGTGCTTTGTGAGGCATGTTGACAATAATGCTTCCATCTTCTGCCAATGAGAACAAAGCACCTTCTTCTTTTGTTCCAAGGATTGGGCTTTCTACCAATTCTTCGTTGTGGATACCAACAGCAAGTCCACCGCGTCCTTCAAGAAGAAGTTCAACGGCGTGTGCCCCCATCCAGGAAGCAAGAACACGATCACGAGGTGATGGAGCACCACCACGAAGGATGTGACCAAGGTTTGTAGCACGAAGGTCACTAGTATCTCCAGCTTCTTTCATCAATTCAGCGAATTTTTCGGCATGCATAACACCTTCAGCAAGAACGATAAGGTGACGTTCTTTACCTTTGTTTTCATAACCATCTTTAACTTTTGCAACAACGTCTTTAATGTCGTATTTTTCTTCAGGGATGATGATTTGGTCAGCACCTGCAGCAATACCAGACCAAAGAGCGATATCACCAGCGTTACGTCCCATTACTTCGACAACGAAAGTACGTTTGTGACTGAATGATGTATCACGGATTTTATCAAGAGCTTCCATAGCTGTGTTAACAGCTGTGTCAAAGCCAATAGTATAATCTGTACCAGCGATATCGTTATCAATTGTACCTGGAATACCGACAGCTGGAAAACCATGTTCAGTCAAGCGCATAGCACCATGATAAGAACCATCACCACCGATAACAACGACACCTTCAATACCGTGTTTTTTAAGTTGTTCGATACCTGCTAATTGTCCTTCAAGAGTTGCAAACTCAGGATAACGAGCAGATTGAAGGAATGTCCCACCATGTGACAAGGTATTTGACACACTTTGAGCATCCAATGGGAAGATATCGCCTTCAACCATACCAGCATAGCCACGGTTGATTCCGAAAACTTCCATTCCTTCTTTAATTGCTTTACGAACAACTGCACGAACAGCAGCATTCATACCAGGAGCGTCGCCGCCACTAGTTAAAACAGCAATACGTTTCATTTTGCTAATACTCCTTCTATTAATCTAACGTTCTTATTATAGCACATTACTTTGTAAAAAGCTTCACTTTATTTAATTTTTATTGATAAATCGTTTTCAAAGTATAGCTTGATAATGCTTCAATAAGCTCAGTTGTCCTTTGAACCAGATGTCTTTGACTTTGCAATGTTTGCTTACTATCTTGATAGTGTAAAATCACTGGAATGTTTCCAGGATATTGTGATAATATCTCAGAAATCTCATTATCGTGGAGATGATTTGGAAGTAAGAGCCATAATCGTTCACTACTTGCCTCTTGAATGTGATTTAAAATCATCTGCAAGTGGTTATTTCGATTCTGAATTTTTCCAGTAAAATAATAAAATCTTCCTTCTTGAAGCTTATCTTTGAAACGCACAAAGGTTTCTGGAAACAAAGTAACATCGAATTTTTTCTGAGTATCTGTAACACTCAAAAATGCCATTTGCTCACCTTTCGTTTTTGTCCTGATGACACGAATCTGATTAAGTTCTACCAAGATGGTTGCTTCGGTGTTTTCTTGCAAATCTGCTAGTGCTGTAAAACCTTTTGTGGATTGTCTTGTGATTTCTAATAGTGGATGTGGGCTAATTCCTACGCCTAACAAACTCTGCTCTAAACGGTATTTTTCAGCATTTGGATAATCTTCGGTCTCAATCCAACTATAAGATGTATCCGCAAATAGACTACCAAGCTCATTGACAAAGATAAAAAGGGGCTCTAGGTTTTCAATGATTTTTCGGCGATTTCTGTCAAATTTGTCAAAGGCACCAACTTCTACCAAAGGTGTAATCATATCCATTTTTTGATAATTCTCTGGCAATCGTGTTAAGAAATCCTCAATGCTATTAAACGGGCGATTTTCGATAATCCAGTAGCATAAATCACGTGGAACACCTCTTAGATTTTTTAAACCAAGGTAAATGTGTCCATCTGAAATTTTATTGTTGTAAGGAACGGTATTGATATCGATTTTTTTAACTTTAAATTGTGAATCTAGAGCATCTGTAATATAGTCAGCGCTAGAATAATTCAACATGATATCGTAAAAAACAGCAGGATAATGGGCCTTAAAATAAGCAAGTTGAAAAGCTAAAGCTGAATAGGCAAAAGCGTGGCTTCTATTAAAACCATATCCAGCAAACTTTGCCATACGGCTAAATAAATCCTTTGCCGCTTCAAGCGGACGCCCTAATTGTTGCGCTCCTTCTAAGAAATCACTTTCCATTTTTTGCATATCATCAACCTTTTTCTTAGACATGGCACGGCGTAACAAATCCGCTTTTCCAAGGGTAAAGCCTGCATAAATTTGAGCAATTTGCATGACCTGCTCTTGATAAAGCATGATACCGTAGGTTGGTTCTAAAATCGATGCTACTAATGGATCAATCAAATCCACTTCTTCTTGCCCAAAACGACGTTTAATGAAGTTCTCAGTATAATCACTAGCACCTGGTCGGTTTAAACTAGTTGTTGCAACAATATCTTCAAATCGGCATGGTTGAATACGTTTCAAAAGATTAATTGCTCCAGCCTGTTCAAACTGGAAGATTCCCTTAGTCTTTCCAGCCGCAAATAATTCTAAAGTCTTTTTATCCTCTAAATCTATTGATTTAATGTCAATAGTAACTCCGTAGTCTTTAGCAACTTTTTCTTGCATACGTTGAACAAATGTCAAATTACGCAAGCCAAGAAAGTCCATTTTCAAAAGACCGTTTGCCTCAACTGCTTGAGCATCATACTGCGTAATCATCATGTCTTCGCCAGTTTTTAACGGAATGTGTTCTGTTAAATTATCATCGCTCATAACAACCCCTGCCGCGTGGATAGAGGTCTGACGTGGATTGCCTTCAATACGTTTTGCAATTGCAAATGCTTTTTGGTATTCAATTTTGGAATTAATAATCTGACGAAAAGAAAGATTTTTGTCGTAAACCGATGTTAAAGTATCTCTGAAACTGATTTTTTTCGTGATATTTGTCAACTCATGTTCAGGAGCCCCAAACCGTTTAAAAACATCACGAATGGCTTGTTTTGCTCCAAAGGTTGAAAACGTCACAATCTGCGCTGAATGTAAACTTCCGTAACGGTCACGTACATAATGAAGAAACTCGCTACGATACACATCTGGCAAGTCAATATCAATATCTGGCATGCTATAGCGTTCTTCATTTAAGAAACGTTCAAAAAGTAAGTTATTTTTGACTGGGTCAATCCCCGTAATATCAAGGGCGTAAGAAACCAAGCTCCCTGCAGCTGAACCACGTCCCATTCCCATATAATAACCATGACTTCGACCAAAACGCAACAAGTCCCAGACAATTAAGAAATAATCATCGAAGCCCATTTTATGGATGATTGATAGTTCTTTCTCTAAACGCTCCTGATAAGCTGGCAGCCACAAATTTTTAGCTCGCAATCCCGCTTCTGTTCGTTCAATCAATTCTTCCTGTGCTAGCTTTTGACGATTAAATCTTGGCAATTTTAAATCTGTGTCAAACTCATAATGAATGTTTGATATAAGCTTTTCCTGATTTTCTAACGCTTGCGGAAATGTCTCTCTAAACGCTTGTGTCAAAATATCACAAGCTAACAGATTTTGTCCTTGAGGTGCAGGCGGCGCATCTTTTAAGCTAATATTATCACGAATAGCGTGTAGCATGTGGAGAGCTTCCACCTCATTAGTTTCAAAATAACGAACCGTATAAAGTGGAAAAATTGGCTTTTCATATGCTTTTTGAGGCGAATTAACATCAACCCCAATGTAGTAATCAAAAGGAAGCGACAATGTCTCTAATTTCTCAAAATAAGGCACTACTATGGCTACACCAGTTAAATAATTAAAGAGTTCGCCTAGCTGAATGCCTGAAGACATCTGTTTACTCGAAATCTTCATCAAATTTTTATAACCGGTTGTATCTTGTGCAAGTAGGTAGAGTTTTAACGATAGTGTCTCCTCAACGGCAAAAGATAACTCTAACCCAACAACAGGCTGCAAGGATTGTTTTTTAGCCTCTTCAATAAAATGAAAAGCTGCGTAAAGATTATCCTTGTCCATAATTCCAACTGTTTGATAACCTAAAGATTTAGCCGCTTTAACATACCCCTCTAAGTCAATCAAGCTATCCATAAAAGAATAGACAGTTTTCGTGTCTAACTGGGCAAACATAAAAATGCTCCTTTCGGGTTAATTAACTTAGTTCCATTATACACTAAAATAATATTTAATTTAGTTTTTAATATAAATAGGAAATAAAGATGATAGTTTCCTTGACTTTTCAAATTTATTTCTGTACTATTTATATAGTACAAGACTTCTTTGAAAATTAATAGAAAGGGGGTGTGGTATGTCCTGGAAATTTGATGAAAAATCACCTATTTATGTTCAAATTGCACAGCATATTAAAATGCAAATTATCAGTCAAGAAATAAAAAATGGTGACCAACTTCCAACTGTCCGTGAACTTGCTGAGGAAGCTGGTGTCAATCCTAACACCATGCAACGTGCTTTTTCAGAACTCGAGCGAGAAGGTATGGTTTACTCTCAACGAACATCAGGGCGTTTTGTAACAGAAGATACAGATCTTATTATGCAAAAACGTCGCGAAGTTGCTGAGGCTGAACTCGAATCTTTTGTTAATAATATGCAAAAAATGGGTTTTCAAATCAACGACATCACATCAGTATTAGAATCTTATATTAAGGAGAAGAATTAGGATGACACAACTGCTTCAACTGCATCATGTTACCAAAAAATACAAAAAGCATGTGGCTATTGACGATATTACACTCAACCTTCCTACAGGTAAAATTATTGGTTTACTAGGTCCAAACGGTAGTGGGAAAACAACACTCATCAAATTAATAAATGGCCTTCTTCAGCCAACCACTGGAGACATTGTCATTGACGGTTATCGCCCTTCCGTGGAAACGAAAAAAATTGTTTCATATTTACCTGATACCTCTTATTTGAGAGAAAATATGAAAATCAAGGATACCTTAACATTATTCGAGGATTTTTATACCGATTTCTCGCGTGAACAAGCTGAACATCTCTTAGACGATTTAGGTCTTAATCCCAATGAACAACTCAAAAATCTATCTAAAGGAAACAAAGAAAAAGTTCAACTTATTTTAGTTATGAGCCGGCAAGCTAAGCTCTACATTCTTGATGAACCAATTGGTGGTGTTGATCCAGCAGCTCGAGAATACATCCTACGCACAATTATTAATAATTATCGTGAAGATGCTTCAGTGATTATCTCAACACATCTAATTGCTGAAATCGAACCAATCCTTGATGAAATCGTTTTCCTCAAAGAAGGAAAAGTTATTTTACAAGGAAATACCGATGATATTCGTGAAGAATATGGTAAATCAATCGACTCACTCTTTCGTGAAAAATATAAAGCTTAGGGGGAAATTATGTTTTCAAAACTTTTAAAATATGAGCTAAAATCTGTTGGCAAATGGTACTTTGCTCTCAATGCCTCAGTCATTGCCATTTCGTTTTTTCTTGGCTTTAGTATAAAATCTCTTGAAACATATGCTCAGACTCGTTCTGAAATCAGTTCAACACACTTCACTCAACTTATCCCAATTATTCTAAGTTTAATCTTTGGTATTCTAGTTGCCGGCGCTTGGATTGCAACCTTTGTCATTATTATTCGCCGATTTTATAAAAACGTCTTTGGGCGCGAAGGGTATCTGACACTAACATTACCTGTTTCATCTCATCAACTTATCTTATCAAAACTCCTTGCTTCTCTTATATGGACTGTGTTCAATGCAATTATTTTAGCAATTGGAATTACATTTCTCATTTTACCAATCTCTGGTGTAGGAAAATTTTTAATGGCTCTTCCTTACTTTGCATCTCTTTTTACACCAACTGAATGGCTAATTATTTTCATTTGTTTCATTCTATCAAGTCTTTCAGGTATTTTAATGATTTATCTTTCTATTGCTGTTGGACAATTATTTACAGATAGACGCGTGCTCATGAGTTTTGTTGCTTACTTTACTATTGCTATTATCGTCATTATTTTATCTGAAACGATTAGTGGTCAACTCACAAAAGACACATTTGATATTAGTATTAATCTTTTTATTTATTCTGGGATTGAATGTCTTATCGAAGGAATTGTATTTTACTTTTCGACTAACTATCTATTGAAAAACAAGCTAAACATTCAATAGAAATATCAGCCAGTCTGAACAGACCAATTTGGTCTGTTTTTGTATCTGGGTGAAAAGCAAAACTAGACAAAACACAAAAATAAAAAACGTTGATATATCAACGTTTTGGGAAACTTTACTAAACTATGAAAAGCTTTGATGGAGCCGGTGGGAGTCGAACCCACGTCCAAACACCTGCCAATACATTTGTCTACAACCATAGGTTATGTTTTTTATTTAACTTAAGCTCGATACATAACTCAAACCTAGATTAAGCGAGTCTATTAATCTCTTTTTGGTCAGCTAGACAATAACCAAATGTAGCTTGTTAATCAATGAAACCTCTAGCAAAACACAAGCAATTCTGTAGAGATCACGCGAGCTGGTTTTTAGGCAGCTACAGCGTAAGAATTTGTATTTTTTGCAGTTATATTTAACTGGCAATTTTACATCTGCCGATGAGTCGCAAAATGTACCTCATAATGCCTGTCGAATCCGTAACGACCCCAGATATTATAAATAGTGGAAAACCACTTTGACTATTATAACAGATAAAGTTTAAAATAGCAAAAAAACATCACTTATGATATGATAAAATTATGAAAACGAAAATATCTAAGCGCTATGTGTTTTTTCAGCGACTAATCCAGTTTTTAGGAATTTTAGCCTTGATTGGTACTTTAGCTTTAGTGGTTTGGTTTTACCGATTAGGGATTTTGAATGATAGCAACGCCTTGAAAGATTTTGTCCACCGTCACCAATTCTGGGGACCGTTAATTTTTGTTTTAGTTCAAATTTTTCAAGTTGTTTTCCCAATTATTCCTGGTGGTGTAACAACCGTAGCTGGCTTCCTTATTTTCGATCCTTGGCTCGGTTTTTTGTACAATTATCTTGGAATTATCATTGGAAGTATTATCCTCTTCTTGCTCGTCCGTATCTATGGAAGAAAATTTATTTTGCTATTTGTTAATGAAAAAACTTTTTACAAATACGAAGCAAGACTTGAAACAAAGGGATTTGAGACATTTTTTATCCTTTGTATGTTGTCACCGATATCTCCTGCTGATGTATTGGTGATGATTACTGGACTGACACGTATTTCTCTAAAGCGTTTTATTTTAATTATCATGCTCACAAAACCAATTTCCATTCTTTCGTATAGTTATATTTGGATTTTTGGTGGCGATCTTATCAAAATAATTTTACATTAAATTCAAGGTTAGGGTGATTTGAGGTGCCCTACTTTTATTTCTAAATTAGCTTCAGATTACTTTTGCTAGCACAATAACATTCATCATATTTACATGAAAATTTCATGTAAACGTTTCAATAACCTTGAAAAATTCCAACATAGTAGTAGACTTATAACGAAGGAGTTTACTAATGAAGTTATACGTTCAATTTATGATTATTCTGGTCTTTTCATTCATTGGAGAGGCAATTTCAAATTTGTTGCATTTACCCGTTCCTGGTAGCATTATTGGGCTAGTGCTACTTTTTCTTGCGCTCGAATTTAAACTTATCCGCCTTAGACACATCGACGTTGTCGGAAATTTTTTATTGAATAATATGACCATTCTTTTTTTGCCCGCAGCTGTCGGAATTATGGAAAAATTTAACGATATTAAGAATTATTTACTTCCTATCACTATCATTATTTTAGGTGCTATTTTCCTAAATGTTGCCGTTATCGGTTTTGTTGTGCAATTAATCAAAAAACATTTTGAAGGAGATTACGTCGATAAAGGAGTCCGTCATGAATGAGGTTATTACAAGTCCAATCTTTGGTATAATGGTGTCGATTCTTGCATATTTAATGGGAATGCTAATTTTTAGACGTTTTCCACATCCAATTACAACACCATTACTTCTAGCGACTTTTTTCATTATCACCTTTCTAAAAATAAGTAATATTTCGTATACCGACTATTACGTTGGAGGTAGCTACCTCAACATGCTTATCGTTCCTTCAACTGTCGCACTTGGAATACCGCTTTATCGGTCATTCCACCTAATGAAACATCACATCAGAAGCATTCTATCAGGCATTTTAATCGCTTGTATTGTTAACACTACATTCACAGCACTTATCGCTAAAGCTTTTGGAATTAAATACCTCTTAGCTGTTTCTTTATTTCCAAAATCTGTAACAACTGCTATGGCAGTTGGAATTATCGACAAAATGGGTGGAATTACAACAGTTACCCTTGTCGTTGTTGTCATTACTGGAATTTTAACTAGTGTTCTTGGTCCAGTTTTTCTAAAACTTTTAAAAATCGATGACCCTGTAGCGATTGGGTTAAGCCTAGGTGGTACAGGACACGCTATCGGAACAGGGACCGCCTTAAAATATGGTCATGTCGAAGGTGCAATGGCTGGTCTCGCCATTGGTGTGACTGGAATCGTATATGTTATTATTAGTCCAATTGTTGCTCAAATCATTCTAAAGTAGCACTAGTATAATAAAAAGTCTGAGATGTTTTCTCAGACTTTTTATTATATAGAAAATCAAACTATAAAATCTCACAATCAAAATAATAGTTAATCAAAAAAATTATGACCAATTCACACATAAAAATTATAACAACAGTACTCTAATATTTTTTCGGAAAATGCCTTTAAATAAGTCTAAAAATCTTCCAAATAAATACATTTGTATACTTAAAAAGCCTTGATTTCAAGGCTTTTCAAGTATACTATAACTCTCCACCCTAAGGGAATCGAACCCCTATTTCAAGAACCGGAATCTTGCGTGATATCCATTACACTAAGAGTGGCAACTTATTATATTATACCACATCAAAGTAAAAAGAAAAGACCTATTAAACAAGTCTTTTCTAACTTATTATTATAATTCAATATCGCCAAACAAGTCAGCCATTGAGAATCCAGTTTGAGTTTCTGGAAGTTCGTAATCACGTTTAGCTTCACGTTTTGGACGACGTGGACGAGATTGACGTTTTTCTTCGTTTTCAGCTTGTGCTGGACGTTCTTCAAGAGCTTTGATAGAAAGTGATACACGTTCTGCAGCTGCGTTAACATCAAGAACTTTTACATTAACTTCTTGACCTACTGAAAGGACATCTTTTGGATTTTCAACACGCTTGTGTGAAATTTGTGAGATATGAACAAGTCCATCGATACCAGGTAATACCTCAACGAAAGCACCAAAGTCAGTCAAACGTTTAACTTTACCTTCAACAACATCACCAGTAGCAAGTTTTTGTTCTACACCATCCCATGGTCCAGGTGTAGTAGCTTTAAGTGAAAGTGATACACGACCTGCTTCTTCGTCGATTGAAAGAACTTTAACTTCAACTTCTTCACCAACAGAAACAACTGATTTAGGTGACACGTTACGTTCGTGAGACAACTCAGTCACGTGAACAAGTCCGTCAACACCACCAAGGTCGATGAAAGCACCAAAACTTGTCAAGCGAGCAACTTTACCCTTAACAATTGCACCCTCTTCAAGATTAGAGAATACTTCGTTACGAGCAGCAGCAGCTTTTTCTTCAACAACTTCACGACGTGAAAGGATGAAGCGGTTTTCAGCTGGAACAACTTCTTTAATTTTAGCTTCGAACTCTTGACCAACAAATTTTTCGGTATTACGTACAAAACGAGTATCAATCATTGAAGCTGGGATAAATCCGCGAAGTCCTTCAAATTCAACTGAAAGACCACCTTTAACAGCACGTGTACCTTTAACAGTAACAACTTCACCTTCACGACCAACAAGTTTATCCCAAGCTTTGCGAGCTTCCAAGCGTTTTTTAGAGACAAGGAAAGTAACTGTATCAGTATCTTTACCTACAACTTGACGAAGAACAAGAACTTCAACTGTGTCGCCAGTTTTAACAAAGTCATTAATGTCAGCATCACGATCGTTAGTCAATTCACGAAGTGTAAGGACACCTTCAACACCTGTCCCTTCGATAACAACGTTTGCTTGATCATTATCAACAGTTAAAACTTCCGCAGTGACCACATCACCAGGGTTTACTTCGCTAACACTGTTTAGCAAATCTTCAAATTCATTCATTCTAAAAAATCCTCCAACAAAAGCTAGCTAGTGCTAACTTTTGACAACAATAATATTTCTCAAGGTAACCCGCAACGACAACAACTTTTATCTTTGACGGTGTCAAGCCGAAACTTGATACCTTTGACTGGGGTAGCTGGATTCGAACCAACGCATGAGGGAGTCAAAGTCCCTTGCCTTACCGCTTGGCTATACCCCAAAAATAATGTACAACCTAAGACTTTTCTTAGAATGGAAGGGGAGGGATTCGAACCCCCGAACCCGAAGGAGCGGATTTACAGTCCGCCGCGTTTAGCCTCTTCGCTACCCTTCCGTTACAACAAAAACTATTCTAACATAGTTTTTGTCCTCTTGCAAGTACTTTTCGGCTTTTTTTAGCGATTAAGATTGTAATTTTCAATAATACTTTCAATCGTTTGTTCTAATGTCTTGAAGAAGGCTCCGACTTCTCCATTCTTGACAATTGCAAACTTACCATCTAATTCAGCGATTTCACCAATGATTTTTTTACCAGCTGTCAAAGTGTAGCCTTCAACTTTGGCGTTATTGATTTCAACCTTAGCATCAGCTAGTTGAATTTCGATTTTCTTATCTTTTTTGCTCATTCTTTCACCTCACTTTACCCATTTTACATGAAAATGAAAAAGCTTGCAAGAGCAAGCTTTCATTTTTTAGTCAACTTTGTAAATCCAACCTTCTGGAGCTTCAATATCACCAAACTGGATACCAACAAGCTCGTCATAAAGTTTACGGGTTACAGGACCTACTTCTGTTTCGCTATAAAAGACATGGAAGTCATCTCCATGTTGAACACCACCGATTGGTGAAATAACGGCTGCTGTACCACAAGCACCAGCTTCAACGAATTTATCCAATTCATCAAGTTTTACGTCACCTTGGATAGCTTTCATGCCAAAGCGGTGCTCTGCCAAATAAAGAAGCGAATATTTTGTGATAGATGGCAAAATAGATGGACTAAGCGGTGTGATAAATTCACTATCCGCTGTAATACCGAAGAAGTTTGCCGAACCGACTTCTTCAATTTTGGTATGAGTGGCTGGGTCAAGATAAATAACGTCAGAAAACTTGCGGTCGTGCGCCACTTTCCCTGGAAGAAGGCTTGCTGCGTAGTTACCACCAACTTTTGCGGCACCTGTACCATTTGGTGCAGCACGGTCATATTCATCTTGAATCAAGAAGTTTGTTGGCACTAAGCCACCTTTGAAGTAATTTCCAACTGGCATGGCAAAAATAGTGAAAATGTATGCATCAGCTGGGTGAACACCAATCATATCACCAACACCAATCAAAAGAGGACGTAGATAAAGAGTTGCACCTGTACCATATGGTGGGACGAATTCTTCATTGGCGCGCACAACTTGCTTAGCGGCATCAATGAATTTTTCAGTTGGCACTTGTGGCATAAGAAGGCGGTCTGCTGTGCGTTGCAAACGTTCTGCATTCATATTTGGACGGAATAATTGAACAGAGCCATCTTTTGTGCGATAAGCTTTCAAGCCTTCAAACGCTTGTTGACCATAATGCAAAGCTGGAGACGCTTCTGAAATATGAAGCGTTGCATCTTCTGTTAATTGTCCGTCATCCCACTGACCGTCTTTATAATATGAAATATATCGAAATGGTAATTTATGATAGGCAAATCCTAGGTTTTCCCAGTCTAAATCTACTGTCATGTTAAATCCTCTTTCTTTGTTTTTATCTTATTGTACGCTTTTTAAATCTTTTTTCAAGTGGTTTTTCATAAAATTCTGAAAATTTATTTTAAAAATAAATCGGGGACTTTTCCCCGACTTATGAATTTATTTGATTCGTGCGCTAAATACACCTTCATCAGAAATTTTATCCGAGATAAATGAACCGTTACTTGTACGTTCAGAAAGGTTTAAATCTTCTAAAATAGCTTGGTAAACAGCTCCTTTATTTGAATGGACTTCTAATATTTCAACATCATCAGAATCTACTGTGCTAATAGTGAATAAGTCAAGATTTTGCACATCATTAGAAGCATGAACTGGTCCAGCCATAAAGACACGATGTGGTTTTGATTTGAGTTCGCGTAAGACTTGCAAACCACGATTAGCACGGCTTGTGGCTGGAACAAGCTCTATCGCCATACGTTTAAGGCTACCACGTTGTGTTAAGATAAAGAAACTATCTGTATTGGCAACAAAGGCTGAGGCTACGAAATCATCGTCTTTAAGGTTGATTGCCTTGACCCCTGCTGCTTTTGCGCCAACGACTGGCACTTCTTCGATATTGAAATGCAGTGCGTAACCGTTTTGTGTCACAATCATTACGTCGTCTAACGCAATTGGTGAGATGGTAACGACACTATCATCAGCATTTTTTAACTTAGCGTATTTAACTGATTTTGATTTGTAAGTGCGCCAAGGTGTGAATTCCTTGCGTTCAAAGCGTTTGATTTGTCCAAGTTTTGTTGCAGCAAAGTAGGTTTGTGAACCGAAATCATCAACAATTTCAGCATACAAAACGTATTCATCTGTCGCAAAGTTGGTAATAGTTTGCGACAAGTGTTCACCGGTATCTTTCCAACGAATATCAGTCAATTCATGGATTGGACGGTAAATGACATTACCAAGATTTGTGAAAATCAGCAAGTGCTGTGTTGTCTTAGCTTGTGCTACGAAAATCAGCTCATCATCATCACGTTTTCCAATTTCTTCAACTGTCGAAGCGTTGTAAGAACGTGGGCTGGTACGTTTGATATAACCGCCTTTCGTTACGCTAACAAAGGTATCTTCCTCAACAATCAAGCTTGCTACATCAATTTCAATTGTTTCAGCTTCAGCTTGCAATTCTGTCAAACGTGGTGTAGCAAATTTTTTCTTAACTTCACGCAATTCACGTTTCATGACATTGTACATAGTACGTTCATCGCCGATAATGGCTTTAAGCGTTGTAATACGTTCACGAAGCTCTGCTTCTTCATTTTCAAGCGTTACAATATCAGTATTTGTCAAACGGTACAATTGCAATGTGACGATTGCTTCGGCTTGTTCTTCCGAGAATTCATAGCTAACTTTCAAATTTTCTTTAGCGTCAGCTTTATTTTCAGACGCACGAATAAGCGCGATAACATCGTCAAGAATCGAAATCACACGAATCAAACCTTCCACGATATGAAGGCGTTTTTCAGCTTTTTCTTTATCAAATTTCGAACGAGCAACGATAATTTCTTTACGGTGCGCAATATAACTTGTCAACATTGGAACGATACCAACCTGACGTGGTGTGTAGTTATCAATGGCAACCATGTTGAAATTGTAATTCACCTGCAAATCTGTGTATTTCAAAAGATAGTTGAGAACAGTTTGTTCGTCAGCATCTTTTTTAAGCTCAATAGCAATACGCAGACCATCACGGTCGGATTCATCACGAACTTCCGCGATACCAGGCACTTTATTATTCACACGAACATCATCGATTTTCTTAACAAGTACCGCTTTATTAACTTCATAAGGAATTTCTGTAACGACAATCTGTTTTTTACCACCTTTGAGACTTTCAATGTCTGTGCGTGAGCGAACCACAACACGACCTTTACCAGTCTCATAAGCTTTACGAATACCATCTTTACCTTGAATAATCGCACCAGTAGGAAAATCTGGTCCAGGCAAGAATGCCATTAATTTATCCAATTTAGCATTAGGATGATCAATGAGGTAAACAACCGCATCAATCACTTCTGCTAAATTATGTGGCGGAATATCCGTTGCATAACCTGCTGAAATCCCTGTCGCACCATTTACCAATAAATTTGGAAAAGCCGCAGGTAAAACCGTTGGTTCTTTTTCGGTATCATCAAAGTTCCAAGCAAAAGGAACCGTATCTTTGTCAATATCATGGAGTAAATAACCCGCAATTTCTGACAAGCGTGCTTCGGTATAACGCATGGCAGCTGGTGGGTCACCGTCCATAGAACCGTTGTTACCGTGCATTTCAATTAAAGTCGCACGATTCTTCCAATCTTGACTCATACGCACCATGGCGTCATAAATTGAAGAGTCACCGTGTGGGTGGAAATTCCCCATAACGTTACCGACGGATTTCGCCGATTTACGGAAACCTTTATCAAAGGTATTGCCGTCTTTATTCATTGAATAAAGGATACGGCGTTGAACAGGCTTCAAGCCATCACGAATGTCTGGCAAAGCCCGCTCTTGAATAATATATTTGGAATATCGCCCAAAACGATCTCCCATAATGTCTTCAAGAGACATATTTTGTACATTTGACATGTTTATTATCCTTTTTATCTTACATCAAAAATTATAATTTAAGCTCATCATTTTAAACAAATAATGGAGCGTTACTGGTCACTTTCAACGACTGATTAAAACACCGTATTTTCTTCTAGAGTGAATTTGACGTTGTCCTCAATCCATTTACGGCGTGGTTCAACTTTGTCGCCCATGAGGACATTGACACGGCGTTCGGCACGTGCTAAGTCTTCAATTGTTACACGAATTAAGGTGCGTGTTTCTGGATTCATGGTTGTTTCCCAAAGTTGGTCAGCATTCATTTCCCCAAGACCTTTATAACGTTGTAGCTGAGCACCTTTACCAAATTTTTGACGTAATTCTTCTAACTCGCCATCTGTCCATGCATACTCCACTTGCTCTTTCCTGCCTTTACCTTTTGACATTTTATAAAGAGGTGGAAGGGCAATATAGACGTGTCCAGTCTCAACTAGCGGACGCATATAACGATAAAAGAACGTTAATAAAAGCGTTTGAATGTGAGCACCGTCAGTATCGGCATCGGTCATGATAATAATCTTATCGTAGTTAGAATTTTCAACGTTAAATTCTGCACCAACACCCGCACCAATTGTGTAAATCATGGTATTGATTTCTTCGTTTTTCACAATGTCAGACATCTTAGCTTTGGCCGTATTCAACACTTTACCACGCAATGGTAGAATCGCTTGGAATTTGCGGTCACGACCTTGTTTAGCTGAACCACCGGCAGAATCCCCTTCGACTAGATATAATTCGTTTTTCTTAGGATTCTTAGACTGTGCTGGCGTTAATTTCCCAGAAAGCAAGCCCTTATCTTTTTTATTTTTCTTACCGTTACGTGATTCGTCACGCGCCTTGCGCGCTGCTTCTCTGGCATCACGCGCTTTAATTGCTTTGCGAACAAGGTTTGAAGCAATTTCGCCGTTTTCTAAAAGAAAATACGTTAATTTTTCAGAAACGATTCCGTCAACAATCGGACGTGCTAATGGGCTTCCGAGTTTGTCTTTGGTTTGCCCTTCAAATTGTAAATGTTCTTCTGGCACAAGAATTGAAAGCACCGCTGACAAGCCTTCACGGTAATCAGAACCTTCTAAATTCTTATCTTTTTCTTTCAGCAAACCAGACTTACGAGCATAATCATTCATTGCCTTAGTAATAGCTGATTTCAGACCAGTTTCATGCGTACCACCGTCTTTTGTACGAACATTGTTAACAAAAGAAAGGATATTATCAGAAAAACCGTCGTTATATTGGAGAGCGACTTCAACTTGGAAATTTTGGTCTTCACCTGTAACTGAAATAACTGGTGTCAACGTTTCCTTGTCTTCATTGAGGTATTCAACAAAATCTTGAACCCCATTTTCATAATGAAATTCCAAATGTTCTGCTTCTTC
>ERZ791821.842-NODE-842-length-21568-cov-73.367173_pt1 | contig 21568 bp, 16 predicted proteins | sample MGYA00510300_ERZ791821 | MGnify/ENA primary metagenome ERZ791821 (study PRJEB30046, sample SAMN00792034) | human gut metagenome | study: EMG produced TPA metagenomics assembly of the A metagenome-wide association study of gut microbiota in type 2... | reverse complement strand
CTATGGGGCAGTTGGTTTCCGGTTATCTGGATTTTGCTGAGCGTCAGGCAGAACGCGAACAGCCCATGACAATGCAGGATTGGGCAAACCACCTTGACCGTATTCTGACTATGAGCGGCGAGCAGCTTCTTGTTGGCAATGGCAGTGTGACCCACCAGCAGGCAGTGGACAAAGCTACTACTGAATATCGGAAATACAAGGCTAAAACCCTCAGCGATGTGGAGCAGGATTATCTGAATTCCATTAAGTTTCTGGAGCAGAAAACAGACAACAAATAACCATTTTGTGAGATTTTTATGTCACAGGAAAAGACATAGGTTTACACTTACACCCGTGTTTTCACGGCCATGCAGATCGATGGCTATTCGCTGGATGCACAAAAAGCCCGCATGAAAGCCTATGCAGACTTCAACGACTACCAGATCGTCGGCGAATATGAGGATGCCCGTGCAAAGAAGCAGGCTATCGAAGCGGATAAAATCACAGGCGATAACATTTACAAAGTTCTCGTCTGCTTTGAAAAGCTCTACAATGTGATGAATCCCCTTGAACGCAAAAAGCTGATGGAACATCTGATTTCCGAAATTCAGATCTACCCGGAGCGTCAGCCCAACGGTCAGTGGCTCAAATCCATCAAATTCCGACTGCCTATCGTTGAAAGCGATATTGATCTGTGTTTGGACAATGAAAGTCATACCGAGGTTGTGAGTTGTTATACCAAAACGATGTAACAAACGCAGCCCTCAAGCCACATGGAGTGTGTCATCGCACTTTCCAAGGGCGAGATCGACTCCTGAAAAGGAATACTTTAAGATGATTCAAACTCAAACCACGGTTCGTCGGAGCGTCATGTTCTCTGCGAGCCGTGGTTTTCCCTCGCTCAAGCTGCCCAATAACAAAAAACGGTCGGAGTTACTCGTCAGGCAACTCCGACCGTTTTGTTTCTCTTCTTATTCCTCTTCGTCCCTGGCCCAGTGATAGGCGCAGCGGACGGCCTTATTCCAGCCCTTGATGCGCTTGGTGCGTTCCTCTTCCGAGATGTCCGGGCGGAACACGCGGTCCACCGACCAGTTGCGGGTGATGTCCTCGGCGGACTGCCAGTAGCCTACGGCGAGGCCGGCCAGATAGGCCGCGCCCAGCGCCGTCGTTTCCACGCAGCGGGGGCGCTTGACTTCGAGGTCGCTGATGTCGGCCATGGTCTGCATGAGGTAGTTATTAGCCGACGCGCCGCCGTCCACCCGGAGAGATTTCATGGCGATGCCGGAGTCCGCCGCCATGGCGCGGAGGACGTCGTTGACCTGATAGCAGATGCTGTCCAGCGTGGCGCGGATGATGTGGTACTTGTTGCAGCCCCGGGTGAGGCCCACGATGGTGCCGCGGGCGTACTGGTCCCAGTGGGGCGCGCCGAGGCCGGTGAAGGCCGGCACGACGTAGCAGCCGTTGGTGTCCTTGACCTTCTGGGCCATATACTCGGAGTCGCGGGCCTCTTCCAGCAGGCGCAGCTCATCGCGGAGCCACTGGATGGCCGCACCGGCCACGAAAATAGAGCCTTCCAGCGCATAATTCACCTTGCCGTCGGGGCCGCAGGCGATGGTGGTGACAAGGCCGTTCCGGGATGTGACCGGCGTCTCACCGGTGTTCATGAGCAAAAAGCCGCCGGTGCCGAAGGTGTTTTTCGCCTCGCCGGAGGCAAAGCAGGTCTGGCCGAAGAGGGCCGCCTGCTGGTCGCCTGCCGCACCGGCAATTTTTATCTCGCCGCCGAAGTGCATCGGGTCAGCGTACTCATAAAAGCCGCTGGACGGCACCGGCTTCGGGAGCATACATTTCGGGATGTTCAGCTCCTGCAGGATCCCGTCGTCCCATTCCCGCGTGTGGATGTTGAACATCATGGTGCGACTGGCGTTGGTATAGTCGGTGACATGCAGTTTTCCGCAGGTCAGCTTCCAGATGAGCCAGGTCTCCACGGTGCCAAAGAGCAGTTCTCCCCGCTCAGCCCTTTCGCGGGCGCCGGGGATATGATCCAGTATCCACTTGAGCTTGGTGGCCGAGAAATAGGCGTCGATGATGAGGCCGGTCTTCTGCCGGAATTTCTCCGTCAGGCCCCGGGCCTTCAGCTCGTCGCAGTATTCGCTGGTGCGGCGGCACTGCCAGACGATGGCGTGGCAGATGGGCTCCCCGGTCTCCTTGTCCCAGACGATGGTGGTCTCCCGCTGGTTGGTGATGCCGATGGCGGCGATGTCCTCGGCCCGGGCGCCGACCTTGTTCATGGCCGAGAGGGCCACGCCCAGCTGGGTGGCCCAGATCTCATTGGCGTCGTGCTCCACCCAGCCGGGTCTCGGGTAATACTGGGCAAATTCCTTCTGCGCGACGCTGCAGATCTCACCCGCTTTGTTGAACAGGATGCAGCGGTTCGAGGTGGTTCCGGCGTCCAGCGCCATGATGTACGACATAGGCTCTTTTCTCCTTTTCCTGCTCTGGTTTTATAGGGTCAGAACGCCAGCGCGGGGCTCACTTCGTTCCGCCGCTGGGTCTGGACGACACAATCCTTGTCCGGCACGACGCCCGCCGCACCGAGGGTGGAAAAGACGGTCTGCAGCGCCAGCATAGGGGTATTGTTCTCCTGCGAGAGGTGGCAGAGGGCAAACTTCTTGCAGCCCTCCTGGATGAGTTCCAGCAGCTTTGCCGCGCACTCATCGTTGGAGAGGTGGCCCCGGACCGACTCGATGCGGGCGCGCAGATAGTAGGGGTACGGCCCGCTGCGGAGCATATGCAGGTCGTAGTTGCTCTCGAGGGCCACAAGGTCGCAGCCGGAGAGGGCTTCATGTACGGCAGGAGTCAGCACGCCGAGGTCGGTGGCGATGGTCATGGTCTTCTCGTCGGGGGTGTGGATGCGGTAGCCCACACAGGGGACGTCGTGGCTGGTGGGGAAAGCTTTGACCCCGAAGACACCGATGTCCTCTTCCCTGCCCGGCGTCAGGGCCGTCAGGTCGCAGCTGGCGGGAACGACCCCGTTCGCGTCCAGAAATTCCAGCGTTTCCTCTGCACCGTACACCGGCAGCGGATATTTTTTCAGGAAGGTGGAAAGGCCCTTCACATGGTCGCTGTGCTCATGGGTGACAAGAATGCCGTCGCAGTCGGAGATGTTCAGCTCCAGCTCCTTGAGGGCTGCGCCGGTGGTGCGGACGCCTTTGCCCATATCCACGATGAGATACCGCTCCCCACAGCGCACGACGCTGCTGTTGCCGGAGGAACCGGAATAAAGAGAGATGAATTCAGACATGATAAACCTCAACAAATAAAACCCCTCCGTCTGCTGCGCAGTCATAAAAACGCAGGGACCTGACGGACTGCCAATGCATCCCCTCGGCAGGGGAGGCGGCACGCCGCAGGCGTGACGGAGAGGTTTTTCTAATTACAGAGCCTGTTCCAGTGCAGCGGGCATCCGCTCCACCTTCCTGATGTCAGCACCGAGGCCGCGCAGCTTCTCCACGATGTTCTCGTAGCCGCGCTCGATATGGCCGATCTCCTCGATCTCGCTGGTGCCGTCAGCCATCAGGGCTGCAACGACCATCGCTGCACCGGCGCGCAGGTCGGAAGCGCGGAGCGGAGCGGGAGAAAGCTTCTCCACACCCTCGAACACGGCCACCTGACCGTCCACCTGGACATTCGCGCCCATCTTGCGCAGCTCGTCCACATAGCGAAAGCGGTTGTCCCACACGCTCTCGGTGACGGTGGAAGTCCCCTTTGCCACGCTGAGCAGAACGCCCATCAGGGGCTGCATATCGGTGGGAAAGCCCGGGTGGGGCATGGTGTTGATCTTGAGGGGCAGGATGTCGCCGGTGCGGCGAACCCGCACAGCGTCGTCAAATTCTTCCACCTCAATGCCCGCACGGCGGAGCTTTGCGGTGATAGGCTCGAGGTGCTTGGGGGTGACGTTCTTCACCAGCACATCGCCGCCGGTGGCCGCTGCAGCCACCATGTAGCTGCCGGCCTCGATCTGGTCGGGGATGATGCTGTAGGTGCAGCCGTGCATCTGCTCGACGCCGCGCACCTTGATGACATCGGTGCCTGCGCCGCGCACATCAGCGCCGCACATATTCAGGAAGTTGGCCAGATCGACCACATGGGGCTCCTTGGCACAGTTTTCCAGAATGGTCTGACCCTTGGCCATGACAGCGGAGAGCATACCGTTCATGGTAGCGCCCACGCTCACCTTATCAAAGAAGATATGAGCGCCGTTCAGCTCGTCGGCGTGGACGGTGATCATGCCGTAGTCCACACTGTCCTCCGCGCCCAGAGCGCTGAACACCTTCAGGTGCTGGTCGATGGGGCGGGGGCCGAGGTTGCAGCCGCCGGGCATGGCCACCTGTGCCTTGCCGAAACGGGACAGCAGGGCGCCGAGGAAATAGTAGCTGGCGCGCATCTGGCGGGACAGGTCGTCGGGGACGTTGGTGCCGGTCAGATGGGTGGTGTCGATCTCGTAGGTGTTCTTGTTCAGCATCCGGACCTTTGCGCCCAGCACGCTGAGGATCTTGAGGCTCACCGCCACATCGCTGATGTCCGGCAGGTTCTCGATGACGCAGACGTCCGCTGCCAGAATGGTAGCGGGCAGGATGCCCACAGCCGCATTTTTCGCGCCGGAGATGATGACTTCGCCGTGCAGGGGCTTACCGCCCGTAATAACAAACTTTTCCAATTTTATGATCTCCTTGTCACAGTCCCGCTCCCCGCAGGCCCAAAAGGTCAGTTCAAGGTACGTTATTCCTTCTCGCTGTACAAAGCTCACAACCAGTTGACACAATTACAGCTACTTTATTATACACAACTTCCAGCAAAAAGCAAAGCCCCAATGCACGCTCGTCGATTATTTTCTGTTTTGCCCAGTTTCTTCTCTATTATCCTCGGGTTTTGTCTCTTATTTTTAGGAAAATTTTACATTTGCCGCTGCTTACCACACACTGTCGTCGCAGCGGGTCTCCTTGATCCAGCCCAGCTGATAGGCCCGGACCAGCTGTTTGAGGTCGTGGACCTTCTCCCGCAGGATCTCGCCCTCGTCCGTCTCCTCCACAAGGATGCGGTGGTTCTCCGTCTCGAGGATGTTCTTCTGAGAGAGGATGTCCAGATTCTCGTTCACGGCCTTTTCGGCGCTCTCGAAGGGCTGGTGGGTGCGCAGGGACATGGTGCGGCTGGAATAGACCAGCGTGTAGCCCGCGATGCCGGTCTTTTCGTGGTAGGCGCGGCAGAAACCGCCGTCGATGACCACGAGGCGTCCGCCGCCCTTGATGGGGCTCTCGCCCTTCTTCTCCTGCACGGGGACATGGCCGTTGACGATGTGGCTGGTGCCGGGCAGACCGAACTCGGCGAGGATGCGGCGGCAGACGGCTTCCTCATTATACCATGTATAATAGGGGTCCTTCACCTCGGTGTGGGTGGAAGTGTCTTCGACATACAGCCGCTCGAAGGTGGTCATGGCGCTGCGGCCATACAGGGGCGACAGCTTGCCGCACCACAGATACCACAGGAAATCCTGTCCGCTCTGGCGGGCGGCGCTGCCCTCGGGGGCGAAGTAGCCCCGGCGGGCGCGCTCGTCGCAATAGTCCATGAGGGCGCGGCCCGAGTAGGCGTGGCCCTCGAACCGCTCCACAGCGAAGCTGCCTTTCCTGGTCATCGGCACAGCGCCGTGGTAGAGCAGGTTGCCGTTCTCGATGTGGTAGACACTGCCCTTGGCGTACAGGAACTCGACGTGCTGCTGTAATTTCTCGCTCTGGCGGAAGGACTGCACCAGCTTTTGCAGCACCACCTTCTCGTCGCTGTTCAGCGCGGTGGGGTCGGCGGGGTCCACCGTCGGGAAAGACATATCCCGCATGGGGTACTCCCTGCCGCCCACCATGACGGTCCCCTTCTCCCAGTTGATGCGGCGCAGGAAGTCGCGGTCCTGCATCTCGAAATCCGGGTTGCGGTCGATGACCTGACACTCGAGCTTGAGCATCAGGATGGTGATGGCCTTATGCATGACGGCGCAGCGATGGAGCATACCGGGGGTGTAGGGGCCGCGGGCGGTGTCGGTGTGAGGCATCCAGATGGTCAGATCGTCGTCGCCGTAGAACTGCTCTGCCATCCGCTGCAGGTGGCGGAGGTTGATGCCGTAGCAGTCCTCCACCATGCCGTGGTTGTGGTAAGCGAGGGTGGTCTTCAGCACCGTGCAGATGCAGATGGGACTGCCGGCCGCCGCGCCCATCCAGACCACGTCGTGGTTGCCCCACTGGATGTCCACATCGTGGTGGCGCATCAGCAGGTCAAGGATGACGTCGGGGCGGGGGCCGCGGTCGAACAGGTCGCCCACGATGTGGAGCTTGTCCACGGCCAGCCGCTTGATGAGCTCGCAGAGACGGACGATGAACTTATCGGCGCGGCCATTCTCGATGATGCTGCCGACGATCTGGCCGTAGTAGAGGTCTTTGTCGTGGTCCTCGAAGTGGGCGTGGAGCAGCTCATCCAGAATGTAACCGCAGCTGGACGGCAGACAGGCCCGGACATGCTCCCGGGTGTGCTTGGAAGAGACGAGGCGGCAGATGTCGATGAGCCGCAGCAGCGTCTCACTGTACCACTGTTCCAGCGCTTCCTCGTCGGCGCAGCGCTCCTTGAGCTGGGGCAGCTTCTCGTTCGGATAATAGATCAGAGTCGCCAGCTCGGCCCGCGTCCCCTCCGGCACGGTATCCCCCAGCACAATGTCTACCTTTTCGCGGATGACGCCGGAAGCGGAGTTCAGGATATGTACGAACGCCTCGTTCTCACCGTGCAGGTCGCTCATGAAGTGCTCGGTGCCTTTGGGCAGCTTGAGCAGTGCCTGTGTGCTGATGATCTCGCTGGCGGCCGCTGCCTGCGAGGGGTAGTCCCGGGCCAGAAGGCTCAGATATTTCAGGTTGTCCCGGATCTCTTCGGTCTCTGTACGCATGGTGTCCTCCAGATCATGTAGTATTCTTGCATGACATGCAATATTCAATCTTAGTATACCACTTTCGGGGGCAAAAATGATATAATAGCCTCGGATAATTTAATATGATTCTTTCTCATAGGAGTTGGACAATATGTCTAAAAACATTTCCACAACGCCGCCTGTCTCCTGTACCCTCTGCCCCCGCCGCTGCGGCGCAGACCGTGCCGCCGGGCAGACAGGCTTCTGCGGGGCGGGCGGCACCCTGAAAGCCGCCCGCGCGGCCCTGCACTTCTGGGAAGAGCCCTGCATCAGCGGCACCCGGGGCAGCGGCACCGTGTTTTTCTCGGGCTGCACCCTCAAGTGTTGTTTCTGCCAGAATTACCCCATCAGCGCCGAGGGACTGGGCAAAGAGATCACGATAGAGCACCTGGCCGAAATTTTCCTCGGCTTACAGGAGCAGGGCGCCCACAACATCAACCTCGTCACCCCCGGCCAGTGGCGGCCCTGGATCATCGCGGCGCTGGACATCGCCCGGGCCGAGGGGCTGCGTCTGCCCATCGTCTGCAACACCGGCGGCTACGAGACGGTGGAGAGCGTGGAGGCGTGGCGCGGCTCTATCGACATCTGGCTGGCCGATTTGAAGTACGTCTCCTCTTCCCTCTCCGCCGAGCTTTCCTCTGCGCCGGACTACTTCGCCCAGGCCAGGCCCGCCATCGAGGCCATGATGGCGCAGGCGGGCCATCCGGTGTTCGACAGCGAGGGCATCTTACAGAAGGGCGTCATCCTGCGGCATCTGGCCCTGCCCGGCCACATCGACGACAGTTTTGCCGTCCTCGACCAAATGGCCGCATGGAACGAGGCCGACCCCGGCTGCTTCATCCCCAGTGTCATGAGCCAGTACACCCCCTTTTACAAGGCCGCAGAGCACGGCATCGGGCGGCGCATCACCACCTACGAGTACCGCCGGGTGGTCAATCATGCCATGGATCTGGGGCTGACCGCCGGCTATATGCAGCAGAAGAGCAGCGCCCGGGAGGAATATACGCCCAGCTTTGATCTGACGGGCATTTGACCAGCCGGTAAACCTATCAGAGGCAGGTGGAGGGGAGTTTCCCAAGCAAATGTCCAGAGAAGTGGGGCCCCGGCGCGAAGCGTTGGGGCGAAACCGTGGGTTTCGGGGCCCATTTGCGGGGAAACTACCGGACGGCCTGCCGATACGCTTTCCGTCACAATCCACAAAAATCCCACCAAATTTTCTCTCACAGTGTTTTTCTTTTCCTTGCAAATCCTCTCCGAAAGCACTATAATGGATACAACGATGTGCGTCATGTGGGGTCTGACTGCCCTGCTGAGCACCAAACGCCCCGTCTCAAGAATGGTATATGAGAGGCGGCGGCTCAAATGCCCGAGAAGAGCAACAGGAGGACCGTTATGGAACATTTCAACCCCATTCTGGGCTACGAGACGACCGGACCGAAATTCATCACCTGCGGCGAGATCATGCTGCGCCTGACCCCGCCGAACTACGAAAAACTCCGCATGGCCACCAACTTTGAGGCCAGCTACGGCGGCAGCGAGGCCAACATCGCCCTTGCGCTGGCAAACCTCGGCGTGGACAGCACCTTCTTCAGCGTCGTGCCGAACAACAGCCTCGGCAAAAGCGCCGTGCGCTGGCTGCGCTCCAACGACGTCCACTGCACCCCCATGATCCTCACCGAGCCGGATGAGACGCCCTCCAATCGTCTGGGTACATACTACCTCGAGACCGGCTACGGCATCCGCCCCTCCAAGGTCATCTATGACCGCAAGCACAGCGCCATCACCGAGTACGATTTCTCTCAGGTCGATCTGGACGAGCTGCTGGAGGGCTTCGACTGGCTGCACCTGAGCGGCATTACCCCGGCTCTGGCCCCCAACTGCCGCGGCCTCATCATCGATATGCTCAAGGAGGCCAAGAAGAAGGGCCTGACCGTCAGCTTCGACGGCAACTTCCGCTCCACCCTCTGGACCTGGGACGAGGCCCGCGACTTCTGCACCGAGTGCCTGCCCTATGTGGACGTGCTGCTGGGCATCGAGCCCTACCACCTGTGGAAGGACGAGAACGACCACTCCAAGGGCGACTGGAAGGACGGCGTGCCTCTGCAGCCCAGCTATGAGCAGCAGGACGAAATTTTCCAGCACTTCATCGAGCGCTACCCCAGCCTGAAGTGCATCGCCCGCCATGTCCGCTATGCCCACAGCGGCAGCGAGAACAGCCTGAAAGCCTTTATGTGGTATGACGGCCACACCTTCGAGAGCAAGCTGTTCACCTTCAACATCCTCGACCGCGTGGGCGGCGGCGACGCCTTCGCCAGCGGCCTCATCTACGCCATGCTCCACAACTACAAGGCCATGGACATGATAAACTTTGCGGTGGCAAGCAGCGCCATCAAGCACACCATCCACGGCGATGCCAACATCACCGACGATGTCAGCTCCATCCGCAACCTGATGAACATGAACTACGACATCAAGCGCTGAAAGCAAGCCAAAACGGCCCCGATACGTCCAGACTGCGTACCGGGGCCGTTCTTTTCATGTTATGCCGCGCCGGCACTTCCTGCCGGATGACGGTAAATGTGACTCCCGAAAGATTTTTTGAGCTTTTTCCTGTCAAATCATTGACAAATCGCTTTTTGCATGATAAAATCACACACGATTTTGAGAGACGAAGCGTGTCGAAGTCTTTTCAAAGCAATTTAACTAGGACCGCCCCGAGGGGGCTGGGTGCATCTGAAAACTCGGGTACACCCTAAGGCCATACGGACAGCCGGGTCCACTGCCGACCGGCGGCGCAAGCTGCCATTATTGATTGAGCGTTAGCGATCCAACTTTTTATTCGTTGGCAACAGCGTTGGATCGCATGCCGCAAAGACTGCTGTTTTTGATTGAAAGCAGCTTTTGACCTTGCGGCCAAGCTCTAAATTTTATAAGTTGGTTCCTTTACAACCATGAAATTGCGCAGAGCGTGCGCAGACTTGTGAAACGGTCAATAAGAGTAGTAAAAGTGTAATTGCTATATAGACTCTCGTCATCCCGTCCTTTTGAATCCTGATGAATCATGCTGCGATACGGCTCTGGCGTCTTTTCCCCGGAGGCTTTGTCCGCGCATTCAAACGGTTTTTTCAAAGCGCAAGTCTGCATTTCTGTGCAGGGCTTGTGCTTTTTTGTTTGCCCGCATGGTTTGCAGCAGGAGTCAGGGACGGAGGAAAAAACATGAGTGAGAACCGTACACGGTTCCGGCTGGATCAGCGCCGCGCACCGATCTACGAGGCTCTGGAGCAGTTCCGACAGATGCGGGTGGTCCCCTTCGATGTACCGGGCCACAAGCGCGGCCGGGGCAACCCGGAGTTGACGGCCTTTCTGGGCCAGCAGTGCGTGGGCGTGGACGTCAACAGCATGAAACCGCTGGACAATCTCTGCCACCCGGTATCGGTCATCCGGGAGGCCGAGGAGCTGGCCGCCGACGCTTTCGGCGCAGCACACGCTTTTCTGATGGTGGGCGGCACCACCAGCTCGGTGCAGAGCATGGTGCTGACGGCCTGCAAGCGGGGCGACGAGATCATTCTCCCCCGCAACGTCCACCGCAGCGTGCTGAACGCACTGGTGCTCTGCGGCGCAGTGCCGGTCTATGTCAATCCCGAAGTGGACAAGCGCCTCGGCATCTCGCTGGGCATGAAGCGGGAGCAGGTGGCAAAAGCCATCAAGGAGCACCCCAACGCCGTGGCCGTGCTGGTGAACAACCCCACCTACTACGGCATCTGCTCTGATTTGCGTGCCATCGTCAAGATGGCCCACGACGCCGGGATGCTCTGCCTCGCCGACGAGGCCCACGGCACCCACTTCTACTTCGGCGGCGGCAGTCTGCCCGTCTCCGCCATGGCGGCGGGCGCGGACATGGCGTCCGTCTCCATGCATAAGAGCGGCGGCAGCTTAACGCAGTCGAGCCTGCTGCTCATCGGCCCCAACGTCCACCCCGGCTATGTGCGCCAGATCATCAACCTGACCCAGACGACCTCCGGCAGCTATCTGCTCATGTCCAGCCTCGACATCTCCCGGCGGAACCTCGCGCTGCGGGGCCGGCAGGTGTTCCATCAGGTGGCTGACATGGCCGAGTACGCCCGCGAAGAGATCAACGCCGTGGGCGGCTACTACGCCTTCGGCAAGGAGCTGTGCAACGGCAACTCGGTCTTCGACTTCGACACCACAAAGCTCAGCGTCCACACGCTGGACATCGGCCTCGCCGGCATCGAGGTCTACGACATCCTGCGGGATGAGTATGACATCCAGATCGAGTTCGGCGACATCGGCAACATCCTTGCCTACCTCTCCATCGGCGACCGCCCGCAGGAGATCGAGCGTCTGGTGAGCGCACTGGCCGAGATCAAGCGCCGCTACCACACCGACGGCGCCGGCCTGCTGAGCCAGGAATACATCGACCCCGTCGTTGCCGCCAGCCCGCAGGAGGCGTTCTACGCCCCCAAAAAGAGCCTGCCCCTCCGGGAGACCGAGGGCATGGTGTGCAGCGAGTTCGTCATGTGCTACCCGCCGGGCATCCCCATCCTGGCCCCCGGCGAGCGCATCACCAAAGAGATACTGAACTATATCGAGTACGCCAAGGCCAAAGGCTGCAGCATGACCGGCCCGGAAGACCCGGACATCCTGCACCTGAATGTTCTGGCATAAGGAGAAGCAGATGGAGTTTTGGTTTTCGGAATTTCACACCCCGGACGTCAAGCACAGCATCCGGGTGAACAAGCAGCTCTACTCCAAGCAGAGCGACTATCAGCGCATCGACATTTTTGAGACGCCTGAGTTTGGCCGGGTGCTGACGCTGGACGGCAATGTGATGCTCACCGAGCGGGACGAGTTCATCTACGACGAGATGATCGTCCATGTCCCCATGGCCGTCCACAAGGAGGCAAAAGACATCCTCGTCATCGGTGCAGGCGACGGCGGCGTGGTGCGGGAGCTGACCCGCTACGACCGGGTCGAGCGCATCGACCTCGTGGAGATGGACCCCCAGGTCGTGGAGGCCTGCCGCGCCTATCTGCCCGGCAACGCCTGCCGGATGGACGACCGCCGGGTCCACATCTACTTCGAGAACGCTCTGAAATACATCCGCCGCTGCGAGGAGGAATATGACCTCATCATCGTGGACTCCTCCGACCCCTTCGGCCCCTCCGAGGGCCTGTTCACCCGGGAGTTCTACGGCAGCTGCTTCAACGCCCTGAGAGAGGACGGCATCATGGTCAACCAGCAGGGCAGCCCCTTCTACACCGAGGACGCCAGCGCCATGCAGCGCAGCCACAAGCGCATCGCGTCCACCTTCCCCGTCAGCCGGGTCTATCAGGCACACATCCCGACCTTCGCCGCCGGCTACTGGCTCTTCGGCTTTGCCAGCAAGAAGTACCACCCCATCGACGACCTGGACGCCGACGCATGGAAGACGCTCAATCTGCGCACCCGCTACTATACCACCCGGCTCCACGTCGGAGCTTTCTATCTGCCGGCATTCCTCGAGGAGATGCTGCGCGAAGTGGAGGAACCCAAATGATCTCACCCAATGTTGAAACCTTTATCGGCTGCGACAGCAGCTACCGCGCCGCCGACATCGTGCTCTACGGCGCACCGTTCGACTCCACCACCAGCTACCGCCCCGGCGCACGGTTCGGCCCGTCGGCCATCCGGCACGAGAGCTTTGGCCTCGAGACTTACAGCCCCTACCAGAACGCCGATCTGACCGACTTCGACATCTTCGACAGCGGCGACCTCGAGCTCTGCTTCGGCTCCAGCGAAGCCGCCCTTGCCGACATCGAGGCCCGGGCGGCGGAGATCCTGCACGACGGCAAGCTTCCGCTCCTGCTGGGCGGTGAGCATCTGGTGACGCTGGGTGCGGTGCGGGCCGTGGCGGAGAAATACCCCGGCCTCCACATCATCCACTTCGACGCCCACGCCGACCTGCGGGACGACTACCTCGGTGCGAAGCTGAGCCACGCCTGTGTGCTGCGCCGCTGCCACGAGATCGTGGGCGACGGCCGCATCCACCAGTTCTGCATCCGCAGCGGCGAGCGGGCCGAGTTCGAGTTTGCGGCCCAGCATACCGAGATGCACAAGTTCGACTTCACCGGCCTTGCCGCGCTCACCGAACAGCTCTGCGCCACCAAAGAGCCGGTCTACCTCACCATCGACCTCGACTGCCTCGACCCCTCCTGCTTCCCCGGCACCGGCACCCCCGAGGCCGGCGGCGTGAGCTTTTTGCAGCTGCTGGACGCCATCCGCACCGTGTCCAAAGCCAACATCGTGGGCGCCGACCTCAATGAGCTGGCCCCCATGCTGGACATCTCCGGCGTCTCCACGGCCACGGCCTGCAAGGTGCTGCGGGAGCTGCTGATCGCCCTCGACAAGGGCTGGCCCGGGTTTCAGGTCTGACAAAACATAATTTGATATAAAGGAGAAACCATCATGAGCAAAGTTCTGATCATCGGCTGCGGCGGCGTGGCCTCCGTCGCCATCCACAAGTGCTGCCAGGTCCCCGAAGTGTTCACCGACATCTGCATCGCCAGCCGCACCAAATCTAAGTGCGACAAGCTGGCCGCAGAGCTTGCCCCCAAGACCACCACCAACATCACCACCGCACAGGTGGATGCCGACCATGTGGACGAGGTCATCGCCCTCATCAAGAGCTATCAGCCCGACCTCGTGATGAACATCGCCCTGCCCTATCAGGACCTGACCATCATGGACGCCTGCCTCGCCTGCGGCGTCAACTACATGGACACCGCCAACTATGAGCCGGAGAACACCGACGACCCCGCGTGGCGTGCCATCTATGAGAAGCGCTGCAAGGAGGCAGGCTTCTCTGCCTACTTCGACTACAGCTGGCAGTGGGCCTACGCCAAAAAGTTTGAGGAAGCCGGCCTCACCGCCCTGCTGGGCAGCGGCTTCGACCCGGGCGTGACCCAGGCTTACTGCGCCTACGCCAAGAAGCATGAGTTCGACACCATCGACACCATCGACATCCTCGACTGCAACGGCGGCGACCACGGCTATGCTTTCGCCACCAACTTCAACCCCGAGATCAACCTCCGCGAGGTCTCCGCCCCCGGCAGCTACTGGGAGAACGGCCACTGGGTCGAGATCCCGGCCATGAGCATCAAACGGGAATACGACTTCGACAAGGTGGGCCAGAAGGATATGTACCTGCTCCACCACGAGGAGATCGAGTCTCTGGCAAAGAACATCCCGGAGGCAAAGCGCATCCGCTTCTTCATGACCTTTGGCCAGAGCTATCTCGACCATATGCGCTGCCTCGAGGACGTGGGGATGCTCTCCACCACCCCCATCAACTTCAACGGGCAGGAGATCGTCCCCATCCAGTTCCTGAAGGCTCTCCTGCCTGATCCCGCCAGCCTCGGCCCCCGCACCAAGGGCAAGACCAACATCGGCTGCATCTTCACGGGCAAAAAGGACGGCAAGGAAAAGACCTACTACATTTACAACGTCTGTGACCACCAGGAGTGCTACAAGGAAGTCGGCTCTCAGGCCATCAGCTACACCACCGGCGTTCCGGCCATGTGCGGCGCACTGATGCTGCTGACCGGCAAGTGGACCACCAAGGGCGTCCACACCGTGGAAGAGTTCGACCCGGACCCGTATCTGGACGCACTGGACAAGTACGGCCTGCCCCGCTCTGAGAGCCACAGCCCGGCTCTGGTGGACTGATGCGGCTGGTCGATACGCGCCCGCCCTTCGCGGGGCTGGCAAACCTATCGGAGGGCGCACTCGCTTCCCTGCCCACCCCCTGCTATCTGCTGGACAAAGCCCAGCTGCGCCGCAACGGCGAAATTCTGCTGGGGGTCCAGCAGCGGACGGGCTGCAAGATCCTGCTGGCGCAGAAAGCTTTCTCCAACTTTGACCTCTACCCGCTTCTCGCGCCCTGCCTCGCAGGCACTGAGGCCAGCGGCCTCTACGAGAGCCGTCTGGGCAAGGAAGAGCTGCCCGAGAAGGAGAACCACGTCTTCTGCGCCGCCTACCGGGTGGACGAGTTCAACGAGCTTCTGGATTACGCCGACCACATCGTGTTCAACTCCCCGGCCCAGCTGGCAAAGTTCGGCCCTGCGGCCAAGGCGGCGGGCAAGAGCGTCGGTCTGCGCATCAACCCGGAGCGCTCCACGCAGGAAGGCCACGCCATCTATGACCCCTGCGCCCCGGGCAGCCGTCTCGGCACCACCCGCGCCCAGTGGGACGCGGCTCTGGCAAAACAGCCGGGCCTCGCCGCCCTGCTGGACGGCCTGCACTTCCACACCCTCTGTGAGCAGGACGCCGACGCTCTGGCCCTGACGCTGGACGCCGTGGAAGAGAAATTCGGCGACCTGCTGCCGGGGCTGAAATGGCTCAATTTCGGCGGCGGACACCACATCACCCGCCCGGGCTATGACCTTGCCATGCTGGAAGCCTGCATCGCCCGGATGCAGGAGAAGTACGGCGTACAGGTCTATCTGGAGCCGGGCGAGGCGTGGGCGCTGAACGCGGGCTATCTTGTCACCACAGTGCTGGACACTCTGCAGAACGGTGACACCAGCCTCGCCGTCCTCGATATGTCTGCGGCCTGCCACACCCCGGACGTCATTGAGATGCCCTACCGCCCTCCCCTGCTGGACGCGGGCGAGCCGGGCGAAAAGCCCTGCACCATCCGCCTCGGCGGGCCGACCTGCCTCGCGGGCGATGTCGTGGGAGACTACAGCTTCGACGCCCCGCTTGCCGAGGGTGACCGGCTCATCTTCGGCGATATGGCCATCTACACCACCTGCAAGAACAACACCTTCAACGGGATGCCCCTGCCGCCCATCTGGGCGCTGGCTGAGGACGGCACCTGCCGGGAGCTGGTCCGCTTCGGCTACAACGACTTCAAGATGCGGCTGGGTCACCGCGCATAAAACGAAAGCCATCGGCTGTCTGGGCCGATGGCTTTTTGTTTACTTGAGTTTCTTTTTGGCTTCGTACTCCCGCAGGGCGGTCAGCGCCTCGCCCGACAGCGGGTAGAGGGCCAGCATATTGAATATGGTCATCAGGCCGATGCCCACGTCGCCGAGGTCCCACACCACGGTGTAGGCCTGCATACCGCCGACGACCAGCATCACCAGCGCCAGCACCTTGTAGGCCGTCTGCCAGAACCAGCTGTCGCCGAAGAGATAGGCCACGTTGCAGCGGGCGTAGTAGAGGATGCCGATAAAGGTGGAGAAGCTGAACAGCGCCAGCGTCACTGCGATGAAGACGACGCCGAAACTGCCCAGATGGTACTGCATCGCCGCCTGCAGAAGGTCCATGCCCTGCCGCCCGCCGGTGACGCTCCCGGGAGCCAGCAGCATCACGAAGGCCGTGCAGCTGCAGATGACGATGGTGTCGATGAGGACGCCCAGCGCCTGCACGAGGCCCATCTTCACGGGGTCGTCGCACTCAGCGGCAGCAGCGGCGCAGGGGGCCGAACCGGAACCGGCCTCGTTGGAGAAGAGGCCCCGCTTGATGCCGTTCATCACCACAGCGCCAAAGCCGCCGCCCACGGCCTGACGCAGGCCCAGCGCCTCCGAGAAAATGCGGACGAAGACATCGGGCAGCTGGGGCAGATGGGTGAGGATGATCCAGAGGGTCATGACGAAGTAGCAGCCCGCCATGATGGGGACCATGACGTCGAGGCTCTTGACGGTGGCCTCCTTCCGCAGGACGATGACCGCCGCAAGCGCCGTCAGCACCAGCGTCGTGACCAGCGGCGGGATGGAGAACGCATTCTGGAACGCCTCGCTCACCGAGTTGCTGACCACCTGGCTGATGCCGCACCAGCAGATGAGGCCCGCCACGGCGAACAGGCAGGCCGCCACCGAGCGGCGGAGCTTTCTGCCCCGTCTGCGCTCCGCGAGGGTGTGGAGATAGTAGGCCGGGCCACCCCGCCAGCCGCCGTAAAGGGGGTCGGGCTGCTTGTATTTCTGGGCCAGCGTGGACTCCACAAAGGAGGTGGAGGCGCCCAGCAGAGCCGTCACCCACATCCAGAACACCGCGCCTGCACCGCCCACAGACAGCGCCGCCACGACGCCCACCAGATTGCCCATGCCCACCCGGGTGGCCGTGGACACCACCAGCGTCTGGAAGGACGAGAGGCCGCTGCCCTTGTCGTTCTTCTCGCAGACCGCCGCCAGCATATCCCGGAACAGCCGCACCGGCAGAAGCCTCGTGCGCAGGGTGAAGAACACCCCCGCCGTCAGCAGTAAGATGACCATAAACGAGAGACTGAGGGTCACGTTTCCCAGATGCAGGGTGAGCAGGTCGCCCCACAACAGACGGTAGACGCCCTCGATGAGTTGAATGAGCACAGCATTTCCTCCCAGTGTTTGGATTTGGCCGTTTTTGCACAAAAACAGGCCGCCGTCCCTTTATTATAGACGATTCGGCCTGTTTTGTAAATCAGGAAAGTGAAGTTCAGGAGAAAAAAGTAACGGCTCTGACTCAGGCGGCTTGCCCTCTCAGTCGGGCTTGCGCCCGCCAGCTCTCCCAAAGGGAGAGCCCTTGGCAGGCCGGTTCACTTCCTACTGGACGCCTGAGGCCCGATAAGGCGCAAAAGGGCAGGCCTTGCTACAGAGGGCAGGCCCGGCTTTGTACAACCTCTCCGTCACGCCTGCGGCGTGCCACCTCTCCTTGTAGGAGAGGCTTTGGCAGGCCGTAAAGCTTCACCTCTTCGCCAGAGGCTCCCCTACTAGGGGAGCTGTCGAACGGAGTGAGACTGAGAGGTTGTACTAAGGGAGAGCCTTTCCATACCGTCAGGCAGCAAAAAGCTCCCCCTTTCGAAGGAGCTTGAAGTGCGGTTTATCAGGACAGGATCATCCGGTCATTTGCAAACTCACCGCCGCTGGCGATCTGGAACTTTGCCAGCAGGTCGGAGACCTGCAGGTTCTTCTTCTCCTCGCCGGAGACGTCGTAGATGATGTGACCCTCGTGCATCATGATGAGGCGGTTGCCGTACTTGATGGCGTCCTTCATGTTGTGGGTGATCATCATGGTGGTCAGGTGGTTCTCCTCGACGATCTTCGCCGAGAGGGTCAGCACCTTGAGGGCGGTCTTGGGGTCGAGGGCGGCGGTGTGCTCGTCCAGCAGCAGGAGCTTGGGCTTGTTCATGGTGGCCATCAGGAGGGTCAGCGCCTGACGCTGGCCGCCGGACAGCAGGCCCACACGGGCGGTCAGACGGTTCTCGAGGCCCAGATCGAGGCTCTTGAGCAGTTCACGGTACTGCTCCCGCTCCGCCCTGGTGATGCCGATGCGGAGCGTACGGGGCTTGCCGCGGCGGGCGGCAAGGGCGAGGTTCTCTTCGATCTGCATGGTGGCGGCAGTGCCGGTCATGGGGTCCTGAAAGACGCGGCCAATGTAGGCGGCGCGCTGATGCTCGCCCAGACGGGTGACGTCCACGCCGTCGATGATGATCTTGCCGCAGTCCACGGGCCAGACGCCGGCGACGGCGTTCAGCATGGTGGACTTGCCTGCACCGTTGCCGCCGATGACGGTGACGAAGTCGCCCTCATTCAGCTTCAGGTTCAGGCCGTTCAGGGCCGTCTTCTCGTTGACGGTGCCTGCGTTGAAGGTCTTGGAAACATTTTGTATCTCAAGCATTGTTTGCGCCCTCCTTGTTTGCCTTTTTGGCCGCAGGCTTTGCGAAGTATCTGCCCTTCCAGTACGGCACGGCGAGGAAGACAGCCACGACAGATGCGCTCAGCAGCTTTAACAGGTTTGCGTCAAAGCCGAGGGTCAGCACCAGCTGGATGACGATGTAGTAGATGATGGCACCCAGAGAGACAGAGACCATCTTGAGGGCGAAGTTGTGGAAGATGCGGCCAAACACAGCCTCACCGATGATGACAGCGGCCAGACCGATGACGATCGCGCCGCGGCCCATGCCGACATCCGCAAAGCCCTGATACTGGCTCAGCAGAGCGCCGGACAGCGCCACCAGAGCGTTGGAGACGGCCAGACCCAGCACGATGTTGAAGTTGGTGTTGATTCCCTGTGCGCGGGACATGGCGGGGTTGGAGCCGGTGGCGCGGATGGCGCAGCCCAGCTCGGTGCCGAAGAACCAGTACAGCACGGCGATGACCACAGCCGACACCAGAATGACCATGATGATGGGGTTGTGGAGCGCGAACTCCTTGACCCAGCGCAGGGAGATGAGCAGGTCATACTTGTCCACGTTGATGGACTGGTTGGCCTTGCCCATGATCTTCAGGTTGATGGAGTAGAGGGCCAGCTGAGTCAGGATGCCGGACAGGATGGCCGGGATGCCCATAAAGGTGTGGAGCAGGCCGGTGACAAGGCCGGTGGCGAGGCCCGCCAGCACGGCAGCCAGCAGGGACACCCAGACATTCTGGCCCGAGAGCAGGCACATGACGCAGACTGCGCCGCCGGTGCCGAAGGAGCCGTCCACGGTCAGGTCCGCCACATCAAGGATGCGGTAGGTGAGGTAAACGCCGATGGCCATGATGCCCCAGATGAGGCCCTGTGCGCACGCACCCGGCAGAGCACCGGGCAGGTTCGCCAGTCTTGCAAGCATTTCCAAAATGATTCCTCCTAAATTACACTTTTTTACAGCCCCGTTTGATACGGGAAAGCGGAGAAGAGCAAGAAAAACCGCTCTTCTCCGCTGTATTTTTAGTGGTCAAACCTCTCCGTCACGGCTCCGCCGTGCCACCTCCCCTATCGAGGGGAGGCCTTGGCATTCCGTAAAGCTTTTCCTCTTCGCCAGAGGCTCCCCTCGGTAGGGGAGCTGTCTGCCGAAGGCAGACTGAGAGGTTATCCCTTATCAGCCCTCGATTGCCTCGTATCCCTCAGGAACGGTCAGGCCCAGGTCGTCGCAGATGGTCTTGTTGTACTTCTTGGTCACATCGGTGTACTCGATGGGCATATCGGAGACATTGGACTCGCCCTTCAGGATCTTGACAGCCATCTCACCGGTGGTGTAGCCCAGGTCGTAGTAGCTGATGGACAGGGTGGCCACGCCGCAGCCGGAGCAGATGCCCTCCTCACCGGCGAAGACGGGCTTTTTGGCCGGGCGGCAGATGCCGTCCACGATGCCGGTGTTGGCAGCGACGGTGTTGTCGGTGGGGACATACAGAGCGTCGTTCTCGTCAGCGGCCTTCTGGCAGACGGAAGACAGGTCGTTGGAGTCGGAGAAGGCGTACTGGGTCGCGGTGACGCCCTTGGCCTCCAGATACTTCTGGACCTCGTCCACCTGATACTGGCTGTTGGCCTCAGCGGAGCAGTACAGCAGGCCGACCTTCTTGGCGTCGGGCATCCACTCCACGATCATATCGGCCTGCTGGTCCAGCGGAGCCAGATCAGAGGTGCCGGAGATGTTGCCGCCGACGGTGCCGGAGAAGTCGGTCAGGCCCAGAGCCACGCCGTACTCGGTGACGGAGGTACCCAGAACGGGGATCTCGTTGGTGGCAGACTGTGCAGCCTGCAGAGCGGGGGTGGCGTTTGCCATGATGAGGTCAACGCCGGAGGAAACGAAGCCGTTGGCGATGGTGGCGCAGGTAGCGGAGTCACCCTGTGCGTTCTGGAAGTCGAACTTCACGTTGTCGCCGAACTCTGCGGTCAGAGCATCCTCAAAGCCCTGCGTTGCAGCGTCCAGAGCGGCGTGCTGCACCAGCTGGCAGATGCCGATGGTGTAGGTATCGCCGGAAGCGGCAGCGGAGCCGGCTGCGGCAGAAGATGCCACAGAAGAAGCAGCCGTGGAGGATGCAGAAGAGCCGCCGCAGGCGGTCAGGGCAGCAGCAGCGCCGCAGACAGCGGCAGCAGCCAGAAACGAACGACGAGTGATTTTACGCATAATGATTACTCCCTCATTTTTCCATCTACGCGGCAGCAGGACGCCGCGCCGAAAAGCATTTGAATGTCCGGCAGAGAGCCTCTGCTTTACACTCGTGAAGTATATCACGATTTCCGTCCGATGGCAACGCCGTTTCGGTTCTAATTATCTATTAAAATGAATACATCTATCACTTTTTTCGATAGGTGTTTCTTCTCTGCTGATAGTCCGTCAGTTTTTGGAGCTCTGCGCCCAGCCAGACGAGGTTTTCTTCCAGCTGAGGGAGGTACTCTTTCTCATAGTCGAACTTAAAATAGAGTGCCTGCCAGAGCTTCGCCTGCATCCGGCGGCGCAGGGGCGGCTCGAGGGCGGCGTCCAGCGGCTCCACCACGTCTTCCAGGTCCATGCAGGTCTGCGCCCAGCGGACGTCGGTCTTTTCCCGGGCAGGGACGTCGTAGCGGGCCAGATAGTCCTCCACTTTTGCCTCGATGACACGCCCTCCGCAGCCGGTGGGCTGCAAAAAGTAGCTCACCTCCCCTTCCCTGCTGATCTCCTGCGCCAGCGGGTAGAGGGCGCAGACCAGCGGTTCGGCGTCGTGGATGGCGCAGTGGTTCTCGGTGAGGAAGGGGCAGTTGTTCCGCTCCTCCTTCACGGGGACCAGCCGCAGCACCGGCAGATGGCTCACCTGCCCGATGGATGCGCGGCAGAAGGCCCGGGCCACGGTCTGGGGCGGCAGGCGCAGCCGG
>ERZ791821.782-NODE-782-length-23011-cov-4.641227_pt1 | contig 23011 bp, 20 predicted proteins | sample MGYA00510300_ERZ791821 | MGnify/ENA primary metagenome ERZ791821 (study PRJEB30046, sample SAMN00792034) | human gut metagenome | study: EMG produced TPA metagenomics assembly of the A metagenome-wide association study of gut microbiota in type 2... | reverse complement strand
GGTTCGAACCCTGGACACCCTGATTAAGAGTCAGGTGCTCTACCAACTGAGCTAATCGCGCATCTTCAATTGTCTGTGTTACGTTCTCCGTAACGACAAGATTTATTATATAATAAGGTTTTTAAAAATGCAAGTATTTTTTTTACATTTTTTCATATTTTTTTCACAGCTCTCATATATTGATATGGGGGTTGAATTTATGAGCCATATTATCCATTATGTTACAACCAATTTCAAAAAAATCTTTCATACTGTCTGCACAGAGATTATCTCCTGCATTCAAGGCACAGCTCTGCATTTTGTCCTGGTCGCTGCCTTTCTCGGAACACTGAATCATTTCCTGTATTTTTTATCCGGGCAGTCTCCAATCATTGCACTTTTCTGCCCGGTTAATGAATCCGTGTGGGAACATTTGAAACTTTTATATTTTCCTTTTTTATTCGTAAGCATATGGGAATATCTGTCTCTGCATCCGGTTGTTTTACCGTTCTTTTACTGTCGGTATCTGGGTGTGCTTCTCGGAATGTTTTTTACTGTTTCTGTTTTTTACACATATTCCGGGATTCTCGGCCGGAATTTCCTGATCTTAGACATCCTGCTTTTTTATTCCAGTGTAATATTTTCATTTGGAATGTCTGAATATATTTCCGGCAAGACCCGTTCTCCTCACGAGACAGAACCTGGCTTTGTAGTCTCACTCTGGTTGATAACATCATTTTTCTTCTTTGTATTTACATGTTTTCCGCCAGATCTTCCGTTATTCTATTCAGCATAAGTACAACAACCATCAACACATTTCCCTACATATATAATTAATTATTCACACCATGATGTGCAACATAGCTGTTAAGATCCAATGCTTTGAACACATATCCCTGTGACTGATAATATTCAATAATTTTCGGCAGCGCTTCCACAGTTGTATCTTTTGTCTCGGAATCATGTGACAGCAGGATGATATTATTGTCATGGAAACTGGTTGCCTGATCCACAAGCTGTTCCGTTGTTCTCACGGCCCCGTCTCCCGAACTTCCATTCCAGTCATAATATTGATATCCTCTTGCCTGAACCTCCTGCGTAAGCGTTGTCATAATTCCCTTCGTGTAACTTGCAGATATGGTATTCGAAGATCCTCCCGGAAATCTGATAAAACACGGAACATAGCCGATCTCTTCTTTTACAAGCTGTCCAATCTGGTCAAGATCCTGAAAATATGCATCAACAGATGCATACACCTTTGCGTAATCATGAGAATATGTATGCATTCCGATCGTATGTCCCTTATCATAAGCCTTTTTGATCATATCTTTATATTCCGGCATGGCTCCTGTAACAAAAAACGTTGCTTTCGCATTGTATTTATCCAAAATGTCCAGCACCGCCTGCGTATTCTTAGACGGTCCGTCATCCAACGTCAGATAGACAACTTTTTCATCCGATTGTTCTGTTGTACCCACTTTTCTTCCTGGTTGAACTGCAAATTCACTTCTGTCAGCTGCCTGATCTTTTTGGCCTTGATTTTCTTTATTGGATGCATCAGTTTCATTCTCATTGATCGTAAGTTTTTTTGCAGTTGCTTTTTTCTTTGATACTGCCTTTTTACTTTCCGTCTCGGCCGTTGTCATCGTTTTACCGGCATTCTTTTTTATAACATGCCCGCCGATTCCCACACCTATGATCACTGCTGCTATACAGACTGCTGCAATCAGAATCTTTCTCTGTGCACGATCTTTTCGTCTTCTATTTTTTAACTTTTTCCTGCTCATACTTTTTTCCTCTTTAATTTTCAACTTTATTCTCACTTTTAAGTAATTGCTTTTTCTTTTTTACTATCATACCGCTTTTTTCCTTTTTATCAAGCCTTTTCTCGAGACTTTTTCACTACAATGTAGTATTGTAATAAATAGATTATCACTTACAAATGTCGAAAGGAGTTTTTAATATGAGTGAAAATGAAAATAAAGTCTGTCCTGTCAGCTGCAAAATCGAACATCACGCCATGATGTTCGCATTTCTCGCCAAACATGCAATTGAATTATGCGGTGAAGCCGGAAAAGACGCAATCCTTGCCGGAATGACTACCTATGGAAATGAACGGGGTGCCCGCATGGCGGCAAATGCTCTCGCACACGGTGATGAACTGACTACCATGACCAATCAGGCATACGGTGAATGGAAACCAGATTACGCCGGACAAATGGACTTCGGAACACTTCGCACCGAACCGACACTTCAGACTTACATTGCAAAATGTGCATGGTGTGAAGCATGGAAAAAGCATAATATTACCAAATACGGGAAATATTATTGCGTCAATGTAGACAATGCCGTTTACCAGGGTTTCCGTTCCGACTTCGTCTGTACCCCGACTGCCACATCTATGAGCTGGGGCGGTGATCGTTGCGAATTCGACTGGGGACATCCGCTCTCACAGGAAGAGGTAAAAGAACTGGCGGAGAAAAAGACCGAGCTTGGAACTTCCTGTATGAAAGATTTTAATTTCCATACGGCACATTTGAAATATACTATCAGCCAGGCCCTGATCCATAATCTTGGTGAAAAAGGAGAAGCGGCAGTGAAACTTGCACTTGCTGATTATGTAGATACATTCGGGCAGGAATATCTGGATGTATTAGACGGGCTTTATCCGGTTGAATAGTTTTTACTTTTCATATAAGAAAACTATGAAATCTATTTACATCCTGTTTTTCTGTGCTAAAATGATAGATAAACACCCGATTCTATGAGGAGGTATCTATATTTTGAATACACTAACAACTGAACATACACCTGACAATATCATTGCCCGCTGGCTCGACGATCATCAGGAAGAACTGGTGAATACCGCTGATTACATTTTCCATCACCCGGAACTTGCATATCAGGAGACACTTTCTTCCAAATGCCTGGCAGATTATCTGGAAAGCCAGGGATTTAAAATAACATGGAAAACAGCCGGTATCGACACCGCATTTACCGCAGTCTGGGGAGGCGGAAAACCAATCCTCGGATTCCTGGCCGAGTACGATGCTCTGGCAGGTGTCGGACACGCCTGCGGGCACAACCTGCTTGGAACAGCCGTTGCCGCAGCGGCATGTGCATTAAAAGCCGATATGGAAGCAACCGGTGCAGCCGGAACAATCTGCGTCTATGGCTGCCCGGCCGAAGAGATCATGTCCGGCAAGATCATGATGAACAATCAGGGAGTCTTTGATGACCTCGATGTTGCTATTACCTGGCATCCATTCGACCGCAACCGTGTCAGCAACGATATCTGGCAGGCACAGGACATTAAGAACTACACATTCCACGGACTTAGTTCCCATGCTGCCAAAGCACCGGAAAAAGGTCGCAGCGCCCTGGATGCCGCCGAACTCATGAATGTAGGCGTCAATTATCTCCGTGAACACGTACCGGGAGATGTCCGTATGCATTATGCCTACATTGATAACGGTCTTCCGGCAAATGTTGTTCCGGATATCGCAAAGACAAATTATTTCATCCGCTCCTACTTACGTTCCCGCACCGAAGATGCAAGCGAACGTGTAGACAACTGCGCCAGAGGTGCCGCTCTTATGGCAGACACCACCGTCGATATCGAACTGGTCGCAAGCTGCAGTGAGATGAAAGTTAACCGGGTACTGACAGAATTATATTACGATGCTATGACCAGAGTTCCGACACCGGCTTATACACCGGAAGAGCTGGATTTTGCAAAGCAGATCACAGAAGAAGCCGGACTCATCAATGACGGGACACTATTCTCCGGCCTGGAACCGCTTGAAGATGAACCGGTTCCGATCGCTATCGGCACGGACGCTTCACAGGTCAGCCACACCGTCCCGTTGATCACCTTAAGTGCCGCTACGATGTGTAAAGGTACCCCGCTTCATCACTGGGCTGCTGCCAGACAGGCCGGTATGACTATCGGACAGAAAGGTATGTTCTACGTTGCGAGATGTATGGCAGAAGGAACGAAATTATTGATGGAAACTCCGGGAAGTATCGAAAAAGCATGGGAACTGCACAAGCTGACTCCTTAAAACTCCTGTCATTGCATACTGTACACTTTATAAATATCTGCTCTAAAACATCTCATGACCAAACTAGGAGGAATTATTATGATCACAAAAAAAATCGGAATTATCGGATGCGGCAATATGGGCGGTGCCATTCTTTATGGCGCACTCGACATCCGGGTGAATTAAAAGACATGGTCACATCCCCTGGCGGAACAACCATCGAAGGCTGCGAGGCTCTTGAAAAAGCCGGCATGCGTGGTGCTGTAATCGAATGCATTAATGTAAGTACAGAAAAATCCCGTTCATTATAATCGTTGTCATTCTATGTCGATTCATGCATCGGAATTATCAGACAAAAGAGGAGTTATCCACAGTTTCCCGTGGATAACTCCTCTTTTATTGGGGATAAGTGGAATTACTTTGCAAAATTTGTCGTTACATTTTCATCCTCTTTATCACCTTCAACCGTGTAAATTCTTCTCTTTCCTTCTCCTCCAGCGCATTACTGATCGTATGCACCAGATTCGTATACATCGGTATCGTAATATTCTTAAGCGCATTCGCCCGCTTCTGTGTCTTCTTGATATTTGCGGCCAGACGGTACGCCGAGTTCTCCACCTCAGCCAGCTTGATCGTAAGTTCCTTCACTTCCCGGAAAGCTTCTCTTGCAATATCCACCGACTCGTGTGTCGTGCTGAACGAATACGTCAGATCATTCTGCTTCGCATCATACTTGATGTGCGGGATCTCCGTTCCCATGATGCTTCTGGTCTGCATCTTCAGCGAATCCTCGATTGGAACAGTAAATGCCAGTTCCTGGACTTTACTGATCCCGTGTTCGATATTGGCACGCTGTAGGCAGGCATATGCTTTTGTAAAGGTTGCATCGATCTCTTCCTGGATGTCTTTCGCCTCATCGATCAGTCCCATCAGTTCTTTCAGAAGAATATTCCGCTTTTTATCCATCAAGTCATACCCCTGACGTGCAAGCATCAGAGAATTCTTTGCAAGCATCAGATTTCCCTTGGTAGGAAATTCTCTCGGATCCATATGCATCCCTCCTACTCTTCCGTCTCCAATGTCTCTTTCGTATCCTTCCAATACTTCTCAACCAGCTTCGTATCAATACGGTCCAGTTCTTCCTTCGGCAGAAGTCCAAGCAGTTCCCAGCCAAGATCCAGCGTCTCCATCATCGTCCGGTTCTCCGCCGGTCCCTGGCCAATATAGCGTCTCTCGAATTCTTCACCGAACTTCAGATACTGTTTATCGATTGGTGACAATTCATCTTCTCCGATAACCGAAGCCAGATTTCTCGCCTCTCCAACCTTTGCATAGGCAGAGAATAACTGGTTCGCAAGATCCTGATGATCTTCCCTGGTATATCCTTTTCCGATGCCGTCCTTCATCAGTCGTGACAGCGATGGCAGGATACTGATCGGCGGATAGACTGCCTGCCCGTGCAGATTACGGTCTAGTACGATCTGTCCTTCTGTGATATATCCGGTAAGGTCAGGGATCGGATGTGTAATATCATCATTCGGCATGGTCAGGATCGGAAGCTGCGTTACGGAACCATTTGCCCCGTCCACAATACCGGCACGTTCATAGATCGTGGCCAGTTCACTGTATAAATATCCCGGATATCCTTTTCTTGACGGAATCTCGCCACGGGAAGAAGACACTTCACGCATGGCTTCCGCAAAAGAAGTCATATCCGTCAGGATAACCAGAATGTGCATATTTTTCTCAAATGCCAGATATTCCGCTACCGTCAGCGCAACCTTCGGCGTGATCAGACGCTCCACCACCGGATCATTTGCCAGATTCAGGAACATACACACATGATCTGCCACACCGCTTTCCTCAAATGTCTTACGGAAGAATTCTGCCACGTCATGCTTGACTCCCATCGCACCGAATACAACCGCAAACTGTTCATCCGAATCGTCTCCAAGTGAAGCCTGCTTTACGATCTGTGCCGCGAGCTGGTCATGCGGCAATCCGTTTCCCGAGAATATCGGAAGCTTCTGCCCGCGGATCAGTGTCGTCAGACCGTCAATCGCCGAGATTCCGGTACGGATATAGTTTCGTGGATACTCCCGTCTGACAGGATTCAACGGAAGTCCGTTTACATCCCTTTTTTCTGCATCTGCAATCGGACCAAGTCCATCGATTGCTTCCCCGATTCCGTTAAATGTACGTCCCAGCATTTCCTCCGATACAGTAACTTCCATCGGATGTCCCGTAAGTCTTGTATGGGTATTATCCAGTGACATATTTTCTGTCCCTTCAAATACCTGAATCACAGCCTTGTCTTCATCCAGCTCCACGATACGCCCCATTTTCCTCGTATTATGATCTACAATAAATTCTACGATCTCATCGTAAAATGCATTTTCCACGCCTTCCAGCACGACGAGAGGGCCATTTATGCTGCTCAGTCCAAGATATTCTATTGCCATCTTACGTCCCTCCCTTTACGCATTCTTCTCGATGACGCGGTTATAGAAGTCATCAATGTCTAATTTATACAGATCCAGTAACTGCAAGTTGTCATTCGGCACATCATACTTGATCGCAATGACCTTTTCAAATATACCTTCCGCCTTCAGTACCGACATCGGCATTCCCATTGCCACCAGTTTCCTGCTGGTCTTATACAGATACAGGATCACGTCCATCATCTTGAACTGCTTCTCCAGCGATACGCACGTATCATCCTTATGAAATGCATTCTGCTGCAGGAATCCCAGACGGATCACCTTTGCGATCTCCAGGATCAGTTTCTGATCATCCGGAAGCACATCCCCGCCGATCAGTTTTACAATCTCCATCAGACTGCTCTCCTGGTTCAGGATCGCCATCAGACGGTTCCTGTAATCAACAAATTTCGGCGACACATGATCAGAATACCAGCCGCTTAAGTCATTCAGATATTCACTGTAACTCGTCAGCCAGTGGATCGCAGGGAAATGTCTTGCATACGCCAGGGATTTATCCAGTCCCCAGAAGCAGCGCACGAAACGCTTCGTATTCTGCGTAACCGGCTCGGAGAAATCTCCCCCCTGCGGAGACACCGCTCCGATGATAGAGACAGATCCGGTTGCACCATTTAATGTCTGCATCATGCCGGCTCTTTCATAGAATGCCGACAGTCTCGATGCCAGATATGCCGGGAACCCTTCCTCCGCCGGCATCTCTTCCAGTCGTCCGGACAGCTCACGCAGTGCCTCTGCCCATCGGGATGTCGAGTCCGCCATGATCGCCACATCATAACCCATGTCACGGTAATATTCCGCCAGTGTAAGTCCGGTGTAAATGGATGCCTCGCGGGCAGCCACCGGCATGTTCGAGGTATTGGCGATCAGCGTCGTTCTGTCCATCAAAGGATTTCCTGATTTCGGATCGACCAGCTCCGAAAACTCTTCCAGAACCTGTGTCATCTCATTTCCACGCTCGCCGCATCCGATATATATGATAATATCCGCATCCGACCATTTTGCGATCTGATGCTGGGTCATCGTCTTACCCGTTCCGAATCCTCCCGGGATCGCAGCCGTTCCACCTTTTGCAATCGGGAACATCGTATCCAGAATTCGCTGTCCTGTTACCAGCGGCACACTTGCCGGGAATCTCCGGCTCACCGGTCTCGGTACACGGATCGGCCAGTGCTGTGTCATCGAAAGTTCTCGTTTTTCTCCATTGAACAGTTCAATCGTAACCAGCGTCTCATCAATCGTATATTCACCATCCGGAACCACAGATATAACAGTTCCTTCCACTCCCGGAGGAACCATACATTTGTGCACGATAGCCCGCGTCTCCGGCACTTCCGCAATGATCGTTCCACCCTGTACCATATCGCCTTCCGCCACTGTGATATGCGTCTCCCAGAGCTTCTGGCGGTCCAGTGCATCCACACTGACACCACGGGTGATAAATGCCCCGCCCTTGTCAGCGATCCGCTCCAGCGGTCTCTCAATACCGTCAAAGATATTATTCAGGATACCGGGTGCCAGCGTAACCGACACTGCCGCTCCCGTACCTTCCACAAGTTCTCCCGGATGCAGTCCGGAAGTCTCCTCATACACCTGTACCGTCGTCCGGTCCTTATCCAGGGAAATAACTTCGCCAACCAGCTTTTCCTCTCCCACATGGACCATTTCCGACATCTTAAAATCCGTCTTCCCTTTCAGGTAAATGACCGGGCCGTTGATGCCATATATCTTTTCTGTCTTTCCGCTACTCACCCTTTACACCTCCCCGGAACCGGAATTTCTGGTATTCATTTTCCAGTGCCCCTTTGAATGCATAATCCACCAGAACATTCTTCTCAGGCACAACCGCACGCACACCGCCGATGAAATCCACTTTGCTGATCGTCAGCGTCATTCCCGTGCGCTCCTCCAGATATGTCTTCTTATCTGCATCGGACGGATTGATATAGATCGTCATCGCCATCCCGGATGCAAACTGTGCTGCTTTCTCTATATAACGGATCAGAACCTCTTTATACTCTTCTGTTCTCATAAATGCCAGAAGCTTTAACTGTACTTCTTCGAACAGTTCTGTCTTAAGTTCTGTCTGTATCTTACCCATCTCACGTTTTAATTCAAGCTGCGCCTTTGACATCGCCATATTCAGCTGCTGTTTTGCAGTCACACTCTCCGCACGCACTCTCGTCTCCGACTGCCGTCTGGCTTCGATCCGGTGCTGCTCGAACACACTTCTCAGCGCATCCTCATGCTGCTTTATGATCGCATTCGCCTCCGCTCTTGCCTCTTCCATCGCTGCCGTGCGGATATGCGTGATCTTTTCTTCGTTTGTCAAATGTGCCACCTTCTTCCTGTCTATAATTTCAACCCTATCGCTTCATTTACATACGACGTGATAAAATCTTTCTTACGTCCGGTCCCGTGTCTGTCAGGAATCTCGATCAGAAGCGGCATTGTCCGCTCCAGCTTGATCTCGTCAATCAGGTCCGGGAATTCTCTTCCGAATTTCTCCGTCAACAGAATCACACCTACATCTTTATCCTCCATGGCATTCTCGATCGCACACCGGAGTTCTTCTCTTTCATGTACCACGATTCCGTCTACCCCTGCGAGACGCATTCCTGTCAGAGTATCGATATTATCACTGATCAGATACATCTTCATCTTACAATTTACCCAAGATCATGAAAGAGATGATCAGTCCGTACAGACACACACCTTCTGCAAGACCTACGAAGATCAGTGACTTACCAAGTGCACTGGAATCTTCACTAATTGCACCCAGAGCCGCACTTGCTGCACTTGCAACGGCGATACCACCGCCGACGCAGGAAAGACCGGTTGAAAGTGCTGCTGCCAGGTATCCGAATCCTGTTGCGTTTGACGCCGTATTGCCGGCTGCTTCCGCTGCCTGTACCGGATCTCCCGCAAAAAGCATGATTCCTGCGATCAGAACAGTGCTGAAGAAAAAGAATATATTTGTGCCGATAGCCCTCTTATAACGCTTCTTCGTCCTCTGTCCGATCAGAAAATATCCAAATGGAATTACAATACTCAGCAACAATGTTACAACGAATAATACTCTAACTGTCAGGCTCATATTTTTGTCCTCCTGTAAATATATCTTTGAATTTTATTACTTTCTGTCACTCTGACTGTGGAACGGCTTAAATTCCCGTCCGGTTCCTTTATAGAAACGGCTGAACATCTCATAGTATTCCAGACGCAGTACCTGGATACCGACGACCAGCCCTTCCAGTCCGCACACCAGCACATTTCCAAGCACGAACACGATCCAGTTCGTGTGTCCCGCACTTGCGCCGGATAACATCAGCACAACCTCCATCATCGCCGCATGGCTGACGGCAAATGCACCGATACGCACATAAGAAATGGTATTAGAAAAATAACTCAGCATCGTCTCGAACAGTTCGAAAAACGCCTGCACGAAGAACATCACCTTTCCCTCTTCCATCTTCTTATGCTGCTTTGTCACCAGATTGCCCAACGGTTCCTTGAATACGAACAAGAGCACTGGAACCCCCAGGAAAATTACCATCATGATATTACCCGGAACCTTATGTCCCGTCATATAAAGCACGATCGTCAGCACCAGGAATCCATAGAACACCAGCCCTGCGATTCCGTTGTGGGAAAATAACATATTTTCCAGATCATGACTCTTAACTGCGTTGATCACGTTAAAGATCATCACCAGGATATTCAGTCCCATGCCAAATGCAATGGCAACCACAAATACTGTGTTGAGCTGTCCGATAAACGGCAGGTTCGTCATCGCATCCACAGGTCTTAACCAGCGTGCCTGTATCACATCTTCAAATCCGAAGATACTTCCGAACATGAATCCAAAAAATGTCGAGAACAGTCCCGCAATGGATATAATCCCTGCCAGGTTGATCTTCTTGATCAGATACAAAAGCCCGCCGAATACGAACAGACATAAGCCCTGCCCGACATCCCCGAACATCGCACCGAAGATAAATGTATACGTCAGTGCCACAAACATCGTCGGATCTATCTCATCATTTGCCGGAAGTCCGTACATCCGTATGAACATCTCGAATGGCTTGAAGAATCTTGGATTCTTAAGCTTCGTCGGCGGTTCTCCGAAAAACTTCTCCTTATCTTCTTCTACAACAACGAATACCTTATCATCGTTCTTCGATTCCGCCAGGAATTTTTTCACATCTTCTTCACCCATCCAGCCACACAGGATGTAATAATCTTCTTTATTATCTCCCTCTTCGATCCTTGCCGCCAGCTTACGTACATCAAAGTTTGTAGACAGTTCTTCCAGACGCCTTTTCGCACCACGGAGCTTTGCGGCATTCTTCGCCATCAGCTCCCTGATCTGTTTTTCTATCTCTGCAATCTCTTTTTGCTTTTCTTCGATTGCCTTTTCAAGCTCTTCACAGGCCTGCTCCGGTGTTCCTATGTACTCGGACGGAATTGCAATCCTTTCAAAATGCAAAGAATTGAATACCGAATCTACTTTACTGGAATCTGCATTCGATACGAAATAACATCCGTACACATAATTTTCATTCCTTATACCTTCGATAAATACCGCATTCAAATCATCAAACAAATATTTCTCCAGACGTTTGTAATAATTCACATCCACCCGGCCGAAACGTACTTTCATGTATTTGTACTTCAGTGATTTCTGTATATCCAGTTCCAATGTCCGGAACGGCTCCATGATCAGAAGCTTTTCTTTGTATTCCTCTACCTGTTTCTTCGTTAACTCTTTCTTTTCCACAAGATCCAAATAGTCATGATTGACATCCCGGATCAGACTCAGCATATCATCCTGATTCATCACTGCATCGATTCTCTGGTCTTCATCAGATAACAGTGCGTTGAACTGTTCTGCCTTCGCAAGCGGCTCTTTGTATGGATTGACTTCCACAAAAGGCTGCAGGTTGTCGGTCGTCTTAAGCTCCGCCGCCGCATTCTCAAGCTGCATTTCGTATTTCGACAGATACACCTCGCAGACACGGTCGATGTCATTCTTCGGTCCGCTGATGCTTAAGAACTTCATCTTAACAATCATTGATTCACACCTCCTAAGTATCCTAATGTCTCTCCCTTCGTCAAACCGTAACGGATACACTCAAGGGCTGTCGTTAGTTTATAGATTTCTTCTTCTTTCAGGAACAGATACGTATTGACGATCGCGATCGAATACGGATCATTCCTTTTATCGGTCAGGTACAATTTCCGCAGACAGTCACGGTACATCTGTTCCAGTGTCTTATCTGCCTGCATATAATCATACTTTCCCGCATAGTACGTTTTTCCCACTTCAGTTTCGAACTGTTCCAGTGTCGGAGTCTCTACCAGGCTCTTGAACTCTTCCACACGAACCCGGTAATGAATCGGGATCGTCATCGAATAAATGTCCGGCGGAAGCATATGATAATACTTCTTCGCACGGTAGATCCACTGTAGATTCAGAAGGTCGATCTTCGTTCCGTAATCTTTTAAAAATATCTTCTGTTCATGTCCTTTCAGAACCCTTTTTCCCTTTTTCCACATGGTGGAAAAATAATACAGATCCAGTGCCAGATCATAATCAAAAAGCGTTCCCGCTCCGGAATCTTTAATTCTGGCAAGTGCATCATAATACTCCGTATCCCGTAAGTTATCCACAAGCTCATCAATATTTTTCGAAGTTATCAACCGGTCAATGGAAATCTGTGAATATCTGTCAAAAAACTCTTTCTTATATTCCAGGTCAAACGGCTTGTCATAATGATTGAACACAATTCTCAGACAATAATTGATCAGATCAATCTCATAACGTTTCCAGTATAATTTTAAGAATGTTTTCTGTTTCATTCCGGCAAAACGGAAGAGTCTCGAATAATCATCGAACAGAGACTGATACAGGATCTTCTCCACATTTCCCCTGTGATACAGAGAAATATCCATCCGGTTCACATAAGGTGCATATGCCGTCTTATCTTTCAGATATTCAATCGCTTCCGTTACTGTCCCGAGTCCGGCAATTATGTCATAATCCTCCGCCTTCAGAAGCTTTGCCGACATTGCACGTACCTTTGTCGTAATCCCACTGTAAGCCATCACATTTCCCATACGCTACACCTCGATCATATGTCTTACGATTTCCTCTGCATAAATCTCGTGATTTTCTTCATATTCCTGCTTCAGCGCATCAATTGCAGTCTGGTTCTTCTTCCGCTCCCGGTCCAGAACTTTCTCCACTTCCTGCTGCGACTTTTCTTTTATCTTCTTCAGTTTTTTCTGTGTCTCTTCTTCCAGATTCCGATCAAATTGATCTCTTTCTTCCTGTATCTGTCTTTCAATTTCACTCTTCTGCTGTCTGGCATGCTCTACGATCGTCTCCGCCGTCGTCTCTACTTCAGCCAATTTTTCAATTACAGAGTTCATAAGCCGCCCTCCTTTTCGCATATTTCACAATAAATAATTGTTATTTTTTTATCCATGTTATAATAATACACCTATTTTTTTAAATTACCACAATTATTTTGTATATATTGTATTATTTCTTCTCAATTCTTCTGACAATTTCTGCTTCCATTGACTTTTTCCTGCACAGACGCTAAACTAAGAACGATTTGCAAATCCAGTGATTATAAGGAGGAATACACGTATGCGTCTTAGAAATATACCACGTGCAGAGAGCGTTCTCGAAGCCTGCAAAGAAGTTGTGAAAGATCCGGAAAGCTTACGCGGAAACTGGAACCAGACGTTTAAAAAAGAGCAGCCCCTGCATATCGAGATCGGCATGGGAAAAGGTCAGTTTCTTCTGACCCTGGCAGCCAAAAACCCACAAATTAACTACATCGGCATTGAGCGTTATTCCAGCGTTCTGCTGCGTGCCGTTGAGAAATTCCAGGAACTGGAAGCAGAGGGGAAAGCTCCTGCCAACATCCGGTTCATCTGTATGGATGCAAATGACCTGCCAACCGTATTCGCCCCGGCAGAAGTATCACGTATCTACCTGAACTTCTCCGATCCGTGGCCGAAAGCCCGCCATGCAAGAAGAAGACTGACTTCCAATGAATTCTTCAAACTTTATGACCAGGTCCTGACCGCAGATGGAACGGTAGAATTCAAAACCGACAACCGGCCACTCTTTGACTTTTCAGTAGAAGAACTTGAAACTTCCGAACTTTTCGTTCTGGATCAGCTATCCTATGATCTTCATAACGACAGTACGATGAATCAGGGCAATATTATGACTGAATATGAAGCCAAGTTCTCTTCTATGGGCAATCCGATCTGTAAACTGATCGCAAAGCGCAGATAACATGCTGCAATATCCGGACTTATATACCGATCCTGTCTGTCTGCACTTCTTCCCTTTCCTTTCATATATTAATAGAGAGCATATCTTATGCTCCTGTTTCTCATGGAAAGGGTGGAAGCTTATGTTACATCTGACGACACAGAACTTTGATATCTGCCGGATGAACCACTGGCAGTTTTCTTCCGATACACCGGCAAAGGCTGGACCGGAGCATCCCACACTGGCTGTAGTCATGTTCTACGCTGTCTGGTGTGGAAAATGTGCAATGATGCGCCCTGTCATAGAAGATCTGGAAAAGAAATATCAGAAGAAATATTTCGGCAGCATCTGCTTTTTTGAAGTAGAGACCTCTGAATCCGCACTTCTTCCGGCATTTCTCATTTTCAAAGACCGGGAACTGATTGCCACCATGCAGGGAATGATACCGCAAAAGGAGCTGGACTCACGCCTGCAGAAGTTGTTGACTGTGCAGATGCGGACGCAATCTACAGAAAATCTTTAGAAATAGTTAATTTATATTTTCTAGGAAAACACACTGTTTTATGTTATATTAAAAAAGTAACAGGGATAAAATATTTAATAAAAAGGGGGCATGGTGAACACACCACGCATTATGAAAAAATTAAAAAGAGCATTACCAGTTGCCATGGCAATCGTACTTGGATCTACTGCGGCACCACTGGTTGTAAGAGCAGATTCATCCAAAGTTGTAACACTTGGCGCCAATCTGACTGATTCACAGAAGAATTCTATGTATGAGTATTTCGGAACTTCATCTGACAAAGCAGAAGTCATCGAAGTTACCAATGCAGACGAAAGAAAATATCTGGAAGGAGTCGCTCCCGACGAACAAATCGGTACCCGTACCTACAGCTGTTCTTATGTAGAACCGACCACAAGCGGCGGAATCCAGGTAAAGGTTTCCAACCTAACTTATGTTACAAGCTCTATGATCTCCAGTACGCTTCTGACATCCGGTGTTAAAAACTGTAATGTCGTTGCCGCTTCTCCGATCGAAGTATCCGGAACCGGTGCACTGACAGGTATCATGATGGCTTATGAGAAAGCCACCGGAACGACTCTGAATGACGATCAGAAAGCAGCTGCGACCGATGAACTTGTCACCACAGGAGACCTGGCCAATGACATCGGCCAGGACAAAGCGGAAAATGTCATGAACGATGTAAAAAAAGATGTGATCGAGGGCAAATTAACGGATGCAGATGACATTCAGAATGCAGTTGAAAACGCTGCCAAGGATAACAACGTCACGCTGACACAGGAACAGATCGACAAGATCTCCGATCTGATGAAAAACATTTCCCAGTATGACTATGATGTCAAAGCTCTGAAGAATACATTAGATAACATTGACGGAAAGAGTGGCGGATTCTTCTCCAACCTCTGGAGTTCTATCAAAGGTATCTTCGGCGGGGATGACAGTTCAGATGGCGGAATCATTAACGGCACGGATGACAGCGCACTCGGTGATGATGTCGTAACTAACAGTACACTGGATTCTTCCGACAATTCTTCCAACAGCACAGACAGTTCAGATGCCGCTTCGGATGATACTTCGGATGACAACAGTGATGACAGCGGATTCTGGGGCAAGATCAAGAAGTTCTTCAAAGATCTGTTCGGTGGAAGCAATTCTAAGAAAGACGATACAGACAAGAGTAACGATGATGCCATTACAGAAGATAACTCCGATAACACTGATGAGCCGTCTGGCGACACACAGAACGATTCTATGAACAACGATGCTGATTCTTCAGATGACGGCACAACAGACAACTCTGCTGATGATTCTTCATTGAATGACAGTACAGATAACCAGTCTGATAACCAGAGCAACACTCAAAACAGTAGTGAATCCGATGCCTCTGGTTCCGATGCTTCTGATTCCTCAGCCAACAGTTCTTCCAACTAAATACAGTCATTAATAAAGATGTACAGTAAAACGAAAAATGCCGGGAAGTTTCAACACTTCCCGGCATTTTTATCCGCAGGCATCAAAGTTTTTTGCCACTGACTTCATATAATTAAAACTCGAATACAGCAACTCCGTAAGGCGGCAATTTGTATGCGAATGAATACGGTCTTCCATCACATTCTTTCTTCTCCGCTTTGTATATCTTCTTACGATCTGCTCCGGTTCCGCCGTATTTCTCCTCATCACTGTTCAGGATCAGTTTATACTGTTTCTTTCTCGGCACTCCGACTCTGTAATCATCTCTTGCCATCGGCGTAAAGTTGCAGACGAACAACAGATTCTTCTTTGCACCTTTCGAATGTCTCATAAAACTGTAGATACTTCTGTATCCGTCATCCGCATTGATCCATTCGAATCCTTCCCAGCTCTGATCCATCTCATACATTGCCTTATGCCTCTTATACAGGTGTAAGAGGTCTTTTACCCACATCTTCATCTGCTGATGTTCCGGTTCGGCCAGCAGGAACCAGTCCAGTTCCCGTTCTTCACTCCATTCACGAAGCTGTGCAAATTCCTGTCCCATAAACAGAAGTTTCTTTCCTGCGTGTCCCATCATAAATGCATATCCGGCTTTCAGATTCGCATATTTATCAAATCCAAGTCCCGGCATCTTATTCAGCATCGAACACTTGAGATGTACCACCTCATCATGCGACAATACCAGAATATAATTCTCACTGTATGCATAACTCATGGAAAATGTCATCAGATGATGGTTATCCTTTCGGAAATATGGATCCAATTTCATATATTCTGTGAAGTCATGCATCCATCCCATATTCCACTTCAGACTGAATCCCAATCCACCTTCTTCTACATCTCCGGTAACCTGCGGCCATGCCGTAGATTCCTCTGCGATCATAAGTGCTCCCGGATTTCTTCCAAGTACAACAGAATTCAGATGTCTGAAGAAATCGATTGCCTCCAGGTTCTTATTATCACCATATTTGTTTGCAACCCATTCTCCGTCCTTCCGTCCGTAATCCAGATACAACATCGAAGCAACTGCATCCACACGCAATCCGTCTATATGGAACTTCTCAACCCAGAATAACGCATTTGAGATCAGGAAGTTCCGTACTTCATTCTTTCCAAAATCAAATACTTTCGTTCCCCAGTCCGGATGTTCTCCCAATCTTGGATCTGCATATTCGTACGTCGGTGTTCCGTCAAAATCTGCCAGTCCGTGTGCATCCTTCGGGAAATGTGCCGGTACCCAGTCGAGAATGATACCGATTTTATTTCTATGCAGATAATTGATCATCCATGCAAAATCTTCCGGCGACCCATATCTGGATGTCGGTGCATAATATCCGGTCACCTGATATCCCCAGGATCCGTCAAACGGATGCTCGGCAATTCCCATCAGTTCCACATGTGTGTAACCCATTTCTTTTATGTATTTGGTAATTGCCCTGGCAAATTCTCTATATGTATAGAATCCTTCATCTTCCCTTCCCGGGTGACGCATCCAGGAACCAATGTGTGCCTCATAGACAGACATTGGCTCGTGCTTATGATTCCAGGTCTTTCTACGTGTCATCCACTCTGCATCTGTCCATTTGATATTCTCAATATCTGTGACCCTGGATGCTGTTCCCGGTCTTAACTCCGCATAATTGGCATATGGATCTGCCTTAAATATCTGTTCTCCCGAATAAGTCTCGATACAATATTTATACATCTGATCCTTCTTCACACCTGGTATAAAACAGGTATAGATCCCGAGCGGCTCTTCCCTCTTCATCGGATTTGCCTCTGTGTCCCATTCATTGAATTCTCCGACTACCGATACCGCCTGCGCATGCGGTGCCCACACTGCAAAATACACACCTTTTTGTTTTCCGTTCTGTACCAGATGTGCGCCCAGCTTCTCATAAATCTCATAATGATTGCCCTGTCCGAAAAGGTATTGATCCAATTCACCTATTTCATATGGTTTTTTCTTTTTTTCAGCCATAATTACCCCTCGCATTCTGCTGCATATTTATAAGAACATTATACTTTACAAACAGGCAAAAAGAAAGAGCTTTGACCGTTTAGTTTGTCAAAACTCTTTCAAAATCCGACCTGTAAATCCTGTTCCCGACAGCTTCTTACAGGTATTCGTTTTTGTTAAATTCTAAAGTCTTCTTCTTTCAGAATAATTCTGTCAGAATCGTCGGTTCCCTTGCCGAATACTCTTCGTGCAAGATGTTTTACATTTGCTTTCTGTGAATGTGAGATTGCTTCATCCATGATCTCTTTTACTTCAGCAACTGATACTGCATGATCTTCTCTCTGCATTACATCGATACGGCTGTACAGTGCAAGAATTCCCATCTCATCCAATTTGTATCCATTCTCTTTCGCATATGTCTGACCGAATGTTACCAGCTCATCATTGATGAATACCGGAAGCTCCAGCTTAGAACTGAACTTCTTCTTGAATTCCGGGTTTGCTGTCATCAGACGCTCCAGAGGTTTTCTCTGATCTTCCAGTACAAAGAGCAATTCTCCTGTCTTCTTCTCCATCAGATAATTTAACTCTTTTACAGTTCTCGCATTCAATTTTCCTGCATGCTCGATGATGATCGCTCCGCCGCGCAGCTTCTGAATAATATTCGTAAGCTCTTTCTTATTAAGAGATTCACCTGTAACGATTGCTACTTTACCCTGTTTCAGACTTCTCTGTTTCTGAATTGCTTTTACAATATCAACCGCAAGGACTGTCTTACCAGATCCTTTTCTACCAATCACAAGAAGGTTACCTGTCTTGGATGTTCCTTCTCTCTGTGCCCTTCTGTCGTTATCAAGTACTTCAACGATCTGTTCGCTCATTCCTCTCACCGGTACAAAATATGAGAACAGCTTCTTCTGTTCTTCTGTAAGTCCGGCTTTCAGACCGATCTCACTCGTAGCACTCAGATCATATCTTCCGGTTACAACAAATCCTGTATCGAACGGAACACCGCCTTTAGATTTCTTGATTCTTGCCTGAATCTCTTCCTCCGATGGCTCTTCGATTTCTAACTCTTCATCCGCTTCTTCGTCGTCTTCAATCTCTAAGTCTTCGTCATCAAAATCTGTCTCTTCATCGTCTACATCTGCAAAATCATCGTCGAAGTCTTCTTCTTCGTCCTCTACATCCGCAAAATCAGCTTCGAAGTCTTCTTCTTCAAAATCGGCTTCTTCAAAGTCTTCATCCTCAAAATCAGCTTCTTCAAAGTCTTCATCTTCAAAGTCTTCATCTTCAAAGTCTTCCTCTTCGAAATCAGCTTCTTCTTCGTCCTCTTCTTCAAAGTCTTCATCTTCGAAATCAGCCTCTTCAAAGTCTTCATCTTCAAAATCAGCTTCTTCAAAGTCTTCATCCTCAAAGTCTTCCCCTTCGAAATCAGCCTCTTCAAAGTCTTCATCCTCAAAGTCTTCCTCTTCGAAATCAGCTTCTTCAAAATCTTCATCACCGAAATCGGCTTCTTCAAAACTGCTTCCACTCATATCGATTCCGCTAAGTTCTTCTTCGATTCCTTCAATGAAGTCTTCTTCCGTTTCCGAACCATCTTCAAAATCCTCTTCATAGAGTTCTTCTTCCGACTCTTCATTTCCCATTTCTTCCATCAGACGTACAATATCATCCGGAATTCTCTGTGTCTTGCTTATCGGTTCTGCCTCTTCCTCGGCCGCCTTTCTTGCTGCTTCTTCCTCGGCCTTTCTTCTTGCCTCTTCTTCAGCCGCTTTTCTTGCTGCTTCTTCCTCGGCTTTTCTTCTTGCTTCTTCTTCAGTCGCTTTTCTTGCTGCTTCTTCCTCAGCTTTTCTTCTTGCCTCTTCTTCGGCCGCTTTTCTTGCTGCTTCTTCCTCAGCTTTTCTTCTTGCTTCTTCTTCGGCTGCCTTTCTTGCTGCTTCTTCCTCGGCTTTTCTTCTTGCCTCTTCTTCGGCCGCCTTTCTTGCTGCCTCTTCTTCCTCGGCTTTTCTTCTTGCCTCAGCTTCCGCCGCTTTTCTCTCAACTTCTCTGCGTTCTTCTTCCTGGCGGATACGAGCCTGTTCTCTTTCTTTCTGAAGCCGCTCTTCATCTTTTGCTTTCTGCTTCTCGATTGCTGCTTCGTGGTCTTTCTGTTTTTCTTCCCATTTCTGAAGAATATCATCGATCATCATCTGACCATTCGCCAGAATCTCATCTTCACGCTCCTTCATTGCTTCTTCTTCAATTGTAATGCCATTGGCAACCGCCATGCCCTGCGCTAAAGCTTCCTCCAAAGTAGCTCCCGTCACAACCTGTTTGATCGTTGATCCATGTTCTTCCGCAGCCTCTTCCGGTTCAGTATATACCGGTTCTTCTTCCACGACTTCTTCTGCAGCTTCTTCTACAATTTCTTCCTGCGGAATCTCTTCTTGTACAACAGTTTCCTGCATCGGCACTTCCTGTGGAATCTCTTCCTGTACAACAGTTTCCTGCATCGGTACTTCCTGCGGAGGAATTTCCTGAACTTCAGATTCATCAACTCTTTCTGTCACTGGCTCTCTGACCGGCTCTTCTTGTACGTCAACAGTCTCTTCTGTACCTTCATTATATTCATTCTCGTCATCCACTTCTTCCAGTGTTGATTCCGGTTGTTTCTCCGGTTCCGGTTTCTTCTTAACCGCTCCCGGACGGCTGTCATATTTCTCCTGCTGAAGTGGTGTCAGTGGCTTATACTTCATCTTCAGTTCCATTGCAAGGTATACATATTTGCCTTCACTGAACCACAAGATCAGATCATCACATTCTTCCAGACATTCTGCTGTCATTCCGGCTTCATCATACAATTTGGCAAGTTCATATGCCCACTTTTCAATATATTCCGCTTTTTTAAATTCTTCCAGTGCTGTAATCTGATCTGTCAGCGATGCCCCCTGTGTTCTCAGAATCTTATATTTTAAAATATACTGATTCGGATCTTTTGGTGCCAGCTTTACGAATTCTTCATAACAATCCGTTGCTTCTCTGATATCTTTGATCTTCAATGCCAGTGTGCCTAAACGATATACAATTTTTCTGCTTCCCGGTGCTCTGTCAAATGCCAGGAACAGTATATCTCTCCCCTTCTTAAACTCACCGTTATATTCATAAATCTCACTGACTGTATTGAGCATTGACGCATTCTTTACTCTTCGCCAGTCTATACCATCAGCAATTTCCTTTGCCTGCTGGTACTCCTTCTTTTCCAGATGATCAAGCATTTGCTCGGTCTTCACCCTATATTCATATTTATCCAATATTTCTCACCTCAAATGTTTATTTTAAAAAAGCGTATTTCCCTACAATTTTACTTATATAAGTTTATCATATGACCTGTTTATTGTCAAAATATCCCGCCAAATATGTTAAAAAAATATTACAAAAATTACAATTTTTTTATCCCTGTAAAATATCTGCCGGCTGCTCTCTGATATCAACGTAAAAAACAGCCATCATATTCTTTCCTATGATGGCTGTTACATATTCAATTTTATCATATTTAATTTTTATATCGGAGAATGATTTTTAATTTTTATTCCCTGTCGCCTTTGTATGCTTTCCAATGATCTTTTACTCATCTTCTTTGCACATTCATTCAAATCTACTATTCATGTTTCTTTACACATATTAATAATATCTTTAAATATGTGGTATTCTGTTCAATATGTCTGCAGTTCTTTTTATCGTCCGGTGTATATTTTCTCCGTCTGTTCTATTTTTCCGAATCTCCTCTACCGGCCTTTTATCTATTATAATAAAGGCTTATTCTCTGGGAACTTCTACCTGCCATACCACTAACATATTGATTCGATGATTCTACTGTGTCCATTGGATTAAGCCTCCTTTTCATAAATTTCCAATCAACGATATCTCACCGACATATGAAATATTCTTCATCCTTGATAAACTTTTCTTTTATCACTTAAGATATAAGCTGGAATTTATTATCTCATCTCTTCTACGATTATGATCCATATCCCCTTGATACCATTCTATAATCGTTATTCATCCATTCTCTTTCTCTACAATATACTTTACGATATTTGATATCCGATGCCTTACCAGATATTTCATATCTATATCCTGTATTTTTCGATTCTTAAACGAATTGAGAATTTATAATAAAAATACATCTTATAAAATATGTGATATTCAATTTTCAAGATTCCCTTTCTCGTCAGGAATTCTTTTTTGTTTATTTTGGATTTCCTTTGGATTGATTATATAATATCATTCGGCTTTTATTTTGTCAATACTTTTTACAATTAATTTTATTTATTTTTCATTATTTCATTTCAGCAATTGAATTATCTGATTTATCTTTATTTATTTTAATATTCACACAATACTATACATTTTCAAATCGTATGTTTTTGTTAACATCATACGCTTGCCTACGTTCAATTGTTAACCTTCTATCTTTTACAGTTGACATTCCTCTCTGTTTATTTTATACTTCTGTTATATTTTTGATATAAAAAAGGAAAGGAGTTCTGCCATGTCATACGGCAGACAATTACCACTATGAACAACACAGCAAATAGCACAACAACGAAAAAGCTTTCCACCCGCAAACTGGTTCTGATTGCTTTGATGACTGCAATCACCTGTATCTTCGCTCCTATGGCGATTCCGATTCCGGTCAGCCCGGTACCGATCAGTCTTACCAACCTGGTGATCATGATCAGTATCTATGTACTTGGTTTTAGAGATGCAACCATCAGTTACATCGTATATCTGTTACTTGGTCTTGTCGGTCTCCCTGTATTTTCCGGTTTTACCGGTGGATTAGGAAAGCTTGCAGGTCCTACCGGCGGATACCTGATTGGTTTCATCTTCCTTGCACTGATTTCCGGACTGTTCGTTGATAAATTTCCAAAGAACAGAATCCTGGCAGTTGTCGGTATGATCATCGGTATGGCAGTCACTTATATCTTTGGTACAGAGTGGCTTGCGATCCAGTTGAAAATGTCATTCGTTGCAGCACTTTCTGTCGGAGTAATTCCTTATCTTGCCGGTGACGCAGCGAAGATTATCATTGCGATCATCGTCGGACCTGTACTCCGCAGCCGTCTGAGCCAGTTGCAGTAATAAAAATACACAGTATCGGAATTAATTTGGGATTTAATTTATTAACTGGGGAGCGACCTCTCAGTCCTTGAAGGAAACAATAGATAAGGCTTCTTGTTCAGGTTCCATACC
>ERZ791821.777-NODE-777-length-23131-cov-7.051569_pt1 | contig 23131 bp, 22 predicted proteins | sample MGYA00510300_ERZ791821 | MGnify/ENA primary metagenome ERZ791821 (study PRJEB30046, sample SAMN00792034) | human gut metagenome | study: EMG produced TPA metagenomics assembly of the A metagenome-wide association study of gut microbiota in type 2... | reverse complement strand
ACTATGGATTTTTGTTTTTTGATTACCTGTTCAAATTCATTTTACAATTAACCTTCTTTTTTTGATGCAGCGTTTGCAAAAAAGAGATATAACGTCCGTTTGGAAATACGGTGTTGCTTTTGGCGGCAATCAGATAGGCATACACATGCAGTGATACAATAATGGAATATATTTGACGCAAAAAGAAGAATAGCTGCAGCTGATTTTCTTTAGTTTTCCGCACTTCTGCTGATATTAAGCACAGTTCATAAATTATGCCGTCGGTTCATGAAATTATCGAGATAAAGTAAAGAATATAGAGATAATTATTAACGAATGAATAGATAATTGCTGCGATTGATGCCAGGGGGAATAGAGACAAAACATCATATTTGGTGTATAATTTACGATGTAACAGATACTGACAACGCTAGTTTAATTGTGAGGGATTTTGATGATTGAAACACATGCGTCAGCTTCTTCTATATCTATAAAAAATCGTTACACTACTGTATTGCTGCCAGTTATATTGCTTCTTGTCGATTATGGGGCCATTTTGGCGGCCGAGTGGTGCTCCTATACGCTGCGCAACTGGTGCGTGCCGGATACGCAGTTCCAGCTGTCGTGGCTGAGCATACATGTTATTATTCCTGTCGTGTATTTATTCTTTATGCAGGCTCATAAGCTGTATACGAAGCGAGTCCAGTTTTGGCGCATCATATCGGAAATCTTCAAGGTCAATATGTATGCCGTCGTATCCCTTGTCGTCGTCATGTATTTGGCTCAGACGGCGGCCCATACGTCGCGTCTGTTTGTAGCCCTTATGTGGCTGCTGGGATTTATATTTCTCGTGTTGGGCAGATATATAGTAAAAAATATATTGCGGCGCATAGGCGTTCTGCAGGTTCCAGTACTGATCATGGGAGCAGGAAAAACGGCGGCCTTGATGCTGGACCATTTAAAAGACGATACGGGCCTGGGCTATGATTTCATTGGGTTTCTGGAAGACAATACGCCGGAGTCTAATGTTGCGGCTATGATGCCTCATTTAGGAACCTTTGCCGATGCGGAGGCTGTCATTAAGCAGACTGGCGTGCAGCAGGTATTGGTCATCGCGCCGGGATTAAAAAATGAACAGGTTGAGGATATCGTATATCGCCTGCAGCCATTGGTTAAGCGGATTTCCTTCATCCCCGACATGGGGAAGCTCCCATTGGCAACGCTGGAAGCGGAAAGCCTTATTGATGGTCATATTGCTTCATTCAGCTTCCGCAATAATTTGTCTCAGTGGTATAATCGCTTTTTAAAGCGCTTGTTTGATATTGTCTGCACTGTGCTGGGCATTATCTGCATATCGCCGGTTTTAGTGGGCATTGCAGTATGGATTTATCGCGATTCGCCCGGCCCGGTTATCTTCAAGCACCGCCGAGTCGGCCGAAACGGCAAGGAATTCCCCTGCTATAAATTCCGCAGCATGTGTGTTGACGCTGATGCAAAATTGAAAGAGCTCTTGGCAAACGATCCCGAAGCCAGAACCGAGTGGGAAAAAGATTTTAAGCTTAAAAACGACCCACGGATTACCAAAAGCGGTGCCTTCCTGCGCAAGACCAGCCTGGATGAGCTGCCGCAGCTGTTCAATGTCTTGAGAGGCGAAATGAGCCTCGTAGGCCCCAGACCGATCATCCGCGACGAAGTGCCGAGATACGGCAAGTTTATAGAAGATTTCTACATGGTCCGCCCCGGCGTAACCGGCATGTGGCAGACAAGCGGCCGCAGCGACGTATCCTATGATGAACGGGTGCAGATGGATACGTGGTATGTGCGGAACTGGAACGTGTGGTTTGATATGGTGCTGATTTGGCGGACGATTAAGGTTGTGTTAGGTAAAAAAGGCGCGTATTGATGAGGATATGGCCTTAATGTTAACGTGTTGTGAGGTGACAAATGGTGTGGGAAAATACAGATGGATATGTTGACAGTGAGTTTAATTCCAAGTCAAGCGCAAGAGAAGATGATGTTGAATATGAAATAGATGGAGCGGAAGAACATGATGGAGATTCTTTTGATCCTGAAAAAATTAATGTAAAAATTGCACAACCTACTATCTATAATATAGTACAGAGGATTATTGCAGACCCGCAAGAAATTGATATGTGTACTAAATTTCAGCGTGGCCATAATATTTGGAACGATGTTATAAAAAGCAGATTAATTGAGTCTTTGTTATTGCGAATACCTCTGCCTGCTTTTTATTTTGATGGAACTGATGATGAGAAATGGCTAGTAGTAGATGGACTACAGCGACTATGGGCTTTTTATGACTTTATGGGGACTCAAACGCTGAAATTAAAGGGATTAGAATATTTAAAGCAATACGAAGGGAAAACTTTTGCTCAATTGCCTCGCAATATGGTGCGCAGAATTGAAGAAACACAGATTATTGCTAACGTTATTCAACCAGGCACACCTGATGAAGTGAAGTTTAATATTTTTAAACGAATAAATACCAGTGGATATAATCTAAATTCACAAGAAATTCGTCATGCTGTATATCATGGTCAAGCCGCTGATTTCATCGAAGAATTGTCAGAATTTCCTGAATTCAAGATGTTTAAAATTCCAGAAAAAAGAATGGATGATCAGGAAGTAGTTACACGATTTATAGCTTTTTTTACTTTAAATGAAAAGCAATATAAGCCTACTATGGATGATTTTTTGGCTATTTGCATGGAACAGTTGAAAAAATCAACTGAAAGAGATAGAGATGTGTTGCGCAAGGCTTTTTCATCAGCGATGAATAGAGCGCAAATTTTATTTAAGGATATGGCATTTCGGAAGTTAGGAAAACAAGCTAATGGTCGTTTGTATCCTATCAATAAAGCTTTATTTGAAGTATGGTCTGTCGTTTTGGCACAATTAACTGAAAAAGAGTTTTCCTGCTTACAAGATAATTTTTTGGATTTCAATAAAAAATACAAGATTTTATGCAAAGATGAGGAGTTTTTAAAGTCAATTTCTACTGGGACTGGGCATACAGACGCTGTTTTATGTAGATTCGGAATGATAAGGCAGCTTGTGGAGGAGTTTGCGGAAGATGTTAAAAACAATACAGTTGGCTAATTTTAAATGTTTTAAAAGCAAAACGATTGAGATAAAACCTTTAACTATTCTATCTGGATTGAACAGTATGGGGAAATCCACAATAATAGAATCATTGCTTGTATTAAGACAATCATATTTACATGAATCTACAATAAATAATTTTAAATTAATGGTTAATGGCGAATATGGAAAATTAGGAAGAGGATCAGATATTTTATGCGACAATGCAGAAGAAGATATACTAGGTATCGCGATTAGAGAAGATGAGAAGAGTTTTAATGGCAGGTGGACGATAAAACGAGATAGTTTATCCGGTATATTTTATCCAGAATCTTTACACGAAAGTAAAAATTTTGAGAATTCTATTTTGTTTTCCTCTAACGATCATGAGTATATTGATTTCGCATATATAGCGGCAGAACGATTGGGCCCAAGAAGTCGATTTGATGTTCCTGATGAAGATATCGAAGTAAATCATAATATTGGTACAAAAGGAGAATTTGCAGCTTTTTATTTTGATGCTATGCAGTCGAAGGAGCTGCCGATAAAGGAATTAGCACAAGGGGAAGAATCACATATTGCGTACCAAGTAAATAAATGGCTTAAAGCTATTTCTCCAAGTGTAAGTATAAAAACTATTACTCAAAAAGATTTAGATGCAGTGCAGTTGGCGTATATGTATCCTAATGCGGCTTCTGGACGAAGATCCATTAATGTAGGCTTTGGATTGACGTATACCTTACCAATTATATTGGCTCTCTTAACTGTAAGAAAAGGCGGACTGCTATTGCTTGAAAATCCAGAAGCTCATCTCCATCCCAAAGCGCAAACAATGATTGGAAATTTAATTGCCCAGGTAGTAGAGCACGGGGTTCAAGTTATTTTAGAGACCCACAGTGACCATATTATAAATGGTATCCGAGTAGCTGTTAAAGAAAAAAAATTAAATGCTGATAAAGCTCTTATACAATTTTTTACGTTGCCAAGAGAAAACAATGAACCTGAACTTGTGAGTATACACATATTGGAAAATGGAAAATTAGATCAGTGGCCAACAGATTTTTTATCTGAATGGGAAGATAATCTGTTTAAATTGTTGTAATCAATAATGGGAGCTGAAACATGGATTTTTGTTTTAATGATCTTTGTCTAAAAAAGAAATTTGTAAGCGTGCGCGTTACTGATGAAATGGTTATCCAATGGCTGTGTGATTTAGTGGACATATTAAAGACGGCTAAAGAAGTAGATAAAGAAGTTCCTAGATTAAGAACAGAAAATTCTTTGTGGGGATTGCAGATAGAAGGTATCCCTATAATGGATTGCCTTCAAAGGATTGGTGATAGGGATGTGCGGAATTATCTATTAACCATCGTAAATAAAAGCCCCTACATTGAGGACGCCGAGTTTGAGACATTTTTATTTCAAGGTGAAGAAGCAGCAGGTTTAAGTGCAGCTTGGCATTTAGATTGTCCGGCAATTTCTTTTTTTACGAATGATTGTTGGGATAAAAGTCTTCTTGCTATAGATACAATTAATTCGAATTCAAAATTCACTAAAAAAGTAATGAATTTGACGAACAAATGTCGGTTTAATGAGCTCTATAAATATTATTTAAGTGAGGATCATTGTCTTCAGTACATAAAAAAGTTTGATGATTTTAAGAGATTAAAGCAAAGATACTGGAAAAATCTTGTTTTTAGTGATGAAATAGAATCTGACAGTGTGTTTGTTGAAATAAGTTATTTACGGGATGTTGTTCGTTGGATATGCCAACTAAATATTTTTTTTAGAAATGCTGAATGTAACTTTCACAATTTGCATTTATATATTCCAAATGTGAGTACGGAGTCTCAGTCTGTAAAAACTAATCCGACTCTAACATCGCAGAGAGAATTTCATTTTGGTGGGGACTTAAAAATTTGTTTATTACATATTAGAATTAGAGATATTCGTATTCATTTTTATCCTGATTATGAAAATAGAAAAGGATATGTTGGCTACATTGGAAAACATCTAGATACTGCAAAATATAAATAGAATGTTTATATAAAGATATTTTATAATGATTCGCGAAAGGAAGAGTATTTTGTCATATAAAGATACGTATCATGACTGGCTGGCTTGGGCAGATGATGAAACTCGGCAGGAATTGCTGGCTCTTACAGACGAAAAGGAAATTAAAGATAGATTTTATAAGGATTTGGAGTTTGGTACCGGCGGTTTGCGTGGCATAATGGGGGCCGGCTCTAATCGCATGAACAAATACACGATCCGTAAGGCGACAAAGGGGTTGGCAGATTACTTATGGGCAGAAAAGAAAGACGACGTACAGCGCGGCGTCGTGATTGCTTATGATTCACGAAATCATTCGTCGGAATTTGCCTTGGAAGCGGCGCATGTTCTTTGCTCAGCAGGCATTCCTGTAAAATTGTTTAAAGAATTGGAACCGACGCCTGTTTTGTCTTTTGCTGTGAAGCGTCTCCATGCTGCGATGGGAATCGTCATTACGGCCAGTCACAATCCTAAAGAATATAATGGTTATAAAGTATATGATGAATTTGGCGACCAAATAGTTCCGCAGATTGCGAATACACTGATTCGGTATGTCAACGCTGTAATTGATATACCACATATTGATGCAGCGGGAAATGATTCGCTGCTGGCTTATATTGGCGATGAAATAGTCGAAGCATTTGTGCAGGCAGTGTATGAACAGTCTGTATTTCCAAATACAGAAAAAAAACTGAAAATTGTCTATACGCCGCTGCATGGTGCTGGTAATAAGCCCGTTCGCAAGGCGTTGGAAACAGCAGGGTTTCATGATGTCCACGTTGTAGTATCACAGGAGCAGCCAGATGGGAACTTTAGTACTGTAGTTTCGCCGAATCCAGAAGAACCTGGCGCGTTGGCATTAGGCATTGCGTTGGCAAAAGAGCTGCAGGCTGATATTGTCATTGGCACGGACCCGGACAGCGACCGAATTGGTGTCGGTGTTCGTGATGGGGAGAATATCATATTGCTTACGGGCAATCAAATTGGCGCTTTACTTGTCGATTTTATCCTTTCTATGAGAAGGGATTCTCTTACGCCGGCTTCTACGCTTGTAAAAACCGTTGTAACTGGCGAATTAGGTGCCGATATAGCTCGAGCCAAGGGTGTGCAGGTTGTAGAAACGCTGACAGGGTTTAAGTATATTGGGAAAAAAATTACGCAGTACATGAATGATACCAGTCATGATTTTATCATGGGTTATGAAGAAAGCTATGGGTATTTAGTCGGGACTCATGCGCAGGATAAAGATGCCGTTGTCGCAGCCTTGCTTATTTGTGAAATGGCTGACTATTACAAGTCTCAAGGTAAAACGCTGGTAATGGTATTGCAGTCGTTGTATAATACATATGGATATTATTTTGATGCCTTGTCTTCGTATACACTGAAAGGCATTGAAGGCATGGAACATATTCAATCCATCATGAAGCAGCTCCGGGAGTCTGCAAAAAATGCATTCATTTCCGACGTAAAAGAAAAATTGGATTATGCGCCCGGCATCTGCGGATTGCCACCTGCCGACATGATAAAATTTGTGCTGCAGGACGATTCGTGGATTGCCGTCCGCCCTTCGGGAACGGAGCCGAAAATAAAGATATACTATTCGCTGCGCGGCGAGCATAAAGAGGCGGCGCAAATGCGGATGGAGCAGTATAAACGCATATTTGAAAAGAATTTTACCTTGATATGAGGATGTGTATAAAGTGAAAGTAGTAATTCTTGCCGGCGGCGGAGGCAGCCGTCTGTTTCCCTTATCGCGGACATGCTATCCGAAACAGTTTTTGCATATCGCTGGGAATGCGTCGTTGTTGGCACAGACTGTACAGCGGTATCTGCAGCTGGTTGCGGCGGAAGATATTCTCATCGTTACGAATAAAGAGTATGTGTTCCATGTCCAGTCGGAAATGGAATGCATTGGTGCGTCGCAGGTTCATGTTATTACAGAGCCAGTGGGGCGAAATACGGCGCCGGCCATTGCCTTAGCTATGGCATACTGCAAGGAACAGATGCAGTGCAATGATGACGAAATACTATTTATCGGGCCGTCTGATCATGTCATTAAGCCGGAAGACGCGTTTTGCCAATTAGTCCGTGACAGCGTGGAAACGGCGCAGCATGGATATATTGTGACGATGGGTATTACGCCTACCAAGGCGGAAACAGGTTATGGATATATAGAAGCGTCAGACGAGCCTGCCGGCAACGGAAAGAAAGTCGTTGCATTTACCGAAAAGCCGGATAAGGAAACTGCTGTTTCCTATATAGAAAATGGAAACTATTATTGGAACAGCGGTATGTTTATGTTTTCTATTGCAGCAATGGAAGAGGAGCTGCGGCAGTATACGCCGGATATTATAGACATTGCTGCTTTGGGGTATGCTGAAGCTGTGCGGCAGTTTGCCCAGATGCCGGATATCTCTATTGACTATGCCGTAGCTGAAAAATCCCATAACATGGCTGTCGTTCCTATGACCAATATATATTGGAATGACATCGGCAGCTTTGATGCGATTTCCGATATGCTGGCTGATGAACAGGGAAATATTACCCATGGAGATGTCGTAACGCAGCAATGTGAGAATACGATGATTCTTGGCAGTAACCGCTTGGTAGCCGGCATTGATTTGCAGGATATCATGATCGTCGATACACCAGATGTATTGCTGGTTGCCAAGAAAGGCGAATCGCAGAAAGTTAAAAATTTGGTGACGGAATTAAAATCTCAAAAGCGCCCTGAAATATTAGAAAATGTCACGATGTATCGACCGTGGGGCAGCTACACTGTTTTGTCCGAAGGACCGGGGTATAAAGTAAAGAAAATCTCCGTCAAACCGGGTGCAAGCCTGAGCCTGCAAATGCACTATCACCGCAGCGAACATTGGACTGTCATCAGTGGGACGGGCCAGCTCACGTTAGATGATAAAACCATCATCTTCCGTGAAAACGAAAGTACCTATATCCCCATCGGTATGCGCCATCGCTTGGCAAATCCGGGGAAGCTGCCCTTAGAAATCATAGAGGTTCAAAATGGAAAATATCTGGGAGAAGATGATATTGTACGATTTGATGATGAGTATGGAAGAATAAAGTAATTTTTATAAATATAAAGCGAGGATTTGAGATGAAAAAAGCATTAATTACAGGTGTTACTGGACAGGATGGGTCATATTTATCGGAATTATTATTAGAAAAAGGATATGAAGTACATGGTATTATTCGACGCCATAGTACGATTTGTACAGAGCGGATAGATCATTTATATTATGATACGTCATTAAAAGACCGATTTTTTCTTCATTATGGCGATTTGACTGATTCTTGCAATCTTAACGCACTAATCCATAAAATCCAGCCAGATGAAGTATATAATTTAGCGGCACAGTCGCATGTAGCTGTGTCCTTTGAAGTTCCTGAATATACGGCGGAAACGACTGGTTTAGGAACGATTCGATTATTAGATGCAATTTATCAGTCGGGATTGCCTTGTAAATTTTATCAAGCCTCCACTTCAGAGTTATTTGGTGGATTGCCGGGAACTGCACCGCAAAATGAAAAAACGCCTTTTTATCCTAAAAGCCCATATGGAGCAGCAAAATTATATGCGTATTGGATTACAGTGAATTACCGCGAAGCATATAATATGTTTGCTTGCAATGGCATTTTGTTTAATCATGAATCGCCGAGGCGAGGAGAAACTTTCGTTACGCGAAAGATTACAATGGCCGTTGCCAGAATATTGGCTGGGAAACAGGAACGATTATCTCTAGGAAATTTAAATGCGAAAAGAGATTGGGGGTTTGCTGGTGACTATGTAGAAGGTATGTGGCTTATTATGCAGCAAGAAAAGCCAGGTGATTATGTTTTAGCTACGAATGAAACACATACCGTAAGAGAATTTGTTGAATGTGCTTTTCGAGAAGTTGGAATCGAAATCGAGTGGAACGGGCAAGGTGTCGAAGAAAAAGGATATGATACAAAGACTGGTAAAATTTTAGTTGATATTAATCCAAGATATTTCCGGCCGGCAGAAGTTGAGTTATTATGGGGTGATGCATCGAAAGCAGAGTTTGAGTTAGGTTGGAAACGTAAGGTAAATTTTCAACAACTTGTTTCTATGATGGTGCGTTCAGATGTTCAATTGCTTTGTAAATAAAGAGGGATTAATTGCATGAAAATATTGATTACAGGAGCTAGTGGATTAGTTGGACATGGAATTATAGCAGCTCTGAAAAATGGTTATAGATTACTTACACCTGATCGTAGTGAATTAGATTTGTTAAATAGAAGACAAGTTCAACAATATTTAAAAAAAGAACAACCAGAAATGGTAATTCATGCTGCGGGTATTGTAGGAGGAATTGCTGTTAATATGAAATTCCCATCTGCTTTTTTATTAGCAAATATGGAAATGGGACGAAATATTATTTATGAATCTTATGAACTTGGCATTAAAAAATTTATAAATCTAGCATCATCGTGTATGTATCCTAAAGATAGAAATAAGCCGTTATCTGAGGAGATGATTTTAACTGGGACTCTCGAACCAACCAATGAAGGGTACGCGCTGGCTAAGATTGTATGCACTCGTTTATGTGAGTATATTTCAAGAGAAAATGCGGATTTTCAATATAAAACATTAATTCCTTGTAACTTGTATGGGCCATGGGATAAGTTTGTATCCGAAGATGCACATATGATACCAGCAGTTATTCATAAATTACATGTGGCTAAGACCCACGAAATAGAAAATATTTCTATTTGGGGATCTGGCCAGGTAAGACGAGAGTTCATGTATAGCGAAGATCTAGGTAATTGTGTGCGATATTGCGTGCAAAATTTTGAATCACTTCCAGGTATTATGAATGTTGGACTTGGACATGATTATACAGTTAATGAGTACTATGCGTTAATTGCAAAGGTAGTAGGGTATACAGGAACATTTACTCATGATTTAACTAAGCCTGAGGGAATGAAACGCAAGTTAACCGATATTAGCAAACAAAAAAAGTTTGGATGGCAAGCGCAAATTCCATTAGAAGAAGGAATCAAGAGAACATACCAGTTTTATTTAAGCAATGTTGCTCGGGAGGGATAGTGTGTGGAAAAAATTGGCGTAGGATATGCCTATGTTAGCGATAGAGAAAAGAAATATGTTAATGAAGCTTTAGATGCTGGCCGTTTATCCCAAGGAGATATGGTGAATCGATTCGAAAAGAAATTTGCCAATCTACATGATCAAAAATATGGAATTACGTGTAATAGTGGAACATCAGCTCTTCATGTTGCGCTAGAAGCATTAAAAGAGATATATGCATGGAAAAATGACTCGGAAGTGCTTGTACCTGCTATTACATTTATTGCTACTCCTAATGCCTGTTTACATGCGGGATTAAAGCCTGTGTTTGTCGACGTTGATGCGAAAACATATAATATCGATCCGAAGTGTGTAGAGGAACGAATTACAAAAAAAACAGTAGCTATTATGCCTGTGCATACGTTTGGGCAGCCTTGCGAGATGGATGCTATCGTTGCGATTGCAAAACGATATAATTTACGCATCATTGAAGATTGTGCGGAAGCCCATTTTGCTACCTATAGAGGGAAAAAAGTCGGAAGTTTTAGTGATATAGCTGGCTTTAGTACATATGTTGCTCATACCATAACTACAGGTATTGGTGGAATTATTACTACCAATCGACAGGATTTGTCAGAAATTTCCCGGTCATTAATTGCCCATGGTCGTGCTTGCACTTGTGAAAAATGTGTTGCTTCTGATCCACGTCAAGTTTGTAAATTACGTATGCAAACAGAAATTGATAAACGTTTTATGATGGTGCGGTTAGGATATAGCTATAGAATTGGTGAGATAGAAGGTGCCATTGGGTTAGGTCAGCTTGAAAATAGAGATATCATTATGAATGCGCGAAAGAAGAATGCTGCATATTTGACAAAAAAACTTCAAGACGCACAAGAGTTTCTGCAACTGCCTTTTTATCCGGACTATGTGGAGCATTCTTTTATGATGTACCCGCTTGTTGTTAAACAGAATGCACTTTTTACAAGAGATGATATTACTCATTTTTTAGAAAGTAAAAATATTGAAACCCGTCCGATGCTTCCGTTATTAAATCAACCTATATACAAGAAATTATTTGGAAATATAGAAGATGAATACCCGATTGCTAAATGGGTTAATCATAATGGGTTCTATATAGGATGTCATCATGGATTGTGTCAAGAACATTTAGACAAAATTATTTTCGAGATTTATGCTTTCTTGAAAAGCAAATAGAGATGTTGAGAGGAGTTTTTGGATGAAAGTAGCAATTGTATGTGACTGGCTTGTAACGTATGCTGGTGCAGAACGGGTTTTGGAACAAATACTGGAATTATATCCGGAGGCAGACTTATTTGCCGTTGTAGATTTCATCAAGCCTGAAGAACGAGGATTCATCAAGAATAAACCTGTTACGACTACATTCATTCAAAATCTTCCCAAAGCGAAAACAAAATACCGCTCCTATCTTCCGTTCATGCCTATCGCTATTGAACAATTAGATGTATCGGCTTACGATTTGGTTATATCCAGTTCTCATTGTGTAGCAAAGGGGGTTCTGACAGGACCGAATCAAATGCATATTTCCTATGTCCATTCGCCTATCCGATATGCTTGGGATTTGCAGCATCAATATTTGCGGGAATCGAGATTAGATCATGGACTAAAAGGCAAAGCTGCGAAGGCCATTCTTCATTACATGCGTATGTGGGATGTACGGACGAGCAACGGCGTTGATTATTTTATTGCGAACTCTCAGTTTATTGCTAAGCGTATTTGGAAATGCTACCGTCGTAAAGCAGAGGTTATTTATCCGCCTGTGGATATTGATTCCTTTGCGTTTTGCAATACAAAAGAAGGTTACTACATGACTGCGTCTCGTATGGTACCGTATAAAAAGATAGACATTATCGTCCAGGCTTTTACCCAAATGCCGGATAAGAAGCTGATTGTCATTGGCACAGGCCCGGATTTCGATAAAATCAAAGCAAAAGCCGGCCCCAATGTGCAGATGATGGGATATCAACCGAATGAGGTGCTTCGAGAAAAAATGCAGAAAGCGAAAGCATTTGTCTTTGCAGCAGAAGAAGATTTTGGTATTGTCCCTGTAGAAGCGCAGGCCTGCGGTACGCCGGTTATTGCTTATGGTAAAGGCGGAGCATTAGAAACCATAAAAGATTTAAATAAAGAAAAATGCCCAACGGGATTATTTTTTTATGAACAATCTGCTGCAAGTATTGTCGAAGCAATCAAAAAATTTGAAGGTAATATTGGTAAATTTGATTATGCGTGGTGCCGAAGTAATGCAGAGAATTTTTCTAAAAAGATATTTAGGGAAAACTTTCTGTCATGTATAAATAGATATATAGCTCAAAATAAAGGGTGAAAGGAAAGAATTTTATGATATCACTGATTATGGCTACATTAGGGAGAAAAAATGAAGTAGATAGATGTTTGCAGTCACTGTGTATGCAGACGTATACTTCTTTTGAGCTTATTATCGTAGATCAAAATCACGAACAGTTTTTGTCAGATATCATAAAAAAATATGAGGATAAAATTCGTATTAACCATATTTTGACTGCGGAAAAAGGATTATCAAAAGCAAGGAATCTTGGATTAAAGTATGTTCATGGAGATATTATTGGGTTTCCTGATGATGATTGTGTATATAGAGACGATACGTTAAAAAATGTGGTATCTTTTATGCGAGGAGATGCTGATGCTGTGACGGGAACTGTTATTAGTAACTTGCATCAATTGCCAGGAAATATGGTGAGGAGTGTTAATATATATAATGTTTGGCGCCGAGGTATTTCTTTTACGATTTTTTTTAAAAGACATGTTTTTGAGAAAGTTGGATACTTTGATGAAATGCTTGGTGTGGGAAGCGGAACAGTTTATGGATCGGGTGAAGAAACGGATTATTTAATTCGTATTTTAAAAGCGGGATTTTGTTTACAGAATACCGATTCGATATTAGTATGGCATCCGACAGTGGATTATAGCAATTATAAAAAAGCCTATAATTACTCCAAAGGCCGTATGTATGTGTTGAATAAACATAGGTATAATTTCTTTTTTATACAGGCCAATACTTTTTGGCCACTGGCTAAAGTAATTAGACATTTCTATAATATACGTAAAGTTAAATATTGTTGGTACCAGTTTTTGGGCCGATTATAAAAGGTTAAAGTGTTAAGGAGTTTATATATGATCCCAAAAATAATTCATTACTGTTGGATGAGTGGGGAGGAGTTTCCGCCTTTAATTAAAGAATGTATTGAGAGTTGGAAAACTATTTTGCCAGATTATGAAGTCAAAGAATGGAATTCTCAAAATTTTGATGTAAATATGACTGTATTCACTTCTGAAGCAATGTCTAAGAAGAAGTACGCTTTTGTTTCGGATTATGTAAGATTATATGCATTGTATCATTGTGGTGGAATTTATCTTGATAGTGATATAAAGATTCTAAAAAGTTTTAATGATTTATTAGAAACCCGTGCGTTTACTGGTTTTGAAGATAAAAAGAGGTTAGGTGTTTGGTTACTGGCTTCGGAAGCTAAGAATCCATTGTTTAAAGATCTATTAGATGTATATAAAGATAAACATTTTATAGATGATAAAGGAAACATGGATCTAACTCCTAATCCTATTGTATTAGGCCCAATATTTGAAAAATATGGTATTAAGATGAATAACTCACTACAGAAAAATGAACATATTACGGTTTATCCGACAGACTACTTTTGCCCATTAGATTATAATACAGGTAAAGTTAATATTACTTCTAATAGTTATGCGATTCATTTATTTAACGGAGCTTGGAAAAGTGGCGAAGGAAAGAGATACATAGAGTATTATCGTAAATATTATCAGAAGTATGAACGCTTTTTGCCTAACGGAGTAGCAAGTATTTTTGCAAAATTATATGTAACCTGTTCTTTGCAAGGATTTAGTGGTATTATAAATAAAATGTATAAGTATTTATAGCTATAACATGATTAATGATATTGTTCTATACGTTTAGGAATTAATAAGATTATGTGCAGGTGTAATTATGACTCAAGTAAAAGTTATTGCAATGTATTTACCTCAATATCATGAAATTCCAGAAAATTCAATGTTTTGGGGAGAAGGATTTACTGATTGGGTATGCGTAAAAAGCGCAAAACCTTTATTTTCTGGTCATAGAGAACCAAGAATTCCGATGAATAATAATTATTATGATTTATCAAAAAAAAAATCATTAAAGTGGCAAATTGAAATTGCTAAAAAGTATGGCATTTATGGTTTTGGGATATATCATTATTGGTTCTCTTCGTCTAGGCGTGTATTAACAAAACCGGCAGAGATTATATTAGACAATAGTGATTTGGATATGCCATTTTTCTTTGCGTGGGATAATACTAGTTGGAAACGTACTTGGAGTAATGTACCAGGGAATGATTGGGCTCCTCTAATTGATCAAAAACAAAGGTTTGAAAGTGGATATAAAATATTATTGGAATATGATTTAGGCGGTAAAGTGGATTGGAAAATTCATTTTGATTATTTGTTAAAATTTTTTAATGATAAACGATATATTAAAATTGATAATAAGCCTGTTTTTATAATATGGAATTACTCTTTTGAAATTGAAGAAATGCATCAATATTGGAATATACTTGCTAAGCAACATGGTTTTGCTGGAGTTGAAATTATATATCAACATAATCCTAGATTACGTATCCCGAAGGAATTGGCCAGATTTATTTATGAGCCGGCCTATTCTGCTTGGGGCGGCTTGTTTGAACGGATAAAGAAAAAAGTTAACCAAATTATTGGCAAGAATGAGACATTAAACATATATGATTATGACACAGTATGGCAAAAGATCTTAGAGCGGGCAAAATATAATAGAGATAAGAATTGTTTGTATGGTGGTTTTGTTGGATATGATGATACGCCTAGACGTGGTTTAAGAGGAAATGTTATTTTAGGCGCAACTCCAGAAAAATTCTCTAAATATATGCTAAGCTTATTGGAAATATGCAATAAAAATGATAAAAAATTTATTTTTTTAACTGCATGGAATGAATGGGGAGAAGGTGCTTATTTAGAACCAGATGTAGAGTTTCACTACGAGTATTTAGAGGCATTAAAATATGCATTGGAAATGCATGAAGAAGTATAATTATATCATCATAAGGGAATAATATGCGGAAAATTAATAATATATTTTTCATGATGAAAAAGCAAGGTTTTGTATATAGTGTGTTGTATTATATAGAGCGTTTTATAGATATACTTTATGGATACATCATATTTTCAAGACGAATAGACATAAAGCATGATTCCTGCATTATTGGAAAGAAATATATAAGTTTAGGAAGTCACTTTGTGGCGGGAAAATCTTTATGGATAGAAGCTGTTGTGACATATGGAAATGTTCATAAACAAATATTTTATCCTAAAATAATAATTGGGGATAATGTTAGTCTGGGTGATTTTGTTCATATAGGATGTGTCAATAAAATTGAAATTGGTAATAATGTTTTATTTGGGAGTAAAGTATATGTAACTGATCATAATCATGGAATATATTCGGGGGATGCTGTTTTGCAAAGTAATCCTGAAGAACCGCCTGCACAACGAATGTTATCTTGTAATGAAAAAGTTATTATTGAAGATAATGTATGGATCGGAGATAATGTAACTGTATTACCGGGCGTTACGATTGGCAGAGGAAGTATTGTAGCTGCTAATGCCGTGGTTTCAAAAGATATCCCTCCGTATTCGATTGCTGCAGGAGTGCCCACTAAGGTTATTAAGAAATGGAATAGTAGATTTCATATGTGGGAAACTGTTTAATAAAAGAATATATAATCAAATAAAAGATGGTGAAATTATGTGTGGGAAAAATAGGCAATATGAGATATCTGTAATTGTTGCAAGTTATAACCCTGTATGGGAAAAAATGAAAAAAACATTGATGTCAATTTTGCTGCAAAAACATATAAATTTTGAAATAATTATTGTTGATGATGGCTCTAAGGATGATTTATTCAATGAAATAAGGCAATTGTTTTATAAATATGATTTCAACTGTTATAGACTATCGCCTTCGATAAAAAATGAAGGAACTGTAAAAAACTTATATAGAGGGATTCAGTTAGCTGTTGGTGATTATATTAAAACAATTTCGCCAGGAGATTGTTTATATAATGAATATACTTTAGCTAACTGGTATTCTTTTGTAAAAAGAAATAAATTTTCTGTATCTTTTGGTGATTATATATGTTATAACGAACATGATTGTCAATGTAATATTGTTGTAAAAAAACATAGCCCATATAATGCAGCAACGTTTTCGAAGTTTACTGAAAGAAATAAGATGATATATCTTGTATTGCATGACTATGCTATAGGATCTACTTTTTTATCTGAACGCAGACTTACCAAGAAATACTTTTCTATTATAGAAAATAAAATTAAATATGCTGAAGATTGTATTTTTAAATTAATGATCTTTCAAAATATTCCATTACAATATTATTCAGATATCGTGATATGGTATGAAGTTGGAACTGGGATTTCTACTTCTGGCAGCCAGTTTTGGCAGAGTGCTATTGAAAAAGACAATTTTGTTTGTGATAATATAATGCAACAGCTTAATAAAAATTCTATGGATCAGTTTGCAACAAAGTATTTTAAATTAGTAAATTGTGACAAGAAAGGGATTAAAAGAAAAATCTACGCATTAATATTATTTCCATCGCTTTTTATAGAAGTACTTTATCGTAAGTTTTTTAAGAAGTATACTACTAAAAGAGCTGATAAAAGATTTTATCATAAGTTTTCAAAGTGATAAATTTGTATATTGAAGATCAAATATTGTGAGGTTTTGAATGTGAAAGTAATAAAATATTCTTTTCAAATACACGGCGACTCAAGAGGGCAATTAATTGCACTCGAAGAATTTAAGGATATTCCATTTCAGATAAAACGAGTATATTATATGTATGATACTGTAAATGGGGTTGTTCGAGGAAAACATGCTCATAAGTCATTGCAGCAAATATTAGTTTGCATTCATGGCAGCTGTAAAATTTTGTTGGATAACGGGAAAGAGAAAAAAATTGTTCCCTTGGAAAAACCTTATGAAGGATTATTTGTTGGAAATGATATGTGGAGAGAAATGTATGATTTTAGTTCAGATGCTGTTTTATTAGTGTTAGCATCAGATTTATATGATGAATCTGATTATATTAGAGATTATGATGAATTTTTGGAATTTGTGAAAAATAAATAGATTAGAGGGATTTATATATGAAAATACCGTTTGTATCCTTTTTGCCAATGGAAAATGAATTACGGGCAGAATTAGAGGCTGCTTTTAATAGAGTTTTTCATTCTAGCTGGTATATTGATGGTCAGGAAGATGAAACTTTTGAAAGGCATTTTGCGGAGTATGTAGGAACTAATTATTGTGTTGGCTGCGGAAATGGCTTAGATTCATTAATGCTCAGTCTGAAAGCCCTGGGGCTTGGTGATGGAGACGAGGTATTAGTTCCTTCTAATACATTTATAGCTACAGCACTAGCTGTTACATATACTGGGGCTGTGCCTGTTTTTGTAGAACCGGATATTCGGACATTTAATATAAATCCAATCAATATAGAAGAAAAAATTACGAACAAAACGAAAGCCGTTATGCCGGTTCATTTATATGGGCAGCCTTGTGATATGGATGCTATTATGGATATTGCGAAACAACATACTTTGCTTGTTATTGAAGATTGTGCGCAAGCTCATGGGGCTACATACAAAGGTAAAAAAGTTGGATCATTTGGAAATGCAGCTGGATTTAGTTTCTATCCGGGAAAAAATTTAGGTGCATTGGGGGACGCAGGTGCAGCTATAACCAACGACAAAGATGTTGCAGAGAAGATTAGAGCTTTGGGGAACTATGGCTCAGACTACAAATATCATCATATTTATTTGGGGAATAACAGTCGATTGGATGAAATGCAGGCAGCGTTTCTTAATGTAAAATTATCGCATTTAGACCGCATGAATGCGGAACGGCAGCGTATTGCAAAACGATATTTACAAGAAATACAAAATCCCAAGATTATGTTACCGTATGTAATTGATGATGTGGAACCTGTTTGGCATATTTTTGCTATTCGCTGCAAAGAAAGAGATGCATTGGAAACCTATTTAAATGATAAAGGGATTGGAACAAATAAGCATTATCCCATTCCTATGCATTTGCAACAAGCCTATGCTTCTTTAGGATACAAAAAGGGAGATTTGCCCATTGCAGAAGAAATTAGCGCTACAGAGCTCAGTTTGCCCATGTATTATGGTATGACGGAAACAGAGATTGATCATGTTATTCATACTATAAATGCATTTTGATATGGAGGGTTTTGATTATGAATCGAATAGATAAGTCTGCGCAAATCTGTGATGATGTTGTGTTAGGAAATGATATAGTTATTGGGAAAAATGTATATATTGATCATAGAGTGATTATTAGAGATCATGTTACAATTGGTGATAATTGCACAATTGGTGCAAATTGTATTTTAGGGGAATATCAAGCTGATTTTTATAATAATCGTACAAATGGCATCCATCCTTTGATAATTGGACATGATTCTGTTATTAGAAGTGGTAGCATTATTTATGGCGATACTAATATTGGACATCATTTTATGACTGGACATAATGTTACAATTCGTGAAAAAACTGAAATTGGAAACTATTGTAGTATAGGAACTTTATCAGATATACAGGGATATTGCTGTATTGGGAATTATGTACGTATGCATAGTAATGTGCATGTTGGACAAGCAACTCATATAGAGGATTTTGTATGGATTTTTCCGTACGTCGTATTTACTAATGATCCTACACCTCCGTCTACTGTTTTGAATGGAGTCAAGGTAAAAAAATTTGCAGTGGTATGTACGAGTTGTGTATTGTTGCCGGGTGTGACCATTGAAGAGGATTCTCTCGTAGCAGCAGGTGCTGTCGTTACAAAAGATGTTCACCAGTACGAAGTTGTTGGAGGAAATCCAGCAAAAGTGATTTCTGATGTGCGAAAGATCAAAAATCATGTGACGGGAGAACCTGTATATCCTTGGAGATATACTTTTAAAAAATATATGCCGTGGGAAGATTCGGATTATGATACGTGGAAACGTCATGTATTTTTTTATAAGGAATTTAATAAAAAAGATAATAATAAGTTTTAGGCCATTCAGTTTTGATTAATTGTCTAAAAAATATTCTGGTTCATTTGGCTTAAATAGCGAGGTTTTGTAGTGAAATCTACAGATATTTACAGAAGGGTTTTAAAGGGAACGGCTATTTTTGGTGGAGTACAGATTTTTCAAATATTAGTAAGTGTTTTAAGAGGAAAATTTACATCAATTTTAATTGGTGCCTATGGCATGGGTATTTCTTCATTATATAGTACAAGTTTGGCTATGATTATAACAATTGCAAGTATGGGATGTAATTTGAGTGCTGTGCGATTTATATCTATGTATGATAAAAACTCGTTGGATTATTTCTATAAGATCAAATTAATTCAAAATATCTTTGCATATTTGGCTGCCTTTGGGGCAATAGTTACAATTTCATTTTCGTTATTATTGAGTAAAGTGACCTTTGACTCCTATGATCATACTTTGTTATATATTGTTTTAGCGATTTACGTAGCTAGTTCAATATACAGTTCAGGTTGTTATTCTATATTGCAAGGTATGCAAGAAATAAAAAAAGTTGCCGTTGGTAACGTTATTCCTTCAGCAGTGGGATTGGTATGTATTATTCCGATATATTATTTTTGGGGATATGATGGAATTGTTCCGGCCTTAATTATAGTACCCTTTTGCTCAGCAATATATGCGCATAGGATTTTTACTGAAATATGTATAAAGGAAAAGTATATAAAGACGTATTCTTTAAAAGGAGATATAAAACAATTATTTCATGAACTAATATCGCTAGGATTTGTGACTGTAGTTGCGTCTTTTTTAGGAAATCTAACATCATACTCTATAAATACATTTATACGGTTTGTTGGACGTATTGTTGATGTCGGGTTATTTCAGGCAGGTATGAGTATTACCAATCAATATGCAAATCTGATTTTTTCTGCTTTAAGTATGGATTATTTACCAAGATTATCTTCGGTTATCCATGACAAAAAAAAGCTTAATGAGGTTGTCAATAGTCAAGGTGAGGTAGCGATATTAATAGGATTGCCTGTTCTTACTCTAATGATGATTACGGCTCCATTTATCATTGTACTTTTACTTACAGAGGAATTTTTGTCTATAATATCATTTGTGAGAATTATGGCATTTGCAATGATGATACAGATTTTTTATTTTCCCATGTCATATATTCCATATGCGAAAGGAGATAAATTTGTTTTTTTATTTTATGAAGGTATATTGAATAATTTTATTCATCTTGTATTAATGGCTGGAGGATATTATTTTTTTTCGTTAATGGGGTTGGCTTTAGCACAAATGATTCATAATATTATTTCAGTATTTATAACATTATGGATCGTTTATAGTCGATATCAATTTAAAATATCTTTTTCATATTTGAAATGGGGAATTTTTTCCAATGGTATATTGTTATTTCAGTTGTTATTATTTTTTCAAAATGAAATAAGTTATACTATTATAGCTAGTGTATTAGGGATAGTTAGTACTGTTTTTTGTATAATGAAGTTGAATCAGAAAACAGAAATTATTAGCGTGTTAAGAAATAAATTTATAAAAAAAATTCACGTGGAGGACAAAGATGAATAGTGCAATATTAATTTTTTCATGTGATGCGTATAGTGATTTGTGGGATCCTTTTTTTGAAAATTTTTTTTCTAATTGGAATCAATGCGAATTTCCCATTTATTTATTATGTAATCATAAGAAATATGAAGGAGCATATCAAATGCGTGTCAATAGTATATGTGTTGGGGATGATATTAGTTGGAGTTCTAATTTAAAAAGTGCGTTAGGTAGTATTCGTGAAGAAGTAATTTTAACAATTTTTGATGATTTATTTTTTTCAGAGTCTATTGATGATTTTAAAATAAAACATTATTTAAAACGTTTTTATCTAGAAAATATGGATTATCTAAGATTAAATCCAACTCCTAAAGCTGATATATTTGTAGATGATGAGATTGGCATTGTCAAAACGGGAAGTGTATATCGATCGTCAGCAGTATTTGCAATTTGGAAAAAAAATGTACTTATGGATCTTATTAAAACCACAGAAAATGCTTGGCAATTTGAAATTTATGGTTCATCTCGTTCAGACAAGTATGATCGGTGGTATGCTTGCAATAAGTTTGAGATTCCATTTTATAATCTGGTAGTAAAAGGTTATTATGAGCCTTTTTCTTATTCCATACTGACTCATAAAGGAATAAAATTGAGCGAAAAACGAATGATTATGCCTCGTTATAAACGGTTAAAGTTACGATTTTTGGGGCTGAGGGAAAGAATAATGTATAAACTTGTTCCAGCTAATTTTAGAAGAACATTTCAGCAATTTTTTTATAAACGATAATATTTTACTTTGAGTATGAAATAGTAACCGAGGGTTAATTATATATGAAAACTTTAAAAAGCATAACTATTTTAAAAAACATTAAATATCTATTAACTAAAAGTTTGTCAGATGAAAAAGAACATTATGAAGAAAAGATGTTAATTGCCGTTGATCAGTATTATCGATATTCATTATTGAATGAAAAAATCATAGTAAAAAGGCCACATATATACGATTATAGAGATTCAATTAAATTATTATTAACAACCCCAAAAAGTTTTTGCCGTTTTGGTGATGGTGAATTGGAAATAATGATGGGGAACTCTATCCCTTTTCAGCGTTATGATTTTCGACTGGCTCAATATTTGTTTGAAATTATAAAATATCCTATATCAAACTTTTATGTAGGATTGCCATATGATTATTTTCATTCAATAGATACATTAAATAAATTTTCGAGAAAGTTTATTATGTTGAATGGTGTTAAATATCGAGAATTCATACTGCAATATTGTGATATGGAAAGATACTATCTTGATACTGGCTTTACTCAAAAATATATAAATTCTGATAGGATAAATTTGGAAAAACATTTTGACGACGTCAAAATGCTGTTTTGGGATAAAGATATAGTGCTATTTGTAGGGAAGGATGTTTTAAAAAAGATTCAATATAACATATTTGAAAATGTGCGTAGTATGAAATTTGTAGAAGTAGCAGCCAAAAATGCTTTTTCTGATTTTGATGATATATTGCAATATGCTAGCAGTTTTCCAAAAAAATATACTCTTTGTTTTATTTTAGGCCCCACTGCAAAACCCTTGATATATGAGTTAACAAAATTAAAATATACTGCATGGGATATAGGGCATTTGGTTAAAGATTATAATGCTTTCATGACGAACATTGATAAAACACCTGACAATGTGGAAAAATTTTTTCAGCCAGATTAATAATTCCCAATAAAATAAGTTAATTTGTAGTGAGTTTACTCTGCTGTGTCTCGCTGTAGTTTATAAGGTAGGAATATTTATCTGTTAGAAGTGTGCGCTTTGAAAATATGTTAGTGAAGAAATCGCTGATGTTAGTTACATTGGATAGATAGCATAAATAATTGTGGAAAAACTTTAGTATACAACAGTATAGTATGTATAATGTAATGGTAATGCGTGTTGGCATATTGTTGCATGGTGTCCATAAGGCGAATCATCGTGTCAATAGCAACAGGGGAAGGACATTATCAAAAATTTCCTGCAAAAAACTTTCCACTACTGGTATAGAGAGAACTCACTTTTATATCCAAATTTATTATGTAAGAGCCTGTGAAAAAATCTCTGTAAACATAGATCTTCTATGATACTCGGTAAGCTG